>Ga0247782_1000604_pt1 | contig 14162 bp, 13 predicted proteins | sample UWRJL019104C5_FD_179928 | JGI IMG/M metagenome (GOLD analysis project Ga0247782, IMG submission 179928) | Plant litter microbial communities from Arlington Agricultural Research Station in Wisconsin, United States - UWRJ-L019-104C-5 | ecosystem: Environmental > Terrestrial > Plant litter >...
CTTTCACTTTCTCGGTTGGGACAGTCGCTTAAACTTAAAAACTCACCCAGTACTGCTGAAAGGTCGCGGTGCCGACAATCGACGGCTTGTTGACGCGCGTGCTGGTGTAGACGGAGTAGGTGCCCTCGTCTCCCGCGGTGAAGTTGCCCTTGAAGGTCCAGGGCTCGTTGGGCGCGAGGTCGCCATGCGCGTCCATGATGTAGTACTCGATAAGCGGGTTCGTGGTCCAGCCGTAGAGGGACAGATATCCGGGTCCCTTGGGCTGGTAGGTGCCGCTGTACTTCACGGCCCTGTTTTTATTTTTCACGGACGTAGTTAGTATTCGACGCTTTATTTTTCTCTTTTTCTACTTCGCTCTCTTTCCTCCCTCTTATTTCTACTTGAAGGGAGAAAAACGGTCATAGGAGCGTCGGGTCAATGCTAACCGGTTTCCACCCGGGCTCCAGCCCTTTCCGCACACGAAGCCGCCGTTGTTGCCGGACCAGGTGGCCGTGTACGAACCGCCGCCGCCATTGTTGCACCTCCAGTTACCGCTACCCTCAGACCAGTACGACCAGAAATAACCCTGTCGGGTTTCAAGCTGGGCGGTCGAGCCTTCGCCATGGAAGCGCTCACCGAGCTGGGGGAGGGAGAGAGCTCCCGGGAGCAGGGCGACTGCAGCGAGGACGAATGATGACAACATGATTACCCTTTAGGTTAGCGAAAAGAATTGTCTTAGCAACGTATGTACTGATATCGTGTGCCTACTCCTCATCTTCAAGGGGGGCGGGTTCGATTCCTCTTTATGAGCATCGCTGAAAATATGATCATGTTGCTTTTTTCCCTGGTTATTTCACAAAACGCGGTGCAATCATGATAAACGAAACTTGTTTTAGCCTGAAAGCCTCGTGGTCCTTCCGGGGGCTGGTCTCGGTTAAGACCAGGTATATTTATATTTATGACCTATATTATGTGATGCACCCCTCAATTAATAAAATCACCAATTGGGATTTCCCGTGACTGTTTAAACTATCTGTCTAGGTTAGAAAGGTATCTATGCTGGTGAGTCTTGAGGTAAAAAAGGGGGCGAGTCGAGCTGAGCATGTATTGTAGATCTTTGGGGTCAACTACCGACCTGCGCGTCCGGACGATCGGAACGCAGTCTGGGGTGCATGACTCTCGGCTAACCACAAGGTCCCCAGACCCGGTGGATTCCATCGAAGAGATTAAATGTCCACCTGAGCACTCAGGTAGGCATGATGCAAATATATTCATCCGGAGCTAACTCCCTATTTCTCCAATTCTGGCCAACGTACCACCCGACTGGTCACGTGTATACCTTATGACTTCAGGTCTTCTCTTTTTTTACATGTTTAGTTGCGCGACAATCGTATAATCGAGCCTATCTCTTGTTGCCTAGAGCATATTTGTATGTATAAATCTGAAGTCCTGTTTATTGGTTACTATCGCCGCCCACCCGGATACTTGGAAACCTACTCTCTGCTCTCATGCGGGTCATGTGAGAGTTGGCCATATGGTTTCATCATCACAACGGGATCGGCTTTTAGACTTTAGCCATTATATGCTCTCTGTCTTTCCCTTGGTTACCCCTATTAATCCGATGAGGACGAAGGAGACATTGACCTGGCTAACTTGCAGCACCTTGTTAATAAAAGTTAATCAACTTAACACTGCATATGCCCTTGATGAGTAGGCGGTGTATAATGAATAATAGAGCAGGGTGACTCTTAAGTAAAGATTAGATATAACGAAGGTGGTGTAGTAGACCTCAACGCGGTCTTTCTAGACGAGTGTGTATGATACTGACGCGGGGTCCTCTGTGTCCATAGAGACCGCGAGATCAACAGCCTGTAACCCGGTGGATGGAAGCTCTTGTCCAATGCTAGCGATCCGCAAGCCACTGGGTCTTATAACGAGTGCTGCCTCCAAGTTCAATTTCTGTCTATGACGATGTTCGTGACCGGGTAGGGGGCAGTCGCGAAGAGCCCATTCGCCTGAGATAACAGTCCTCTTGCCCCAGGCACGTCACGAAGCGCTAGGGTCCTCCATCATACCTCTTAACAGACCGATACGTCTAATAACACCAGGATTTAACAAGCGGAACACAACGCTGGGGGAATTGAGTCGAACAGCTTTAGCAATCCCCAAGAGCTATCGAATCTTCACGACAGCGATGGGCAAGCACGTTGCATCCCGACTGAAAAAAGTATTTGATGACAAGGCGTTCTTAGGTAATTGGCTTAAGCTTCAATTCAATGGAACGGCAATTTGGTTAGCTAGCGATCAGGTAAGGAGTTCGTAGGATACGCTGCTCGTCTCATCTGTTCCTCTGTGCTGTTCTGGAAACGCTGGAAACGCCGCAAACTTATCAACTCATGTTGCAAAAGTAAGAGCACTACGGTTAACGAAATCTCGGGTTTTGTGTTTATCTCCATAAGTAACTGTATTTATAAATAGGGGTGCTTGGCGGTCGCGGCCCGTGCGGCAAAGTCCGCGTTTGTTCGGAGCCGGGTCAGAACCGGGGTTAAGGCGGAGCCATAATAAAACCAATACAAGTGGCTCCCACGGCATCTTGTATTCGACTTGTTTAAAGGAAATAACAAGCTAAAATTGGGAAAATTGGGAGGTTAGTCCTTGTAGCAGGCTTCGCAAATGCGACTTGTCATAAGCTGATCCTTCGAACTACGTTATCGATCAAATCTTCTACATAAGACCCTCCACGTCAGGACGCTGCCCCAAATGACATATCTACATGAATTAAGCCAGGAACCTCTACCTAGATAGGCACCCTTTAGAAGCAACAAGAGGGAATGCTTGCTGTTTTTTGGTCGGCATTTCATCCCGCTATCTTTCACCGATTCTCGGTTATCTCAGATTGGGAGTATTTACAGCAGCGGGAGTTGATGGTTATCTCATTTGACTCCTCGACGCTTCTATTGCAGCGAGAACCATGACTCGAGCATTTACAAGCATCGCCGCGGCGGCAGTTGTCGCTGGTCTGGTTCTGTTCACACTCAGTCTGCTGACCAGCAGGCGTCATATACATAGACTCATAGCAGCCGGCGTGGTAAGCTCAACAAACCAGCAAGCTCACTCACACCATCAGTCGCGACGAAAAGAGAAAAGCGCTAACTAGAGTGAGCGAGAAAAAAGCCGATGCCCAATTTCCACCCCGTCTTCGGCCATTTCATCGCGCTTAAAGGAGGCATTGAGAAATTCCCGCGAAACGTGACGATGCATGTCGTGGTGCACTACCTGTCGAAGCAGTTCCCCAACGGCATCTTCTATCTGGACCTGTGGCCTTTCAACAGCAAGACGATCATCGTCGTTTCCAACCCCGTACTCGCCGCCCAGGTCGAGTCGGCTTCGCCTTCGCTGGGCAAACCGTCCGAGATGTGCGGCACTATCGAGGTCATCAACGGCGGCGCTTCGCTCATGACTATGCACGGGAGCACGTGGAAGCGGTGGCGCGGGCTGTTTAACCCGGGTTTTGCCGCGGGTTACATAACGCAGCTCGCTCCCGCAGTTGCGGAGGAAGTCGGTGTCTTTTGCTCGATTCTGAGAAACCTTGCCGAGAAGGGGGAACTAGTGCAGTTAGAGGAGTACTCGTTGCGGCTCACGTTTGATATCATTGCTCGTGTCACACTGTATGTCTGTCTATTTCGAAGTTTACACATCTGGTTGGGGAGTATTTGTTTTTCTAACGTTTGTCCGTTAACATTTGACTTCTCAGAGACGCTCGTCTTCACTACCAGACGCAAGGAAGTGCCCTAGCAGATTGCCTCAGGCGGCAAGTCTACTGGACGCCTTTTGGTACGAGCTTCAACCCCATCCGCCGCTATCTCAGCCCCCGTCCCCTCGTGCAGAGATACAACAGCTGGCGCATGAACCAGTATCTGGACGACGAGATCGAGAAGCGCTTCAAGGAGTTGGTTGCGTCTCGTCGAGGTCAGTCTAAGGGATCAAGGGCTCCGGTTAGGTCGATTATATCATTGGCAATGGACAAGTACCTCGAGGACGTGGGCGACGTGGGGGAAGGAGTGTCCAAGAGAGCTTTCAAAGAGATGGCGAAACCACAACTTCGCATGTTCCTCTACGCCGGGCATGACACGACAAGCAGCACATTACTGTACTGCTTCTTCCTTCTGTCACAACACCCCGAAGCCTTACTTAAAGTCCGCGCTGAGCACGACCAAATATTCGGGCGCGACTTCTCTGTGGCAGGCTCTCTTCAGATCATTGAAAAAGACCCGAATCTCCTTAACCAGATTCCCTACACATTAGCCGTTATCAAGGAAGTCCTTCGCATTTTTCCACCCACAGGGAGCATGCGCGAGGGCCGGCGCGATTTTACTCTCGTAGACGAAGAAGGGCGCCAATATCCGACCGAGAACTGCCACATCTGGACGCTCAGCCTGGCGATGCACCACAACCCTAGCGTCTTCGAAAGACCGGAAGAGTTCATCCCCGAGCGCTGGCTAGTAGGTCCCGAAGACCCCCTCTATCCGAGTAGGAAAGGCTCCTGGCGGCCCTTTGAATGGGGTCCGCGCAATTGTATCGGCCAGACGCTCGCGCAGCTGGAACTCAAGATCGCGCTGGTCATGACGGCTAGGCTGTTTGACATCACGCCGGCCTACGATGAGTGGGATGAGCAGCAGCACCCGCGAAAGGGTATCAAGACGGTTGAGGGAAACCGGGCATACCAATCTGAGATGGGCGGTGGAGGTGCCCACCCGGTTGACGGGTTTCCCGTCCGAGTCAAATTGAGGGAGTAGGAGATCTTATAAGATTTAGCTACGTCTTTGAAAACAGTAAACGAACTTTGCATGGGTATACAAGAAAGTGTCAGGGTACATAGAGAGATCTCCACGACCGGTGTGTGAAGGCACTCAGGCCGGGTATTAACCTCGCACTCTGGTCTCGTTTAGGCGTCTACGACCCTTGTGTTGTCTCTTCCAAGCATCGTCGATTTCTACTCTATACAAGCACTGGAGGTGACACGCCCACCCGTCAATTCACTAGGTTAGCTTCCAGCTGAAGTCTTGGTACCACCACAGTCAGTATAAACAAAGCAAGTTGCATTACTTGTGTATTCAAATGTTTAGTACTAGGTCAGCATATTCGTAAACTTCCTTCGACTTCTGTGAAGTATAACGTAGCCCGTACTGCAAAGACAGTTCGTTGGAGTCCGGCAAATATATAGAAATAGGAAGGAACATGGAAAGATATCTCAAAAGCCACCCCAGACCCCTAAACTTGTCCTCCATCATGAACAAATAGGCCTTAGATGGCATTATCGCTTACGGTATCCAGGAACCTCGAGCATCATCTCCATATAGTACGCAAGTCGAGTCTGCTAGACCTCATCGTACTTCACCCATTGGTTCTCTTCTTCACCTTCTTCGTCTTATCGGCCTTCTTTTTCTTGGAAGCCTCCGGCGGCGGAGAAGGCAAAGATTCTTCCTCCGCCTCACAGAAAGATTCGCTTTCCGAGCTCGACTTTTCAGAACTTGATTCTTCCGAACCTGAGTCTTCCGATTCTGTATCCGACCGCCGTCTCGATTTCTTACTCTTTGGTTTGGTTTTCGATTTCCTGCCTTTCTTTCGGCCTGATGATTTCTTTGATTTGCTCTCCTTCTTCCGCCGCGTCTTCATCTCCTCACCCTCGTCTTCTTCGTCATCCTCGTCGTGGTCTTCGGACATGGAATCGTTGGGCCCGAACTGCAGCACGCCCTTTATATTGTCATCTCTGAGATCAACTTCCCTGGCTCGGACGTGATCTGCTCTCCGGACCGCCGCGAGGTAATAATCAAAATGTCTGCTCGCGGCTGCCACCTTCTCGAAGTGTTCTCTCCGGAGCAGAACCCCGTTCGGACTGCCCTTGCCGTTCGTATATTGAAGGTTGTCCCAGTCAGCCAGTGCCACGGCCGTCTGGAAAGCGTTCTTGATTTGCCGCCCGTTCCAACGATTGGCGCGCTTGCCCGAGCGCCAATGGTCGTGTGCGTAGGCCTCGATCTCTTTGCGGTCAAACCTCAAGCGCCGGTGGAGTTCCAACTCTTCGTTACGCGCCTCGAGCCCGGCAATGTTCATCTTCCACACCTCAAAGGTCTGAACTTTGCCAAGTGGCGGGTAGTATAGGGCACAGTGCACGCGTGACTTGATTGCCTCGTCGAAAGAGCCCACCCGGTTGGTTGTCAGCACGAGAATACCTGAGTAGTATTCAAGGACACGGAGGAAGACTGGGGCCGTGGTCAGATATGTATATTGTTCGATAAGACTGGCCAATGTAAGCACTAATTAGAAAAACAACTTACCAGACACCAGACTGTTTTGCCGAATATTTCCTTCTACACGCGCACTAAGGAACACGTCGGCCTCGTCTAGTAGCAACACACAATCCCACTTCCTAGCAAGACTAAAGAACTTCTCGAGGTTAGCCTCGACCTCCTGCGCCGTTTCAGCGCCGAGGTCGCCGCATGTAATTGGGAATAACGGCCGACCGGCGTTGGAGGCAACACATTCAGCGGTGGACGTCTTTCCAACTCCTGGTGCGCCGTGGAGCAGGATGATCAATCCTTTTCCCTTCCCTTTGACCACGTCAAATTCACGTTGCGACTTCTCTCCCTTGGTTGTGTTGCCGTCTGCGTCAACTTTCCGGGCGTGCGTCTGTACGAGAGCCCGCACAATATCTCTATGTCCAGGCGGTAGGACAAGCTTTTCGAAACCATCTGTCTCCCCGGGCTTGATGACTGGGATGGTCCCGATCAAGTCTATATCTAGCGGGCCTAGAAAACACCCCGGTTAGATCACCACCGCAAATGTACCCAAGAGCTCAGACGGTCGGTTATACTGACTCCACTTCCTGTTTAGAAGGACATATCCATAGACTCGAGCCGGAAGCAACCTGGCCGCATCGTCCGACAGTGCTGCCGGGGCACACTGGAGAAGGAGATCCGTGTTCTGTAACCACTGAGACCAATAAGACTTGGTTTCCGTGTTGTCATCCCAAAAACGGCAGTTATCGTGTGTGGTGTCTCGGCTCGACTCGGCCTGGTCTTCTTCAGTACCATTGGTGATAACACCCCCACCGAAAACAGGGGGATCGATTTTCCGATACGCTAGTTCAAAATCGATGATGACCTCACTATCGATCTGGCGAGTGGGGAGACGATTAGCAAGTGCAATCCAAGAGATGATAGGACGATGGATAGGTCTACCTCTTGTATTGTTTGGAACTCCTCGGGCGGTTGCTTGATGCTCAACCCTCTGTACCGTCGACGACTCACAGTGGTCAGACTGCGGAACTTCAAACCCCTATTCAACAGAACTTTGCTCAGGGGCTCCGTCAAACTCTCGTTCTTAGAGGGTTTATGAAGAGCAAGTGGATAGACGTTAAGCTTTCCAATTGGCTTTGTGTCTTCGTACGGCGGTATGATAATTACTTTGGATACAGGCCCAAAGGTATATCCATCAAAGTCAAGATAGAAACAGTCGATCACTAGAGGGGAGACAGTTTTTTTCTTTTCTTTCGATCCTTGGTGTCTCGACTTTAAAGACCTCCGCCCGCCGGTGACTTGGAGAACACGGCACGCTTGGTATGTAGACTGCTTTTGGATGATTTCCTGGCCGGGCTCGAAGAGGAACCAAAGGTGTGAGAACGGCAATACCTCGATCGTCCCCGCCTTGATGCGCCGGTAACTATCGACGAGACTAGAGAGGCTAGTGTCCAGGAGCCTCACAAGGGCGCGAAACCCATCCAAGAGTATTCTCGCTTGATTGATACGGTCTCTAGGATATCCAGCGTGTTCCGTCTGTGAGAGACGCATGCACCAAGGGGGAACAACCGTGTGCTGACGAGTCACCGCAGAATGATTAGGGTTGTCTTCTGCCATCCGTATAAACTGGGCTTCCAATTCCTGGTGTCTTGCCCTCAAGTCATCCTCGTACGGAATCATATGCCGAAAAGGAGCTGCATGGTTGGGGTTCATGAGATATTTCCTCTCAGGCCCAAGACAGATAGCACCAACCTCTTCGTATAGAAGGCGGTTTGTGATACGAAGCCATATAGGCATTGGCTGCAGGGCAGATTCTTCGTCAGTCATTGAAGAATTCTCTACCAGCGCCCCCCGGGCCTTGTCGCTTGGTAGGACAATGGAAGATGACGCCAAGCAAATGTGACAATCCTCCACCAAGTTTACCAATTCATCCCAGTGGTTCTCAGAAGTGTAGAGCAAACCATATCGGTCTCTGCGGCTAAAATCCATGGCGTAAGCTCTCTCCCACTCTCGATCTCGCCTGGGCGGCTTTCTCTGACGGACCCTATCCCGGGAATTCGAGGCAGTGGAGGCCTCTGAACCAGCGACGGAGCCGTTGTCTTCATCGATTCTCAAGATATGACCGTTGCCGTGGCTGTGATCGGGGCTATGATTATATTGATCATGTCTGCCTTCGTGGCTGGAAGAACGTAATTCTACAGAATAAGACGTAGTAGCCAACTCGGAGGAGCCCAAGTCTGCAACTGGAGGGCCTCGACCCAACACAGGCTTTTCATCCAACTCGATAGGCTCCAAAGAGGCTCCGGTGGGAGGTGTTTCCGAGTCTTCAGCCATCTTGGCGATCCGTCTTTTGATTATCTGGGCTTTTGCGTATGCGAAACCAATCTCGCGATATGTTTGAACCTCCGAGATTGGTTGATGGGAGACTTTATCCTTAGCTGCGAGGGGTTCCCATAGAGACAGCAGATATATTTATGATCTCGATTGCTGACAAACAATCGGACAGCCGCGATGAAAAGAAATAGGAACCCAGACTGCGCTTTCCTTAGGTACTGGCTTCTAAGGCGTCCGAGAAGGCAAAGTGTGCGGATCAGCGACGCCTTCTTCGACGGCATGCGCGTTCGCTTCCTGATCATGCAGGGATCTCTTACCTCTGTGTGGCCCCGTCTCTCATGCGAAAGGCGCTTATAGGTGCAGCGGAGAGCTGCAATACAACGCTCGACTTCGCCGCCAGCTCACTTATTTATCTGATGACCTCAAAGCATTATCCGCCGACGTGGCACTATTGCATGCAATCATCCTTTCCTATGGTTCTCTATGCACAAACGCGCCGACTCCCATTCGACAAATGCTCAGCTTTTCCTGCAATGTCACCCTATAATACCTACGGTTGCCCAACCCGCAAGGGATTTGGCACAATGACAGAGAAGCCCCTCCTTTTTGCTTGAGGCTCTCCTGGAGGTATGCAACGTGGGGGCCGTTGAGCGTCGCGCCTAACCTCCAGTTCAATGGCTTCCTCGGCGGCGGCACCGATAGCTGTACCCGCACGTTGAGTGTACGATAATTACCTTGTGTATCGATTAATACCACCCCCAAGACCACTCGTAGTAGTTCTAGTGACTTTCCCCCGCGAGACGCCAAAGAGGCTTATGAACAGCAATTTCTTCGTTAAAGCAATCGGCTTATACACACATAATTGTACAAAGAACTCATAATCTCTAATTCAGAAATAACATGGCTGCCCCAGCATTAGTCACCAGCCCGAAGCGTGGCGGCCTGCATACCCTCCTGGAGCAAGGGGCCTCTGTCAAGCAGAAGGTTGTCGAGATAGCAGATAATTTCATCGCAGGGCCCGATAGCCCTTTAAATGAACTTACGATCACGGTTATTCCCGATAAGTCCCTCGCGAAAGTCGTACAATCGTCCACGGATATCGAAAGCCGCGATCCCTGTATTGTGCCAGCCGCGGAGGAGGCGGTTGCGCGAGCGAGCAATGAGAATATCCAGTAGGAGTTGTCACTGTATATGCCTTATTGGTACTAGTTAGCTTGCTGACATTATACCTCAAGATCACGACTAGGTGGCAGTGCGGGCGACGATGACAATACTCAAGAAGACCAGTTCAAGGAGACCATGAGGGAATACGAGAAGACGGCCAAAAAGAAATATAGGACAGGCGTCGATCCAGATTCCACACATAGCGTAGAAGACTTGTGGAAGGTTATCGATAATGTGATTGCTGACTACCACTTCGAAGATCAGAAAGGCCCTTGGGGGAAAATTCGATTGGCTTTGCGTAAACTTGGCGACGGCAGCGAAGCGATGAAAGATTGGCTTGGTTTGCTCCCAACAGAGTCACATTACTTATCAGTGGTTTGCGGCGGCCTGAAGCTCATCATCAATGTAAGTTGGACCAACCCCCTAACTCATCGTCCATGATATGTTGACTTTTCCAGGCGGCATCGAGGATGCGCAAAGTTGCCCAGGAGATTTTGGAAGCCCTTTGCAAGATCCCCATCACCATCAGCAGCACCCGGCGTGTTCTAAACATTTTCAAAGACTCCCAACAGCTCAAACAAAGGAGCAAGGCATTATACGAGTCAATCTTGGGCGGACTCGGACACATGCTCGAGTACCTCAAGCGCAATGCAGTGAAAAAGGCTCTGATGGCAGGCTTGAAACAACAGAGCTTCGAGTCGAGGCTTCTCGACGACTTGATCGGAAACATAACCAAAAGCCGAGACGCCTTTAATGAGGAAGCGGAGCTATGTCATAAGGAGGCTCTGCAGAGACTGCAAAAGAGGGGGGAGGAGGACGCGCGCGAGATAAAGCAAGAGATCCGAACCATTGGTCTTATTATTGAAGCGGCTAAACAGGAGGAGAAAAGAGCTCGCGATGCTCTGGCAGAAGGCATGCAATTGCTAGATATGAGAACCGCCGAACTCTCTGACACGTTTCTGGACTTTGTAAAAGCAGTCAAGCAGCTCTTAATAGCAAGTCCGAAAGGGTTTGAACACGCCTACCACTTAGGTATGCTAAATGCCTAAGGCCAATTCCCGCTCTTACTAACCACGGTTGATCATAGGGATGAGACTGGACGAGCCCGGCGACATCCCCCCTAAACCACTCGCGCGACGTGCTTCGGTCACTACCATTATTCGTAACAGAACGGTGGCCGGTGAGCTCTATCTTCTTGTCCGGTGTTGTGTATGAACAATTTAATAACAGGTGAAAAGACTCACATAACCAACGTCGAAAACTCCTATCCAGACTAGACTACGACCCAAACGCGGTCGCCACTGACGTCGAGGTCAACTACCGACTTGGTTCCACCTTGTCGATGGAAAACCAAGAGCGCAGCTTATATGTCATCAGGTCCTCGGAGCTCTCCCGCTGGGTCCAGTCTAAACGCTCTACCTCCTTAATCATCCATGGCAATTCCAAACGCGTAACGCGAAAGTCCGGCTTAAGCTTCGTTTGCGCGCGAATTGTCTACGTCCTAGATCAGATTCGGGCTGCTTCCCCTCCTCCCAATTCGAAGTCCGACGTCCCGTCCATCATCCCCCTCTACTTCTTCTGCGGGCAACATGTCACGCCTAGGGAGTCTTGGGAGTCGCCTGCCGGCATCATCAACAGCCTGCTAGCACAGCTGCTTACCCACTGTAAAAAGGCGGACCTCAGCAAGGCGGCCAAGCTAGGCAGGTTCGACAGCGGCGAGGTAGACGAGGTAATGGAGAGGTTCGAGAAGGTGCTGCACCGGCTCCCGCCTAACACGATGGTCTTCTGCGTCATCGACGGGCTCTCGTTCTACGTGGACGAAGACGAGACGAAAGAGGATGCTGAATATCTAATAGACAGCCTGACCGAGTTAGTAGAGACTAATAATAGGTCGAAGAATCGGCCTATTTTCAAACTTTTGGTCACTGCGCCGGCTAGGCTGCGAGTCGATGAGGAAGTCTGGGGAGACAGCAAGGTCCTGCGTCTACCGGATACAGTGCCCAATACTGGTGGATTCACCGCAATGAAGTGGGACATGGCCATAGGGAAGAGGCTGAATGCCTTGGGAGAGTGAGCAGGACATGCCGTGGAGAAGAATTCATGTTCTTGGAAAAACAGTCTTATTATAGCACTATTGGGGGTAATCTCGAAGCCAAAATGTAGAACAGACTGTAACAATTGTGACTAGGGACCGGTATATCTCTTACCAAGTGTTTCAAACTCAAATAAATAGGGTCTTATGAGAGAGAGCACCACCCTCAAACACAAGTAGGCCAGACGGCGTTGATCAAGGGGCTAAAGTTAAATCATATGGTTCGGATTGGGTCATGAAATGAAAGAGACCATCAACAGGATGTTGCGGATAGACTAGCTGGAGCTCGAAACAAGTACCGGAACGAGAGTGACTTATTAATAGAAAGTTCAGAATCAACTTTGATTGTTTCAAAGACCACTTGTCGATGATCACTATGCCTTCGTGTGAAGAAGGATCTCAATTATGAGTAGGAGGCTTCAAGTTATCCTTGCCTTTTTCAACTAATGATCTGCCACTTCTCTGCTCAACTTTGCCTGCAATTAGACCGTGAAACTCTTCACTGGGTATGTAAGGTAGGCTCGAGAGAACTGCTAAAGGGGGAAAGCACAGAAGAAACGGGCAAGTTTTACAGCCATCGACAATCACTTCATTGCCTTCTTCCTGTGTTGTTTCTTTTTTTGGGGGGGGGCATCACTCAGCCGGCAAGTTTAGCTTAAATCTAGTTATCCTTTCAACGTCCATGTCTCCGCCAGATGGCTCTCCATCGCGCAGCCCAACCCTGCTGTGCTTGCTGTTGGGCCTGTTGGGTTTGCTGTTGAGCTTGCGCGGCCTGTTGGTGAGCTTGTCGAGCCTGCTGATGCGCCTGGAGCGCCTGCTGGTGCGCCACTTGCGCTTGTTGATGCGCCACCTGTGCCTGTTGGTGGGCGTGAAAGAACTCCTGATGCGCAGCCTGGAACTGCTGGTGCGCGTGCGTGGCCTGGTGTTGCGCCAGCTGGAGTTGTTGCTGGGCTTGTTGCCCCTGGTGCAGGCGCGCGGCGCACGCGTTGCAGAGCTTGTAGTCGATGCCCTCGCACACGGACATCGTGCGCATGGCGCACTGCCCGACGGCCTTGTTGTATATGGTCGCCTCACGGCACTTGGTGTACCCCATGAACGTCCATACCCTGTTGGCGTCCACGTCCTCGGTGGCTTGGTGGCCGCCGAATTCGCGACAGAGGGTTCCTCTCATGCGTTTGAAGCACATTGTGAGTGATGGGTTCTTTCCTGGCTGTTGGTTTTTCTTTGATCTTGTACTCAGTCTTGTACTCGATCTTGTTCTCGGTCTTGTTCTCTTGCCCTTCTAGAGACTTGATGCGTTGACTCGGAACGGATGCGAGGTTACGTCTGATGTCTTTCTAGAAAGTGACTCCTGATTGTTCTTCATTAGCTTTCCTTTCTTCTTCTTCCTCTTCTCCTGCAAGAGGTTTAAAGGATTGATTCATACATATGCGGATGTAGTATGCCGATACCTCTCTCCGTGTGGAGATGCGTGAATGAACGTGAAGGCCAAACCACCCAGGTCTCCGTAAAGGATGGGAAAATAATGGGATGCGTATTGAGGTCGCCATTGTGTGTAGTTTCCCAAAGATGTTCTGTACATCTACCATCGTGAGTCGACGACTAAGCATAATTACGGGGCAAATGACCTGTTTTGGAGGCTGTTTCTGACGGTAGACTTCCTTGTGAGTAACTCATTCTCTGACATACTGGGAAGGAAGGACTCACCAAGTTGGGCAGTCTGCTATTTGCCGCAGCCGAGATCCCAAGTCCAGTCCTCGACTTGTTCCCTGCTTTCATGCGGGCAATACTCGACGCTCTAGCGTGGAGGAATTTATATGTTACAAGCGTGCGCATTTTCAAGAGCTTCCAAGACGTTTTAACTTTGACATAATCAATGTAATGTAAGACGTCTCTTCCCCTTTTCGGCTCAACCTTCCTGTGACCTTTTCGGTGTGTTTGTTATATCAACGAATGCGTCAGACGTTTTGTGACAGCTTGTAATTCGAATATACCGACAAAACATGCCTGGTATAATGAATATCAGAGACAATGTTGTCACTGGCCGCGAGTAAAGGCGGCGAGTGCAAAGACCAATCGTTATACCCATTGTTCAGAGTGGGAGTCAAAAGATTGAAGTACTAGAATCTAAGAGAGGGTTCTGCACCCAAATTATACAGACACGAGACCCTGACTTTCCGGCTATTCCCCGGCCTTTCTCTGGGACGGTGGTTGGGTTGCGGCAATAAGCCAATTGCTTCCCATTGACCTGCAAATACCCCCCCCCCCCCCCCCCACGGGGGGCCCTAACAAAAATA
>Ga0247782_1000606_pt1 | contig 13924 bp, 18 predicted proteins | sample UWRJL019104C5_FD_179928 | JGI IMG/M metagenome (GOLD analysis project Ga0247782, IMG submission 179928) | Plant litter microbial communities from Arlington Agricultural Research Station in Wisconsin, United States - UWRJ-L019-104C-5 | ecosystem: Environmental > Terrestrial > Plant litter >...
ATTTGATGTTCTTGAAATAACAAGAGACTAAGCCTATGAGCTCAATATTTACTAAAATAATTAACGGCGAGATACCGGCTTACAAAATAACCGAAGACGAGAACTTTCTTGCTTTTCTGGATGTAAATCCTAACGCCAAAGGCCATACCCTATGCATACCTAAACAGGAGATTGACAAGATTTTTGATATGGATGAGGAACTTTACCTTGGCCTTATGAAATTTTCGCGCAGAGTAGCTAAAGCACTTGAAAAAGCGGTTCTATGCAAACGTGTAGGTATTTCCGTTATTGGACTTGAGGTACCACACGCTCACGTGCACCTGATTCCGCTTAATGAAATGGATGAAATGCGTTTTGTAAACAAAGTAAAGCTTGAAAAAGAAGAATTTGAAGCACTGGCTAAAGCCATAGCAGCTAATTTATAAGAATAATCTTCTTACCCAATACAATAAAACCACGCAATGCGTGGTTTTTTATTATAATGATATTAACGAATTTTATAATAATATTTTCTATCATTGCAGAGAAAATTTAACACAAAGAGTTATGAAAAAATTAATGGGACTAGCGCTGGCACTACTTTGCTTAACTGCCTGCTCATCTGACGACAACAAGACAAAAACCCCATCGGTAAGTTATGACCAGCTTGCAAAAAGATGGTATTATGTTGCCACAAAAGTTGGAGACCAGGTATCATTATATGACGGCAATATGCCATGCGGAAAAGATTATCTGGAATTTCAGCAAAGCAATGCTTTAAAAGAAGCCGATTATTTTGACTGCCAGAAGGATCCTGAAATTACAATAGGCACCTATAATGTTGTACAAAGCACTAACACACTTACTACGACATTTGCCGGTGAAAACCCAACAGTGTATACAGTTGTTAAACTAAACTCAAAAGAACTGGAAGCAGACACCACAATAAACAATGTAAAAATCAGGTTTATTTTTACAAGCGTGCCATAATAAAAAAAGCGGGAAGTTAACTTCCCGCTTTTTTTATAGCTTTTTATAACTGGCCTGCATTACAGTACCTTTCCCTATTTCAGACGAAAGCACTTTTATCTTCCCCTTGTGATATTCTTCTACAATACGTTTGGTTAATGAAAGGCCAAGTCCCCACCCTCTTCTTTTGGTAGTAAAACCGGGTTCAAAAACTTTTTTAAACTGGCTTTTGGGAATCCCTTTACCGGTATCGCTAACTTTTATGCGGACAAACTTTTCATTTTCCTGGATAACAACGTCGAGCCTTCCCTTTCCTTTCATGGCATCAATAGCATTCTTCACAAGGTTCTCTACAGTCCAGCTATGAAGCTCAGGATTGATCATAACAGGAACCGGATGGTTAGGCGCCATAAAAAAGAATTCTACCTGCTTAGAAGTTCTGGAACGCAAATATTCAAATGATTTTTCGGTTTCGGCAACAATATCTCTTTCTTCTAAAACGGGTTCCGACCCTACTTTGCTAAAACGTTCGGCAATGGTCTGAAGGCGGTGTACATCTTTTTCGATCTCTGTTACCGTAGTTTCATCAACATTATCAGCCTTCATAATCTCTACCCAGCCTAGCAGCGACGATAGCGGAGTACCAATCTGGTGGGCGGTTTCTTTAGCCATACCTGCCCATAGCCTGTTTTGCGTAGCCATACGGCTGGCACGGTAAAAAATAAATACAATTGTTGCAAACAGCATTACAATAATGACAAGCGTAATAGGATAGTACTTAAGGTTATTAAGCAATTGGGAGCTACCATAATAAAGTATAGGGTTATTATCTTTACCTACTTTAAGCAATACGAATGTACCTTCCTGCTTAAGAGTATTAAGATACTGTGCTTTTTTTATAGAATCCTTCTCTACCCTATCCGGTAGATTTTTTGTTCCTATAATATCACCAGCACTGGTAGTCATTATAAGCGGAACTGTACTATTACCATCCATGATCATAAATGGCAGGTTCAGCTCTATCTGATCATTGGCACTTGCCTCAATAACCATTCGCTGCGCTTCGGCAAGAAGTTCAACTTTTTTTCGTTCATCTTCTTTAAAAATAGTAAAGAAGCTGTAAGTGTTCCAAAGAATGGAAAGTATTATAAAGAACGAAGCCGCAATAATAATCCATCGCGTTATGTTCTTCTTATCTGTAAATTGCATACAATGTTATTTGTGGTTTAAAGATAATAAAACTTAGCGGTTAGTTGGCACCGGGGAATAATAACGAATGCTTTGTGAATATATTTTTATTAACACTGCCTAAATGAGTACTATAGAAAAAGTATCTTTGCAAAAACTAAAGCAACCATGCTAACTATAGACCCTAAAGAACTTACTACTCCTAAACTGCACGGCTACCTGCAAAGTGCCGTAGGCCCCAGGCCAATAGCACTTGCAAGTACAATTGATGGTAATAATGTACCTAACCTTTCACCGTTTAGCTTCTTCAATATATTTAGTTCTAACCCGCCAATACTTATTTTTTCGCCTTCGCGAAGAGTTCGTGATAATACGGTAAAGCATACACTGCTAAATGCAGAACTTAATCGTGAAGTGGTTATAAATGTAGTAAACTATGCTATGGTAGAACAGATATCTTTAGCAAGTACAGAGTATGCAGCAGGTATTAACGAGTTTGAAAAAGCAGGTTTTACCATGCTTCCGTCAGACACTGTTAAGCCATTTAGGGTAAAAGAAGCACCGGTTCAGTTTGAATGCCGCGTGAATGAAATTATTGCACTTGGCACAGAAGGCGGAGCAGGTAATCTTATACTATGCGAAGTACTTAAAATTCATATAGATGAAAGCATACTTGATGCTAACGGAGGTATAGACCAGCACAAGATAGATCTTGTATCGCGCCTTGGCGGCAACTGGTATTCGCGAAGTGCAGATGGACTTTTTGAAGTTGAAAAACCACTTACTACGCTAGGTATAGGAATTGATGCAATTCCTCCCTTTATAAAAAAGAGCGGTGTATTTAACGGTAACGATTTAGGCAAACTTGGCAACACCGAAGTATTGCCTACTGACGAAGAAGTTAGTATATTTGTAAAAGAGAGCTTTGACATGAAGGCGATTTTAAGTTCTGACGACGAGGCAAACCGACTCCACAAAGCAAAGGAACTCCTTGACAATAATGAAGTTGCAACAGCATGGAAGGTGCTGCTTGCTAAAAAAGATTTTTAATTATTAACGATAGCTGCCGCCAGGCAGAAAATAACAACAAACAATATGGAAGTTTCAGGAAGAATTAAGATGATTGACGATACCAAAGCTTTTGGAGCGAATGGTTTCAGAAAAAGAGAAGTGGTAGTTACTACAGATGAGCAGTATCCTCAGCACATCATGATAGAGTTTACACAGGACAAATGTGACCTGTTAAACAACTATACAGTAGGAGAGCCTGTAAAAGTTTCCATTAACCTTAGAGGCAGGGAATGGGTTAACCCACAGGGTGAAACCAAATACTTTAACTCTATACAGGGCTGGAGAATTGAAAAAGCAGGAGCTGAAGCGCCGCAGCAGGGTGGATACCAACAGGCACCACAAGGCTACAACCAACCGCCACAGGGTTACAACCAGGCACCGGCAGCTAACAACGACCGTTTTGAGCCTGCTAACAACTTTAAAGAAGAAGAGCACGACGATTTACCATTCTAGTAAATACACAAAAAAGACCAAACAATGTTTGGTCTTTTTCTTTTTAAAGTACTTCTACTTTGACTTTCATTTTAAAGCCGTCTAAAATATATTTTGTCAATTGCCATGTCGTCCCATCATCGCGTCGTTCGTAAGAAATATACTTTCTCTTAGCCCTATCTTCAGGCATACAAATCCCATCAACTTCAAACTCGGCCTTGTAAACTATATTTTTTGTAAGATTTTTTAACCCTATAAATAGTTTCCCATCGCTTTTGATATTCAGCCAGGTTAAATCTATCTCCATCTTGCCTGAAAAATCTTTGCTTACAAAAACCGTTTTTTAGGATACGTAATCCTGTTTCCCGGCCTATTGTCTTCTTTAACTTCAAAAAAAAGAAGTTCAACTTCTGTATCCTTAAATTCGGCAGTCTTTTTATCAAACGCATTATTAAACACATAGGTTATAGAATGCAGATAGCCAGTTGGCAAATTATCTACTAGGGTAACCACAGCAATATTATTCCTTAAATTTTCATGATGCGTGCAAAAAGAAGATATGTACTTACTTTTTATTTTTACCTTTTTCTTATCGATAGACACATTTTCTAGCTGAATAGTATCTTTCATAAGATCCTGAGCGTGTGCCACCGTTATGAACAGCAAACTAATTATTATAACATATGATTTCATGGATTGGTTTTGGTTACGATAATAACGTAGGAAAAAAGAGCATATTGTGATATATTAAAAATCCCGATAAGCTAAGGCTTAACGGGATTCAAACTTATTCTCTGGTTAATGTTTCTATCTTTATTCTTAATCCGTTCATTTGAGATAAAGCAACAAATTGTTTTTTGTTATTGTATGTAAATATCATCTTCCTGTCTGTTGGGTAAGTAGCAGGCAGGTAATAATTGCATTTATCGCATGAAGCATCAGAAATTCGTTTTAAGAGCACAAAGAACTTGATATCAACTAAATTATATTCAGAAATATCTAATTGTATTTTTCTCACGGCACTACTATTCTTTTCGTCAAGAATTATAGGTATAGCTACAGTATTGATTTTATCACCTAATTCTCCTTCGTCAGAAACCCGATATAAAGTTAATTCAAAATCAGTTTTAAGTGTTTTATCAGGACTATCTGCACCATCCTGGTACACTTCATATGATTCTGCTCCTGCTCCAAAAAAAAAGTCAATTGTTGAACAACGCCATACGGTATATTATCTACGAGGTAATAATCTGGTATATCATCAAAAAAAATATTATTTAAAAAATGCATATCCTTTGAACCAAAATAAAAACTTTTAAGTTTAGGCCTTTTTAAGCTTTTATTGATTGATACATTATTTAACTGAATAGTATCTTTCGTAAGATCCTGGGCGTATGCTGCCGTGAAGAACAGCGTTAGCATCATTGCAATAAATAATTTCATGGATTGGTTTTGTTAATCATAACAACGTAAGAAAAAGCATGTTATTATATAACCACAAGGCATAAAAAAAGGAAGACCGAACCACCAGTCTTCCTAAAAATTTAGCTAAAACACAAATTATGAGATAACCTGCCATACGGCATATATATCTTTAGCCGTTAAGCTTATAATTCATTATTTCGAGGACAATATTACAAATCTAATACCGAAAAACCTTACACCGAACTACAATAGATTGTTAAAAAACTGTTATATAACAAAAAAGTTCATTGGAGTATATTTTTCAAACTTTTATTACGTTTTATGAATTAATTTTACCAAAAACTGCTTATTATGTATTTCCTGTCGAAAGACTTATACTTTCCTCCCGTTCAACAGGCATCACCGGAAGGCATTGTAGCCATTGGCGGCGACCTTTCAGCTGAACGCCTTACACTTGCTTACAAAAGTGGCATTTTCCCTTGGTTTGAAGATGATGAGCCTATATTATGGTGGAGCCCGCCCGATAGAATGGTACTTTTTTTAGATGAACTTAAAGTATCCAAAAGCATGCGAAATATCATTAACCGCAAACAATTCAGAGTAACTTTTAACACCGCTTTTAAAGAAGTAATTGGTAATTGCCGTGATATAAAACGTGAGGGGCAACCCGGTACATGGATTACAGATGACATGACCGAGGCTTATTGCAGGCTGCATGAACTTGGCATGGCAAAATCTGTAGAAGTATGGCAGGAAGATGAATTGGTTGGCGGATTATATGGTATAGACCTGGGCCATATTTTTTGCGGGGAGAGTATGTTCTCCAAAGTCAGCAATGCCAGCAAGATCGCTTTTATAGCATTGGCTAAACAGCTTGAGATTGCTAATTACAGACTTTTAGACTGTCAGGTACACAATGATCATCTGGAAAGCCTTGGTGCACGCGAAATACCTCGTGAAGACTTTCTGAAGATACTGAAATTTTAGTTGTTTGTTTTCAATCACAAAATTTATACATAATTGCTCTATAGTTGTTTGCAATTGCGCAAAGCGATTTTATATAAAATAAAAAAACCCATCACGCGAAAGCGGATGGGTTTATATATTGTAATTGTAGTTAACTACTAAGCTTCGAATGGAACAATAGAAACAAAAGATTTGTTATTTGCTTTTTTCTGAAACTTCACTACACCGGCAACTTTTGCATGTAAAGTATGATCTTTACCCATGTAAACGTTTTCACCCGGGTTGTGCTTAGAACCACGTTGTCTTATGATAATGTTACCAGCAATAGCAGCTTGTCCACCATAAATCTTAACGCCTAGACGTTTCGATTCTGATTCCCTACCATTCTTGGAACTACCGACACCTTTCTTGTGAGCCATGATGTTTTGTTTTTAAATGTTAATTATTCCTCTGTAGCTTCCGCTTTTTTAGCTGCCGCTTTTTTCTTTGGCGCTGCACCTGCTCCTGTAATAACAGAAATCTGGATTTGCGTTAAAGACTGACGGTGGCCATTCTTAACTTTGTAACCTTTTCTTCGTTTCTTTTTGAAAACGATTACTTTATCACCTTTTAAGTGCTGAAGCACTTTGGCTTCTACTGAAGCACCTTCTATAGCCGGGGCGCCAATAGTAACTGTTCCATTGTCATCAAGTAAAAGAACTTTCGCGAATGTTACCGCGTCACCTTCTTTACCTTCTAAACGATGAACAAATACCGTTTGGTCTTTGCTAACTTTAAATTGTTGCCCTGCTATCTCTACGATTGCGTACATAACAATATGGTTTAATTAATTTTTTTAAGGTTGCAAATATACAACTTATTATTTATCAGACAACATAAGCTTATTAATTTCTGTGAAAAAATCAGCCTTTTTTGCAAAAAAACACAAATCCTTAAAATTTTCTAAAATTTATTGTAACAAAATACCGAAATTGCACACCAATTAAGCAATATCAAATAATTATTAATTTTTATGAAAAAATCTTTAATGGCTTTGGGTTCACTTCTAATGCTTGGCGGAGTTGCTTCAGCTCAAAAAGTGGCATTCGAAGAATACAATTTAGATAACGGGCTTCATGTTATCCTTCACCAGGATAAATCGGCACCGGTTATCGTTACTTCGGTAATGTATCACGTAGGTTCTAAAGATGAAAATCCTGAGAGAACAGGCTTTGCTCACTTTTTTGAACATTTATTGTTTGAAGGTACAGAAAACATCAAACGTGGTGAATGGTTTAAAATAGTTACTGCAAACGGTGGCCAGAACAATGCTAATACATCTGACGACAGAACGTATTATTATGAGGTATTCCCGTCTAACAATCTTGAACTTGCTATATGGATGGAAGCAGAAAGAATGCTTCACCCTGTAATCAACCAGATTGGTGTAGATACCCAAAATGAAGTTGTAAAAGAAGAAAAAAGACTTCGTATAGACAACCAGCCATACGGAAGCCTTATTGCTGAAGTTAAAAAGAATATGTTTAAGGTACACCCTTACCGTTGGGCAACTATCGGTTCTATGGATCACCTTGATGCTGCAACCCTTGCAGAATTCCAGGCATTCAATAAGAAATTCTATATTCCTAACAATGCTGTTCTTGTTGTTGCCGGAGATTTTGAGCCTGCAAAAGCAAAAGAATGGATAAACCAATACTTCAGCAAAGTACCTAAAGGTACTCCTATTACACGCCAGAAGTTTGAAGAGCAGCCTATAACTACAGCTTTTAAAGCTACTTACGAAGATCCTAACGTACAGCTTCCAATGGTTGTTAATGCTTACAGGACTCCTTCTATGAAAACTAAAGATGCTAAAGTACTTGATATGATCTCTTCTATCCTTACAGATGGAAAAAGCTCAAGGATGTATAAAAAAATCGTAGACGAAAAGAAAATGGCGCTTCAGATAGGTGCATTTAACTACAGCCAGGAAGATTACGGTTTGTATATCGTTTACGGAATACCAATGCAGGGCTTTACAGCTGCTGACATCATGAAAGAAGCTGACGCTGAAATTGTAAAACTTCAGACTGATCTTATTTCTCAAAGAGAATTTGACAAACTTCAGAACCAGATAGAAAGCCGTTATGTAAGCAGCAATGCTAACGTAGAAGGAATTGCAGAGAACCTTGCTTCTTTTTACCTTTTATATGGCGATGTTAACCTTATAAACACTGAGATTGACATTTTCCGTTCTATCACAAGGGAAGACATAAGAGAGGTAGCTAAAAAATACCTTAACCCTAACCAACGTTTAACACTAGACTACGTAGGAGCTAAAGATAAAGCACAAAACTAAGCATAGAAAAAGATCATGAAAAAAGTAATATATATTTTAGCCAGCGTGTTTTTAACTATGACTATGCAGGCACAAATAATACCACAGCCGAAACCGGGACCGGCACCTAAAGTAAACGTAGGTAAACCGGAAACTTTTGCCCTTAAGAACGGCTTAAAAGTTTTAGTAGTAGAAAACCACAAACTACCTACAGTTTCTTATACGCTTACTATGGACAACGCTCCATATGCTGAAGGAAGCAAAAAAGGTGTGTCTGATATGGTTTCTGCACTTATGGGAAGCGGAACTAAAAAAATGTCTAAAGATGCCTTTAACGAGGAAACAGACTTTTTAGGCGCTAACGTTGGATTTGGTTCTCAATCGGCTTACGGAAGCGGACTTTCTAAATATTCTACCAGAATATTAGAACTTATGGCTGACGGTGCTTTAAACCCTGTATTTACTCAGGAAGAATTTGACAAACAAAAAGCTCAGATCCTTGAAGGTTTAAAATCTAACGAAAAAAGTGCTTCTGCAATTGCAGAAAGAGTAGGAAGCGTTCTTGTTTATGGTAAAAACCACCCTAACGGCGAATACCTTAGCGAAGAAACATTAAACACTGTAACTCTTGCAGATGTTGTATCTAACTACAACACTTACTTTGTACCGGGTAATGCTTACATTGTAGTAGTAGGTGACGTTAAACTTAAAGACGTTAAAAAACAAATAGAAAAACTATTCGGTTCATGGAAACCTGCTACGGCTCCAAACGTTAGTTATTCTGATCCTAAAGATGTTCAGTACACACAAATTAACTTTGTAGATGTACCAAACGCTGTACAGTCTGAAATATCTGTTACGAACATCGTAAACATGAAAATGACAGACAAAGAATACTTTGCTGCACTTCTTGCAAACCAGATTTTAGGTGGTGGTGGTGAAGGAAGACTTTTCCTTAATCTTCGTGAGGCTCACGGATGGACATATGGTGCTTACTCTTCTATAAGAGGTGGTAAATATGTTTCAGATTTCAGTTCTTCAACTTCTGTAAGAAACGCTGTTACTGACAGTGCTGTTGTAGAAATACTTAACGAGCTTAAAAAGGTTAAAACAGACCTTGTTTCTGAAGAAGATCTTAAAAACGCTAAAGCAAAATACGTTGGTAGCTTCGTTATGAACATGGAGAAACCATCTACTATTGCCCGTTATGCTTTAATGACAGAAACTCAGAATCTTCCTAAAGATTTCTATGAAAACTATATTAAAAACATTAATGCAGTAACTCCACAGGATATTAAAGACGCTGCTAATAAATTTTTCCTTGACAAAAACTCAAGAATTATTATTGTTGGTAAAGCTGCAGACGTATTGCCTGCACTGGAAAAAAGCAAAACACCAATATTCTACTTCGATAAATTTGGTAACCCTACAGAAAAACCTGTAAGCAAAAAATCTGTACCTGCAGGTGTAACTGCTAAAACAGTTCTTGACGGTTATATTAAAGCTATCGGTGGAGAAAAAGCAGCTAAAGAAGTTAAGAGCATTGCTACAAAATCTACAGCTACTGTACAGGGAGCTCCTGTAGTATTTACATCTAAAGTAACGTCAACAAACAAAAGAGCTGTAGAAATTACCGTTATGGGTAACTCTATGTTCAAAGAAGTTGTTAACGAAAAAGGTGCTTACATGGTTCAGCAAGGTCAGAAAATGGACGTTCCTGCTGCGGAGGTTGCAGAACTTAAATCTAGCGCTGTTCCTTTTGAAGAACTAACTCTTGCTAACAGCAAAACTGTTACAGTTACAGGCATCGAGCCTATTAACGGTGCAGATGCTTACGCTGTTAAAAATGACAAAACAACATATTACTATGATGTAAAATCAGGTTTTAAAGTTGCTGAATCTAGCGAGCAGGAAGGCCCTGACGGAAAAAAAGCTGTTGTATATACTTACTATGGTGATTACAAAGAAGTGAAAGGTATTAAAGTACCACACAAAATAAACATGAACATTGGTATTGAGCTAGACCTTACAGTTAATGAGGTTAAAATCAACGAAGGCGTAACTGCTACTGATTTCCAATAATAGTATTTGATTGCATAAAAAAGGCTACCTATGGGTAGCCTTTTTGTTTATAAGTAATTTACAGATAAAATTTCCTTTATAATAATCGGCATTGCAAACCGTTTTTATATAAATTTGTAAACTCTTTTAAACGAACTGTTTAAAATATAACACTCAACACATATGAATCTTATAAAAAAACTTTCATTCTTTGCTTTAGCAACACTTCTTATGGCAAGCTGCAAAGACACTTCTAAAGACGGTAATCTTGAAACTCCTGCTGAAGGCACTGTTGCCGACAGTACACAGGTTAAAGAAACTGCCGCTAACCTTGAAACAACTTCTTTTAAAATTGACGGTATGACATGCCCAATGGGATGCGCTGCTGTTATTGAAAAGAAACTTGCCGATATGGATGGTGTTGAAAAAGCTAAAGTTGATTTTGACAAAAAAACAGCTACTATCTCTTTTGATGCTGCAAAACAAACCCCTGAGAAATTTGTTGAAACTGTAGAGCATATTGCCGACGGCGCATACAAAGTATCTGACGTTAAAAATTCAGGAGACAAAGCTTACTTTAGCGTAGACCAGGAAAAAGAAAAAGCTGCAAAAGGAAAAACAGCTAAAACTGACAAAAAATCTAAAGATGCTAAACCATCATGCTGCGCTGCCGGTGCTAAAACCGAGAAAAAAGCGGGATGCTGCGCTACAGATAAAAAAGCAGACAAAGGCACTCTGTAATTTATAATTGCACCTACATAAAAAAATCCCGCAGTGCGGGATTTTTTTATGGCTTTCTGTCATTGTGAACGCAGGAGAGCGGAGTGAGACAATCTTTAGATTACTTCCTCGTTCCTTCCCGCAATGACTATTTTTTCCACTTAACGGTTTCCATGATGTTACGCATATCATCACGTAAATAGCTTGCAGCAGGCATAATTGAGTCGAAATTAGGCTTGGCATAAAAATATACTGATCCTGAAAGAAAATGGCTTACACTGTCTGTTACGTAAAACTGGGCATTAGTAGCGGCATTACCCCCTACTTCATAAAACATACCATACAATTTCTTTTTTGCATCTACAAACGGCTGTTCCCTTATATCATCTGCCTTGACAGACTGCTTATAGGTTAACTTCTGGGCATCTAAAAGCAACACATCAAGATTATCGTTTACAGGTTTGTAATTAAGATAAATGGTAGCCTTCATTTTAGGATACTCCAGTGTCATTGTAAAACAGTCACTGCTGTATTTAACCTCTGCCTGGGAGTTATATCCAAATGTATAAGGACAGTTACCTTGTAACGGCAGGTATTTACCCATTGGGTAATCGAGCCTTAAATATGCTTTTGGTTTTGGCAGGGTATCTCCGCCACAGCTAACGGTAAGTCCCAATACAAGCGCAATGGCAGCAAAACCTGCTAATTGTTTAATAGTATTCATTTAAGTGTAACCTTAATTTGTTTTATCCTTCTCTTATCAACTGATTCGACGGTAAAGATATTGCCATTAAAGCTAATTTTTTGCCCTTTTTTCGGAAAATTGCCCCATATCTCTAACAGAAAACCTGCAAGTGTTTCAGCTTCGCCTTTTGCCTGTTCATAATTTTCCTCTTCTACGTCTGTAATCCTGTAAAAATCTTTCAGTGATATCTTACCATCAAATAGAAAATTATGATCGTCTATGCGTGTATAAACAATATCCTCGTCATCAAACTCATCACTTATATCGCCCACGATCTCTTCCAGGATATCTTCTAACGAAATAATACCTGACGTACCCCCATATTCATCTACCACAATAGCCAGGTGGCTTTTCATGGCCTGAAATTCTTTAAGAAGGTTATCCAGCTTTTTATTTTCGGGGATAAAAAAAGGTGCACGAACAATGCTTTGCCATTCAAAATCGTCTTTATCAATATGCGGAATAAGGTCTTTTATAAAAAGCACACCTTCAACCTGGTCAATATTATTTCGATATACAGGTATACGTGAAAAACCTTTATCTATAATACCGGTCATAATTTCGCTGAATGGCGCTTCAATGTCTATTGCATAAATATCTATACGCGGACTCATAACCTGCTTAACATCGGTATTACCAAACGAAACAATACCTTCCAGTATCTTCTGCTCTTCCATAGTGGCATCGCCATAATCGGTAAGCTCCAGTGCCTGCGAAAGCCTGTCGATAGAAAGCCCGTTACCCTGTGTACCTACTTTTTTGTGAAGCGCTACGGTAATTTCGCGCATAGGCACACTTATTGGCGAGAGCAATTTATTTAATCCATAAAGAGTATAACAAACCCTTTTGGCAAATTTTGTGTTGTTACGCCCTGCATACAGTTTAGGAATTACCTCTCCAAACAACAGCACCAAAAACGCAACTACTATAACCTGAATGGCAAAACTTAGCCACGGTAAAGTAATTGCACCAAAAAGCCTGTTCCCCATCCTGAAGAAAAGAACGATGATAGCAATATTTATAAAGGTATTGGTAACAACTATAGTAGCCAGTAATTTTTTTGGCTTTTCGAGAAGCGAAACAATTACACTGCCTTTACGGGCATTTTTCTGATTGATTGTATCAATATCCTGAGGTGTAAGCGAAAAGAGTGCTACCTCTGTACCGGATATAAACGCAGAACATAAAAGTAGAATGGCAATTACTGCCAGTCCTGCTATGAGGTTAAAGTCTAATGATGTTAAACTCGAGGGGTCGGGGTCCAAAATAATGGGTATTGGTTAAACATTAAAACGGCAGGTCGTCGTTAGGGCCCGGCACGTTTATATCATAGTTTTGCTTTGCAGGTTCATTAACCGCCTGCGCGGAAAACGACTGCTGTTTTGCAGTGTCAAGTTCTTTTTTTGTCGTAAGAAAAGTAAATTCGGTCACCTGAATTTCGGTGGTATATTTTGTAGCACCGTCTTCTCCCTGCCATTGGCGCGATTTTATTCGTCCCTCAATATATATTTTATCGCCTTTGGTCAGATATTTTTCACAAATTTCAGCAGCTTTATTACGAACAACAAGGTTATGCCATTCGGTAGATGTTATCTTCTCGTTGGTTTGCTTATTGATATATATCTCGTTAGTAGCCAACGGAAAACGGCCAATGCAGTTGCCACCCTCAAAATAATGAAGTTTAACATCGTCGCCCAAATGCCCTATCAGCATAACTTTATTTAAGGTACCGTTCATGGTTTTCTACTGATTAGTTCAATCAAATATACCACTTTTAATGTTTAGTCCAATGGTTCTCCATAAAATTATGGATTACGATAGGAAAAGGAAATTTTTTTAACACATCAATAGCAATCGCACCATTAACCTGCTCATTGGCAGTTACTTCCCAAAAGCGAATATACAAATGCTGGTGCGATAATTTATGCACGATCACTTCCGGATTAAGCAGTATAATAGCGTCAGGAACAAACCCAAGCGCATCAAATTCTTTAATGCTTTTTATGGCTTCAGCTTCAGCAATAAGCGTTTCAGTTTCCAGGAGAGGAAAT
>Ga0247782_1000607_pt1 | contig 13833 bp, 13 predicted proteins | sample UWRJL019104C5_FD_179928 | JGI IMG/M metagenome (GOLD analysis project Ga0247782, IMG submission 179928) | Plant litter microbial communities from Arlington Agricultural Research Station in Wisconsin, United States - UWRJ-L019-104C-5 | ecosystem: Environmental > Terrestrial > Plant litter >...
TTTTTTTGCTTCCAACCACAATTCACATGCGTCTAATTTCTTGCTCGTTGGTATACTTCTCCAGGCCGGAATCGAGATGATCCCACCACTCATAGAGCATCGATTCGCAAATGAGCTTGAACCAAGGCGTGAACTTTAAAGTAGGGTCTTTGAACAGAGCTTTGAGCTCGTCCTGGGAAACGTATTTAGTATCGCGCACCTCGTTTAGGTTGACGTTGAGGTCGACGTTGGCTTTGATGAAAAGGATATAATCAACTATTCATGTTGTATTAGCATCTCACGACCTACTCCCCAAGGGGCTGCTACGGTGATGGTTGCACTTACTCTCGTGCTCGCCCCATTTGCCATTACTCGGAGCCTTGTAATGAATGCGTGTCAGGAAGCGGAAGTCCTCGAATGGCACCTGCTCCTTCCTAATGCCGAGTTCATGGTCAAGTTTTCGCTGGGCAGCGCGCTTGACGCCGTCGATAGAGTCGGGCAAGTTGGAACCTGTCTCACCGGGGATACCAAGAGGGTGTGAGCAACACGTGTTCGTCCACATGTCGGGGAACGTAATCTTCTCGGTGGCACGCTGTTGAAGGAGCAAGCGGTTCTGGTCATCGAATAGGAAACAAGAGAAGGCACGGTGGAGAAGGCCCTTTTCTATGTTGGACATGAGATGGCCTGTAGAGGTAGACATAGGTCAAATTAGCAATTGTGCAATCAAACGGGTCGGATAGTCGCAGGGTGACCAACAGAGCTTCTTGCTTGCAGTGCCTATCGGAACGTCGTTGTTGTCCAGGACGATGCACACCTCGTCCATAAGACGTATCTGCTCGGCATCGTGACCCTCGAGCTCGGCCGAGCTCGTGTCGATGTCGGGGAATAGTCTCAGAATAGTCTCGGCCGAAGGGGCAGCCTGTGAAACTGTGGTCGTGTTGGAAGACATTGCTACCCGGTTATAACTGCCCTGATGCGATTGTCCGGCTAGAAATGAGGACAGTCGGGTGGCAGATGAATTTCAGACGCAGATTATCGTGAAAAGAGGAAGGGGGGTTGTGTCTCGAGGAGGGGCAAAAGGGGTCGTTTTATTTAGGCCCTTAGGATATGTATCTGGCTAGGTAGGTATGTACGTGCCTAACTTAACATTATTAGTGGGACTTTCAGGTACCTGCTACTGTACCTTACGGTCTTTACCTTTATGGCTGGTGCCGGAGTGCGACCAGCGGCATCCCCATTGCCCATAGCCAGACTCCTCCGTGCAGTGCAGGTACAGTAGACTACAGTACAGGCACACTACTAAGTAGTAGGTCAAGGTCATGTTAGTCTTGTACAGTGTTATAGGTAGAACAGGACATGCTGAGTTGGCTTCCAAGTTTTAACCTCTCAACCTCCCTCCAACGAGTTATCTACATTGAGACAAATCTTTATTGGGTCTTATTTAGTATAAATATTGTACTTTGCCAGTGTATATATGCCACTGCTTAGTAGGTAGAATTGAACTGGGGGTTCAACAGCATAGGTGCTACTCGCTTGGATCTCCGAAACCCGAAACTTGAAGTCTGATCACGGAACCATTACCGACCGGTATATGCCGACATAGGTCCTACCGCCCTACTATGTAGGCGGGCTGGAAGTCTACAATTCCCGCTACTGTAGAAACCCGGGAGACGTGCACGTGGGGACATGTACGATTTTACAGGTTACATACAATGCAAAACACACCGATGATTAACCTATGCAAACAAATACACGTATTTTGTGTAAAAGGAGGCAACTTGAAGCAACTCAAGAAGTGTGTTAGATAGGTAAGTAGGTACCTATAGCCTACAGGTAGGACGTATGCTGTAAGGCTGCCATCGGTATGGCGCCGGTCAGCGCGCTTTCGACATCGGCGATTGCCGCAATCGGTAAAACCCAATGCAAGTCCGTTTCAGCCGGCGATGTTGCGATTTTCAGCTTCACGGACAGCTTGCTCCCAATCTCGAGTATAACAATATCGATATTCGACCAGTGCAACTCTATGCGTGCGTGTCAGGAGGTATATCAGAAAACGCATATTAGGGGGGACGTAGGCACTCAATTGGTGATAGACTTACAAGCCAAGTCCGACTGCTGTCCCGAGCCATAGCCCCAGCAGCTTCCATCCAAACGCAAATGCGGCGACGAATGATATGGGCAGCGCAACGAGGTAATAGGCTGCGAGGTTTGCGTAACCACCAAATTCCTGGCGACCTATCCCTCGCAGTAGCCCGTCTTCAAGCAACCAACGAATCAGCAATCCATGGCAACGCATCGAACTTTAACGTAACACTTACGGGACACGGCTGCTAGACAGTCAAAAATCTGCAACCCAGCGCATAATGGCATGACGCTAGCGGCAATCGCTATCACCTCTTCATCGTCCGTGAAGAGTCGTGGGAGTCGAGACCGCAAACTTGCAAGTAGCGTCATGTTGAACAAGCCGATGAGGCAGGCGGCACAAAATGCCTTTGAACGAGTCAGTGGCAGGGCAGAGAAGGGCCATGTTCACGTCCGTAACTCACCACTTTTGCTGATGTTCTGGCAGCTCCGACCAGCTTTGCCCCGATCAGGTTCGCGATCCGTGTCGACGCTGCTATGGATACGGGGAAGGGTATCATGAATGTCGTCGCAGTAACCGTTACCAGAATGCTCTGAGCTGCGAGGTAAGATGTACCGAACTGACTGGATGTGAGGGTCAGGATCTCAAATGCTAGCCACTCTGCCACTACCATCAGCATCCCGGGTATCGCCAGTCTGATCATGGGGCCTGCGCAGACAAGTTGTCAGTACTAGGTCGGTGGTTTACCAAGAGATAACATGCAACTTACCCCAGTTAGTAAGCGCTCGTCGAGTGAGGCCTCCCCAGCATTGCGAGCCGGCGACAAACTTCACGTATAAGGCAAGCAATATGGGCATTAAGGTTTGAGAGAATGCTACGGCTATAGGGGCCCCTATAAACCCCAGCCCAACATGCCAGACGAGCGTCCAGTTAAGTAGCACGTTGATAGGCGCAGCGATAAGCAGGACGTAGGTCGTAGCGATGAATAAACCTTGTGACTGCACGAATCGCTTGCCACCCTCGAAGGCAGCGTACCCCGGAATACCACAGATGACAATGCGAAGATACAGCCCGGCCAGATGGGCGGATTCGGGCTCGGGTATAATCAGTCGAAGGATGTCTCCGGCGAAGAAGAAAAGGACGGCGACTGGCAATGACAACGCCCACAAAAAGTAGACCATGCGTTGAAGCTGTACACCGACGAGATGTTTGTGGCCGGACCCATAAGCCTGGGAGCAGAGCGTATCCAGGCTCGTGGCAAGGCCCTGGAAGAATGCGTAGCAGAAGATGTTTGCAGTCATTGTTCCCACTACGCGACCTCGTAATTAGCGTCTGGTTGAAGAGTGTTTGGTGTAGAACCTGTCGACTTACAACTGACAGCGCCCAGTTCTACTTTCCCAATTCTACCAATGGTAAATATGCTGGTAATGTTTATGCTGTACTGAAGTACAAATGTCAAGATCAACGGAGGCGAGTAACTGGCAATAGTCTTGGCCTCTCTCTGCCAGGTAGTTTCGATGATTCCGTGGGCTACAGCGGCTTCCCACTGCGCATCCAGACGCTCAGCATCAGGTGTAGCCGTTCCAGACGTGTCCGACAACAGGGCTGAAGATTCGGACGGCTCGACCGTGACGGTAGGCACCTCCTCGTCTCCGACGGGTTTCCGGACCTTAGTACTAAAAAGCCATCGATAGATCTGAGGCAAGATCCCGCGCCTCTGGCGAGGGCTGTGCTTTGGTGGGAGCAGGTGATTGTCTCTTAAGAGGCTCCGTTCCGCGTCCCGGGACTTCTGTCTGTCTCCCTTAGTGAAAATAGGCTCGTTGACCTGGTCCGCTATCATACTCGGGCGCCGGTAGTCGAACGCTACACCACTTGGCTGTTTGTAGAGGACTGGTCCCGTGCCGGGCCCGACCCTCGGCCCTCCATCGCCAGAATCTTCGTCGTCTATCCCATCGATGTCCGAGCACTCTGCCAGATCACTTGCGACGATCTCCTGGGCGATTGGCGACCCAGAAGTGAAAGAAAGAGCCAGGTCGCGACCTGGAGTTCTGTCCCTCCGAGGAATAGCCTTTGAACTCGTCATACTGGATGAGAGCCAATCCTAAACCCTCTTAACAAGTCAACCACCGAGACCAGTGAGCCTAAGGGGCGGTCACAAAGATGAGAGTCGAATTCCCCCACTAGGCGCGAAGGACCGTAACCTCCTGCCTAGGTTTTGCCTATGTAAGCGCCTAGACTAACAAAAAGAACCCATGTGTCCTAATGTTACGTAGCGGATTTTTGAATAAGTACCACCCTTAACGAAGCGGGGCGCCGTCACCGGAGGCCCCTTAGCCGCAGTGGACTCTAGCGATCCCCCTTTCCATTGTTGTCAACAGAGTGACAGATCGTGTCTCGTTGTTTCTACAGTACGGCACCAACCTACATGTTAGGCACGTGGGTCTGTCGGCTGCAGTTACAGTTTACATACAAGCCCTCTCCCACACCGGGCATTTACGGGCGCTATATAAAGCACGTGCCCGATACCTGAATCCAGCTGATGCGGTAACTCCTTGGTACGGGCTTTCAGTTCCAAAATTTATCGCATTTGATATCGGCTCACACACTTGCCTATACGCGGAATACCCATGCATGTTAGGTAGCATTGCTGCTATATCCCCCCACTACCGACCTTTAGTCTGGAACCTCTGAGCACTAATAAGGGAAGCACCTTATCCATGAAGGTACAGTAGGTAGGTTGTATCAGGAACACCCCGCGGGAGCCCCCCGTGGGACCGGAACGCTCTAAATCCTCACTGGACTCACAAAGCACTTACTATGTACTTGTGCATGCCAATGCACGGCAGACTACTGTACTGGCGGTCCAACTCATGACGAGATCGATTGTCCGAGCACTATTCGATCTCCAACCTACTTACATACCTCAAGTCACAGTTATACCATTGCAAGAAGGGGATATCTCGCATTGGTTCCGTGGAATCGATATTAAATAGAATCAAGCTTTTGTTTGGGATTCATCCAACTGTGACAGAACCCTCGTACAGAGAGGCGAAAACAAGACATTTAGAACGGGGCGCCAGTAACAACCGATAGGTATGACCTCCGTACGAAGAGATCCGGAGGACGACACCAACGTGCCGATGTCGTCTTGTTTTGGGACCGGTCCATTTTCCTGCGCGCCCGTCGAGGTCGGCGACTTCAGCTCTGGCTTCAGGGGGAAGAACACGTTCACGACATGGCCACTGTTAGGGCCGCTGCTTTTCGAGAATGAGGGCAGCGACGCGCGAGATCACTGCGCGAATGAGCGAAGTGAGTATTTTCGCCCTCTCACCAACTTATCTCAACCTCAAACATTCTGTTCTTCTCTTCTCTTCTCTCGTCCCCTTCCCTCCCTCATCGCTTAACATACCTAGATAGATATGATAGCACTCAGACTATCAAAAAGCGATCTCATCGTCATTAACGCATTCTCGCAGCCTTCCTATCCAACCTCCGTCTGGGCATCTACATGACTGTCGTATCCGTGGCCATATCGCTATCCTTCCACCTCCGGACGCCGGCGACGGCACTCGAGCGCCGGTTGGCGATGCCGCTGGGCCTGATCTTCTGGCTTCTATCTGTGGCCTGTCTGACAGCTGGTCTGGGCAACTATATCAAGACTGTGAATGGGTATGGTCGTAAGGCGGCTATCGTTCAGAGCGGATGGCGGACACAGGTATGTTTTCTATTCTTTTAACCCCTTTCTTTCTTTCTTTTACACTCCTGTTCTTTCGTAGGCGATAAGGACGCACAGAATTTGGAATATGCCATGTAATTTAGTGAGTGGGAAGTTTACCCCCCTGAAAACTTATCTACTCATTCTTGTTACTTTGCAAGTTAGAATAGTCTATCATGAAGCAATTGGCGGGATGGGAGGGAGAAAATACTGTTATATCAGAAACATACGTATATGATCAACCACAAGATGAGCCACTGCCAATTAGCAAAAATACATTGCTAACAAGACCACCTCTTCACAGTCTATAATGGCCTTCATAGCCTTTTCTATAATTGGGACATGCGTAACAATGCTAGTTATTGACTCGGGACGGTATCGATGATATTGAATACTACCTAGCCACTCTGCCAAGCAAATTGCAAAGCGGACACAAAAGGGGAGCAACGGAAAAGGCCAATCCCAACCCAGGGAAAAGTTAATAAATAATGATAATGATTACCTAGCGATAGTCTTGTCTATATCGACATTCGTGATAAACAGAGCTCTAATCCGATTACACTCATGCCCATAAAGAGGTTAAAGCATATCTAAGTCATCACACCTCCGATTTGGAAGCATCTTATGATAAAAACTGGCACACAACTCTTCATCGGTATGTGTGATGGCCTAAAAGCAAAGTCAAATAAATGTAAATACATGGTATCATAAGGACCACTAATCCATCATCAAATCTATGAATATGTCGTACAAGCCCGTGGATGGCTAAAGTAGTATCCACCTACAAGGCTCGAAATTCTCCATGAGAGTCTTCCTTCGACTGTCACTCTTCTACAGGTCAGTTGGAAGATTGGAAAGATCCCCCAGAAAATCGCACGCTTGAACAAGGCAATTCTGTCATGTTCATCGATCACGGCACATTGCAGAACAGGTCCTGCGCCACCATCGGTTCGAGGGGTTTCTGCCCCTTCCCGTCTTCCGCTTCACATCCGCCTACACTATTTTTAAATGAGAGTTCGAAATCGCCCGCCCTAGTCCTCAGATCTTGGAAGCTGACTTCGGCGCCGTCCCAGGCCGCGATTGGCAGAGCGGTGAGAGGCCAGAGTTTCCCGTTATTCGGAAGGCTTTCCAGTAGAGACAATGGTTTGACCTGCAGCTCGATTCCCGAACGGACCTTTTCCCTGATCTCCCCAATTGCAATATCACCCGCATCGTCGGATATCGACCCTTTGTGGGTTCGCTCACCTGCATATTCTTCAGGGACAGTGTATAGCTCGACGTGGACAGTGGCCAGATGTTCTGCCACCTCTTCTCCAGGGTAGACGAACCAGTAGCCCCTGACCCGGGCCAACCTCAGAGCATGCTCTAACCAAGACGGATACTGTCTGCTGATAGATTTGTCGGAGATGATGCTCGGCGCAGCATCCAGTCGTTCTGTCGCTTGCATTGTCCTCGTAACAAAATCATGGAGTTCCATCCATTTGTCGCCAAGAATGAGCACCGCGTTACTGGTCGGTGCCTGCCATAAGAAAGGATTGGGGGTTCCCTTTTCGCCGTGCACATCGTCGGGATGTTGAAATAGTGGAGGAGAGAATGGCTTTCCCTCTAGAGTCACCGACGGCTGTTCCAAGCTGATCCCAAAGAGACGACGACCCCACTGATGTGAATCAGCAGTCGTAGAGTAACGGTATTCAAGTGACATGTATTTGAGGTCTGTCAATAGACTGTTAGCGTGGCAGAAATTTCATTGCGCGGGGTGTAAAGGAAGACTTACAGTGGAAGAATTGGGGTGCAACTTGGACATGAGGCGAAAGCACAAGGACATGAGACTGATGAGGCCGCGCAGGCCAGAAGGATTCGAGGAACCGCGCCAGGCTCTCATCTTCACTTAATCTCCGCTGAGATATACGGTGTCTGAGAGAAAGGGGACGGCGGTCTGTGGGCTCATGAAAATGCGCTGGCGGCCACTCAAAGGATTCCAGGAACATCTTGGTTGATTTATCAATATGATGAGGAAGCTCGATGGTGATGTGGGGCACGGTACTCGACGTGTAATCAGCCGCGGCGAGAGACCTTAGCAACCTTATCAAGCTGCCCGAAGACCCTGGAGTGACCTGGATCAAAATGTCGATTTGGACCTTATCCCACACTGTAATTCATCAGTGACTGTGTATACAGGTTGCTCTCAGACTCGGGTGCCTTACACCGCAAGGCTGCGCTGTCCACCTTGGTTATCCAATCGAGTGTCTTTCCCGCCCTTCCCGGCAATTTTATGAGGGTAGTCTTAGACAGTTTCACATGACGTATCACGCCCCGTGTCAAGAACGCCTCTTCATCATTCGATCCATCTATGAAGATGGCCTGCGGATGCATGTATTTGTTGATGTAATCTGTATACTATCGGTTAGTTTGTTTATGTTAAGACAGTAAGACCTCCCCGTTGGCTTTGACATACGGAATCCACGAAAGACGGAGTTTTCTAGCCGTCCATCCGTCGAAATCGCAGCGTACTCCGGACGAGCATCTTTTACAGTCAGTTAGCAGAAGCGCCATAGAAACCATCAATAAGTTTCGTGATATCGCACCATGGAATACGATAGGGCACGTTTTATCGATGCCGTTGATCTCCCGCAATTGCTCCATATCTATGCTGCTTCGCCCTAAAAGCGCAAAGTGTACACGGTTTTGTAGATTTGATCCCATCTGGCATGCCATTGGCAACAGCGTGGCGGCGCTTTTGAAATTGGCGGCTGCGAAGATGACATTTTTATTCATCTGCTGGCTTCCTCTTGTACTCGCTATAGATTGTAGCGAAGCCCCCAGTTGAAGATATTTGAGGGGACCGTCAAAGTTCCTCTCGACAGGGTTCGCCGTAGGGACCTGTGCATTCGTCTTCAGCTGTGACTCCGCGACGGGATCTGGGGGGTGCATGACATGACCGGGCGGAGGAGAATCGGGTGAGGAAGGAGGTTTACGGAGGACACCAGACTGTGGGTATATAGGACGGCGCATACGATCGTTGGGACCAAGGACAGGGATATTTTTGATGAAGAGATAAACGACGACGGCTGCTACGGCTATGAGGCTGATGCGCCTAAGCATCCTTCGCGGCGGCACGCGGGCAGGCTGCCACGATGACCGCCTCTTTCGGGGGCTCTTCACGGCCTTGTGGTCGTCATCTTTCTTTCCGAGTTCCTCGTCGCTCATAAAGAGGCCGCGCATCTTCCCCCATCCAGACATCAAGGACCTCCCGTCACGACGACTGCGAAGAGGGCAGCTGTGAAAGGGCGAGATGATAGTTGGAGCTTAGCTAGTTGTCATTGGCGCGGGCAACTTCACCGGCGACATGTCACATATGGGGTCGAACTTTGGACAGCAGGGGAGCGGGTTTCGTTGGAGACGCGAGCTCGATCGAGCGCCTGCTTCTGGGACTAAGGAGCTTCCAGTTGAACTCGGCTAAGCAATGTATTACATGTCCAATACCAGTTGAATGGCCTTCTTTCTAGATATACACCTTGAGTAGGTACCTACGCTAAGTAGGAATATTGGTAGTTGCTGTGATGAGGTCTGGCGAAACGTGTCTGAAGTTGAAGCGCGACGTTGCTGATATCCCGTCGCTATCTGATACCTACCTACCTCTAGGTACCTACCTAACCTAGGTAGGTAGCTCTAGCTACAGGCTACAGCCGTCCTTGACATGAATGAAGTGGCAACTGGAAGTGAGACTTGGCAATTACCTAGCGGATCTCAGTGCAAATCTTCAGCGGGTCGATTAATAACCCCACTATACCTAGCAACACCCTATTGACTTTACTATGGGCATGCATACATCTGTACAATCATACTAATGGAAGTGCTTCAAAACACCAAACCTCCGTGGGGCCGTCGAACGGATGCATAGTAGACCTACAGATGTACATACCTGCCAAAGGTATGCTACCTAGTGAAACCGTACCTAGACTAGCGCTGTACCTGATAACGCGGGCGATGTAGCTTGCGGCGGGGCAATCGCAAAACCTTAGAAATTTTTCTACATGTAACTCTTGCTGTACTAAATTGTCTGGTAAGAATCGGATGCCTTCAGATGTTTTTATTGTTCAATTAATTCCACAGCGGCTCCCTCCCATTCTTTACCACACACATCTGTTATCATAGACTAGCTTCTCGTCTATTTTCTGTCCGGTTCTCAACCCAACCAGCTTCAACCTGGTGGTAAAAGAGCGAATCGAAGGCTAGTGGGATAGTGCAAATATGGCCAAGTCCAGGCGAAACAGAGCCAGAGGCGGACAGCGCTCAGATCCGATTGCAAAGCCTGTTAAACCACCTACGGACCCGGAGTTGGCCGCAATTAGAGAGAAGAGTATTTTACCGGTTATTAAGGATTTGCAGAGTTCCGATCCCAAGAGCCGGACTGCTGCCGCAGGCGCAATCGCCAACATAGTCCAAGATGCAAAGTGCCGAAAACTGCTTTTGAGAGAGCAGATTGTACATATTCTACTTAACGAGACCCTCACCGACGCGAGCTTAGAGAGCAGAGCAGCCGGGTGGGAAATCTTGCGAGTTCTCACTGCCGAGGAGGAAGCCGATTTCTGTGTCCACTTGTATCGGATAGATGCGCTGACTGCGATTCATCATGCTTCTGCAAAGGTGACAGAGGCTCTTCTCTTGCCCAGCCCAACCTTCGGCAAGAGACCGAAAGCCGAACAAAACTTCATCTGGGTCATAGCTGAGGCGCTTACCGATATTCTGGCCGCCCTTGCTAGTGCCCAAGACGAAGCACTTGATGCTGCCAGTCAGAGCGAGGCAATTGCGCATTTCCTCTTCACTCTAGTGTCAACCGAATTCACAAACCCATCGGTGCTAAAGAGCGCACTCTCGTGTATGATCACTCTTTCCGAAGAGAACCGGCAATTTGTCGAGGTCATCTTGGGTGACAGTAAAAATCAGTGCTATAAGCACCTGATTGCTTTCAAAAACGGCGGTGGCTTCAAAGCGGGTTACGCTTGTGGTGTGCTTCATAACATATTCTCCGTGATGGGGTGGAATGATCAGAACCCCGGCAGAGATGGAGGCTGTGACGCTCTCCTCGTCCCAGCTCTCTCTCAGATCCTGGAGCATACCAATTTTGTCGGAAATATGTCTAATGGGCCCGATACTACAAGCCCAGCAGATATTTTACAAATAGCTCTTGAAGTCCTAGCATCTATAGGAACAACATTTCATGAAACGCTCACGAAGGGCCGCCGAGCAAAGGGAAAACCCCGGCACGAAAGCGATCATAAGGATGTCACGGATGCCGACGACATGGATATGGACAATCTTTCCAACGGCGATCACGCAGAGAGCGAGCAGGAGGAGAACGACGACGATGATGACAACGATGACATGAGCGGAGACGAAATGGAAGCAGACATGGAGATGGTGACAGGAGCAGACGAAGACGAGCCATCCGGTCTTGGCGATTTGCCAACATTGAAAGAGTTAGTGCATAGGGCTATCCCACAAGCAGTGAAGCTGTTTCAAAGCATTCAAGGGAATGACGAAGTATCGACTCTTATTCGCACCTATACCTTATCGGCGCTCGGCAATATCTCCTGGGCAGTGAGCTGCTTCGACTTTAGTGAGGGCTCGAATGGCGCAACTCTACAGGCCTGGACACCGGCAGCAAAACTGATATGGAAAAACACGGTAGCGCCCGTGTTAGCCAGCAACACATCTGATGTTGATCTAGCCACCATTGTGACAAGTCTCGCATGGGCTGTCACGCGGACCTTGAACGATCCAAGTGTCATAAGTGGCGAGGAGCATAAGAAATTCATATCGCTCTATCACGCATCCAAAAACCTGCCCTCAAACTCTGAAGATCCTCTCCAAAGCTTGGGCGTAAAATGCATAGGAGTACTCGGTCAGCTCGCCCGCGATCCAGCACCGGCAGCTCTGAATCGCGAGATAGGCGTCTTCCTCGTGACAGTAGTAGCGGCGCTACCCGAGTCGCCAGCGGCGGATGCCGTCGAGGCACTTAACCAGCTGTTCGATATATACGGGGACGAGAAATGTGAAAACGACAAGGCAGTGTTCTGGAAAGACAACTTCTTGCAGCACCTGGAATCGACGGTTCCGAAGGTGAAAGCCACGGTGAAGACGATAGACAAGCGGAAACAAACCGAGTTGCGAGTCCGGGCGGAAGAAGCCAGTCTGAACCTTTCACGGTTTATTCAATATAAGAAAAAACATCAACCTTGAGATTTTGATCTGGTATTTTTCATAGGTTCTCAATATGGGTAGATATCCAATGCCAACCTATTTGCGACCCGGATGTATCGGCGACAAATAGACTCATTGACGAAATAAGCGTATATTGTCCTTATTGAGACAGGCAGGGAGAAGAGATATTCGTCAATGCAACAATCCCAGATGTTGTGCTAACAGCACACCATTTTCGAGTATGTCAGACCAACTTGTCGCCGTCATATGCGTTTCTGCGGCCATGTTTGCCGTGTGACAACCAGCTGATAAGACCACCTGTGCTAACATCCATTGGAACCTTAGTTGTAGATCTATCTAAGTTAGAGTTATAGTTGATTGTTATATGGCTCATGTCAAGTGCCACTATGCTTTAAGTAAATGCTGTAGCTGGTTTGCCGAAAAATCTAGAACATGAGGATTTGTGATTATCAACATGAACCCGGGGTTATACCAACATATGTCCGTAAAGTAAAGCCGCTAGTACCTGTGAAATCCTTAGGTACGACGAGTATGATTGTGTCTTTTACGTAGGCACATTACACCATAATGAATTCATAGAAAGTCATAGGTAGTTCCTGGGGCACGTTCATGGTGCGCTGATTAAGGACATGTTAAAAAGGGGAGTCCTCTCTTAAGCTAATCTGCGGCCTCCTCATTCTACGTCTATCCTGTTATTCGGCGCTTTAGGTGGCAGGTATTCAAGTATAATGAACGAAATAGGGAGCAAATAGGATGAAGAAGGAGACTTTGTGTAAAAACGCAACCGTACCTGAACAGCTGGTCGAAGTGGAACCAGGTACCTATTACAACCCTCGTCACATCAAGTTCATTGTCCGTCTTCTCAGAACTAAGTATCATACCAGAGATACATCACTCAGGTATCTAGTCTCCGTAGTACCTGCCAGGCAGTTCTACCCTCAAGACATCTGCTAGAACCCGGCTGAGTAAACAGGTGCTATGTATGAAGTAGGTCGTAGACTAATCTAGGTAGGTAGGTAGGGTAGGTCGTTGAGATCTGAGGCTCTGGATCTCACTTCTCTGGTGCCGTGTATTGTCGTATCTATCATCAGTAATGCTCTTTAAGCTCTATTACCATCGAGAGCTCCATAATGAGACTGCTAGGTTCCAGACGGCCCCTTCTCCCTGATCATAAACTGGTACCAGTAAAGCTACCTTAGGGAGCTGTACGTCCTAATGCTAGGTATGTTTCCCATGGTGTTTTGTGTCTTTGAAGCTTTTTTGTGTCGTCATGTTTACCTCCCTACTACTTCAAAGCCAGACAATATGTTACTGACTCACACTAAGTTTCCCGTAACTTACAATCTGAAAGAGCTAACGGAAGGCCGACCACGAAGTACACTTGTGCATACTAATTACTACCTGCCTCTATGTAAGTGCGTGCTAGCATAGGTAAGTATGCATATACGCAGGGTTATATCTAAGCACTACAGATGTACAGGCATGGTCGTATCTAGGTCGTAGTAGTATCGCTGTTGACTGTGCTCTAAGGTTAGTATACAGTGGGGAAGACTAGTACTACCTAGGAGTGACATGTTGTACAGGCAGCGCAGAGATGCAGGGAGAGATCAAGAGAGTCGAAAAGCTTAAAAAGAAGTAGAAGCGGTATTGGAAAAGAATAACCTAGATTACTCCTCAAGTTAGAGAGCATGTGCAGGGTGGAAGTCTAAATGAAGAACAACACGTGCGGTGCCAACATCTTCTTCCTATATTAGTCGGGCTGGTTGCCTCCCCCTTTTTTCTCACCTGTCTTCACTTCCGATTAATTTTATTATTAATTTTTTTTTTTTTT
>Ga0247782_1000608_pt1 | contig 13796 bp, 12 predicted proteins | sample UWRJL019104C5_FD_179928 | JGI IMG/M metagenome (GOLD analysis project Ga0247782, IMG submission 179928) | Plant litter microbial communities from Arlington Agricultural Research Station in Wisconsin, United States - UWRJ-L019-104C-5 | ecosystem: Environmental > Terrestrial > Plant litter >...
TTTCGTCAGAATGACAAAACTTTGAACTCCTACTATACTGAAAACTATTTTTTCTCCAGAATTCTCCTGATCTCATTAAGTAATAACGGGTAAGCAGGATATGCCATATTATGACCGTAGCCGTCTATTTCAAAAAGGCGGGTATTTTTGTGTCCGCTAAGTTTCATCATGCGTGCCATATAGGCGTTTTCTTCATAGCGTCCCAGCATCTCCATTTCCCTGTCACCTGTAATAAGCAATAGGGGCGGAGCATCGCCACGAACATGGAATAATGGTGCCAGGTCATCTACAACAGGCTGTGTGTCTTTAATACCTCTTGACTCACGTTCTGTAAAATGGGTAATGCACTGTCCGCTAAACGGAATAAGCCCCGCCACCTTATTGGCGTCTATACTATATTTAGATAAATACTTTTTGTCAAGAACACTCATAAGTCCCAGATAACCGCCTGCCGAATGCCCCGAAATAAATATTTTATTAGGGTCACCGCCATATTTCTCAATGTTGTTAAATGTCCATGCAATTGCAGCGGCACTGTCTTCAATACAATTAACCACTTTTACTTTTGTAGATAATCGGTAACCAACACCTATAATACAGTAACCTTTGTCTTTAAGGTCCTGCGGAATTTCTTTGCTTCCCTGGTTAAGTCCGCCGCCATGAAACCATACAATGGTTGCAAACCCTTTTATGTTTTTAGGATAATATACGTCTACAACACAGCGTTCGTTAGCGTAGTCGTTATTATTATAAAAGGTTTCAGGGTAATACTTAAGGTTGGTAACTGTGGTATATTCTGTTTTTTGCGCGATAGCGCTACAGCCTGTAATTAATAACAGGGCTATAAAGAAATGTTTCATAAAAAAAGTGTTTAGCCAAATATAAAGAATCTTTAAGAAAAGTCCTTGCACTATTTAGCTAAACACACCTTTGTATAGTAAGATCGAGTTTATTTTTTTTCTGAAGAAAAACTATTGATGTTCTCTTTCCAGTAGTCTACAAGGTTTTTAATTTTCTCCTTGTATTTGTTGTAGTCGTTCCCTTTTTGGATATATCCCTGAATAGAAAGTTTGTTGGCCTGTTTTACAGAATATTCATCCTGTGCGTTAGATATAAATATATAGGGTATATCCTTATCGGCAAGTACTTCTTCTTCAATAATAATATTCCTTAACTCGAAGCCGCCAAGCTTAGGCATATTAATGTCTGATATTATTATGAAAGGCTCAACTTCCGGGCGCCTGATGTAGTCAAGTGCCTCAGTACTATCCGAGAAAAAAAGGATGTTATTCTTGTACCCAAGATCTTTAAATATCTCTTTTAAGATGTCCCTGTCATCTTCATCATCCTCTATAACAAGTATATCCCTATGCATTTTCATAACCTGGGCTGTTTAGATTTAGTTGTTTTATATTATAAAAAATATGTTGCAAAATATAAAATTAACAGAAATATCAGTTATGATTTAGAAGCTATTATTTATAATTTTATACACATTGGCTGTAAGAAAATTTAGTGTGTAATTACTATTACGTATACCTTAATTCTGTAAATTGCGTATATCAATTACCACTATAAATTTAAGAAATTATGAAACTCAAATCAATAATTATCGGTGCATTTTTAATATTAAGTTTTACTGCTGCTACTGCACAGGAGCAGGCTTCTGTAATTATGTCTAAGGCATATGCGCAGGCTGGTAAAGAAAATAAAAATGTGTTTTTAATGTTTCATGCTTCATGGTGCGGTTGGTGTAAAAAGATGGACAAGAACATGACCGGCGATGCTACCGGTAAATTTTTCGGTGATAATTATGTATCAGCACACCTTACGGTAAAAGAATCGCCTAAGAACCAGAATTTAGAAAATCCGGGCGGGCAGGACTTACTTTTGAAATATAAAGCCGACAGGGCAGGGCTTCCTTTTTGGGTGATACTCGATCCTAAAGGTAATGTACTGGCTGATTCATTTAGTGCAAAAGGCGAAAATCTTGGGTGCCCTTCAACTCCGGAAGAAGTTGCTGAATTTACGGCTAAGCTTAAAAAAACGTCTAAACTTAACGACAAACAGCTTGCTGTTATAAAAGAGGTATTTACAATTAAGAAATAATTATAGGTAAGATTACTATTTAGGGATACTAATTTTAAAACCTATTATTTTAAAAAATATATTATGAAAAAAGCACTGTACCTGTTTGCTATCACTTTAATTTTTATGTCGTGCCAGGCACAGCAAAAGAAAGAGGTTAAGCTTGTTTCCCCTGAACAATTCTCTCAGGAAATTGTTAAAGATAAAGGCCAGCTTATAGATGTGCGCACGCCCAATGAATATAGTGCAGGGCATATTGAAGGGGCTCAGAATATTAACTTACATGATGATAGTTTTACAGTACAGATAAACAAACTGGATAAAAAGCAGACTGTTTATGTTTACTGCAAGGCCGGCCGCAGGAGCGCAGAAGCTTCATCGGTATTAAAACAAAACGGATTTAAAAACGTAGTGGAACTTGATGGCGGCACTGATGCATGGACAGCAGCCGGTAAACCTCTGAAATAGTTTGCAAAGGCTGTAGTCGTACATTAGCAAAGTCCTCAGTTTCTAAAATTGATGCTATAATATCTCAATATAAAAATGGTAACTCCTCTTAATATAATATTCAGCGTTATTCTTGTTATCTTTTTTGTGCTGCTGATATCTGTAATCATAAGGTTGCGTAAATCAGAGAAAGTAAAGAAAGATCTTGAAACGCGTTTTGTAGAAATGGAAAACAAGACCAACACCCTTCAGCTGCAAACGCTGGAGTCAAGGCTTAATCCGCATCTGTTCAAAAACATCCTTAACTCTATACAGTCGCACGCATATCAAACCTATTTTGCAATGGATAAGTTGTCTAACGTGTTGGATTATATTCTTTACGAAAGCCAGAACCGATTTGTAAGCGCTCGTGAGGAGATTGAATTTGCATTAAATCTTATCGAGATCAATAAGATAAAATTAAGTCCGCTGTTTTCGATCAATATAAAAAAGAAGATAGATGAGCTTGATCCGTTTTATGATCAAAAAATCGTTGCCCCACTAATTTCTATCGATCTGATTGAAAATGCCTTTAAGCATGCCGACCTGCAAAGTTCAGATGCATTTATATCGGTTGTTATAGAGTTTAAAGACAATCATTTTTCTATGATGGTATCGAATAAGATATCGCCAAAATCTACTTTTTTAAAAGAGCATAGCGGTATTGGTTCTGCAACTTTAGAGCAGCGCCTGAAAATTATCTACAAATCCTGCTTTAAGCTGGAACGTTATGTGGAAGAAGATATTTATATTGCCAAACTAAAAATAGACCTTCTTGAATACAAAAATCAGATGCTTACTGCTTGATGATGAGCTGCCGGGGCTAACGTACCTGAAAATGCTTTGCGAACAGATTGACGACCTTGAGGTGGTTAAAGCCTATAATAGCCCTGAAATACTGCTTAACGAGTGGGAATCTATGGATTTTGACCTGCTGATATCTGACATTGAAATGCCGGGTATTAACGGGCTTCAGGTTGCCGATGCCATAAAAGGCAAGGCCATTATTTTTACGACTGCCTACAAAAATTTTGCTGTAGATGCTTTTGAGAAAGACGCAGTAGATTATGTGGTCAAACCTGTAAAACGTGAGCGTTTGGAACAGGCTGTACAAAAAGTAGTTGCGCGTATGAGCAAACCTGTTGAAACAATAAAACAAATCCAGCTAAATACTGATAAAGGTAAAGCACTTATAAATGTAGTTAAAGTATTTTGCGTAGTTACGTCTAACATAGACAGCCGCGATAAGATCCTTTTTCTTAATGACGGATCAAAAATTACTGTAAAGAACTTTTCTTTCGAAAAACTACTTGAACTGTTGCCTGCCGACCAATTTTGCCGCATCAATAAAAAAGCGATCATCGCACTTAAACATGTTCAGTTTTATAGCCATGACGAGATTACTGCCGATATTATCTATACCGATGGCAAACATTATACGTTCCCGCTAAGCGAAATTTACCGTACCGATTTTATGAAACGCGTTAAAGTTTAATTATGAATTACCTTATTTAACCCTCTATTATCTACGGTCTATTGCCTCAATACTAACATCTCATTACTTCAATCTGTTTTTTCATTACATAATTTATCTCTTTTATTACAAAACCTCTTTAACATAACTGTTCGCATGTTGTTGCGTAGTTATTTCTGTGTAATATTGCCGCACATTTAACTACAAGCCAAATACACAAATGAATAAACAGTTCAGAACAAGCCTATTTTACGTGGGTGTAATAGCATTTTTCTCTGCTATTATTTACCTGGTGCTAAAACATGGCAAAACCCTGGAAGCGGGTCAGAGTATCGTTGCCAAATCTTCAGGTAAAGGGCAGTGGCAGGATTTTCTTGACTCATTATTTCATAATCTTACACATCCATTAGCACTACTTTTAGTGCAAATCATCACTATAATATTTGTTGCCCGTTGCTTTGGATGGATATGCCGAAAAATTGGACAGCCAACTGTAATTGGCGAAATGATCGCCGGTATTGTTTTAGGACCCTCATTAGTAGGAACATTGTTTCCGGAATATTCGGCATTGCTTTTTCCTGCAGCATCTCTGGGAAACCTTCAGTTTCTTAGCCAGATTGGGCTAATACTCTTTATGTATGTTGTAGGTATGGAACTTGACCTTAGCGTCCTTAAAAATAAAGCTAAAGATGCGGTTGTTATTAGCCACGCCAGTATAATTATACCATTTACACTGGGTATTATTCTTGCTTATTTTATATATAAAGATTTTGCACCTGCCGGTGTTGAATTCTCGTCTTTCGGATTATTTCTGGGAATTGCCATGAGTATAACGGCTTTTCCGGTACTTGCACGTATCGTTCAGGAACGAGGGCTGCACCGTACCCGTATTGGTGCATTGGTAATTACCTGTGCTGCCGCCGATGATATCACCGCATGGTGTATTCTTGCTGCAGTTATCGCTATTGTTAAGGCAGGATCGTTTGTTAGTTCATTATATATAATAGGTCTTTCTATAGGATATGTTTTCCTTATGCTTTGGGTGGTAAAACCGTTCCTGAAACGTATTGGCGACCTGTATAGCAATAAAGATACAATTACCAAACCGGTTATTGCTATTTTCTTCCTTACGTTGCTTATCTCATCATATACTACCGAAATTATAGGTATCCACGCATTGTTCGGAGCTTTCATGGCAGGTGCTATTATGCCTGAAAATATGCGTTTCAGAAGTGTATTCATCGAAAAGGTGGAAGATGTATCGCAGGTAATGTTACTGCCGTTATTCTTTGTATTTACAGGATTACGTACTCAAATCGGTGCTCTTGATGATCCGTACTTGTGGAAAGTATGTGGACTTATTATTGCTGTTGCAGTAATTGGTAAATTTGTTGGTAGTGCTATTACAGCAAGGTTTGTAGGGCAGAACTGGAGAGACAGTTTTACCATTGGTGCCCTTATGAATACCCGTGGATTAATGGAACTTATTGTACTTAATATCGGTTACGACCTGGGTGTACTTTCAACGGAGATCTTCTCAATGATGGTTATCATGGCACTGGCTACCACCTTTATGACAGGGCCGGCTCTGGATTTGATAGGCTTTATCTATAACAGGAAGAAAAACTACATTCCTGCAGAAATACGGCAGGAAAGCAGGTTTAAAGTATTGGTTTCGTTTGACAATCCTGATGGTGGTAAATCGCTTCTTAGGTTGGCAAATGCTTTTGTGAAAAAGATGAAAGGCAATGCAATGGTAACAGCCATGCACATATCGCAGAGTAATGAGATTCATACCTTTAACCTTGAAGAATATGAGAAAGAGAGCTTTAAGCCTGTATTGGCTGAAGCTGATGAATTAGGCCAGAAAGTTACAACGTTGTTTAAAGCGTCTACCGATATTGACAGTGATATTGCTACTGTAGCCAACAAAGGTGAGTTTGACCTTGTACTTATAGGTATTGGGCAAAACATTTTTGAAGGTACGCTTTTAGGTAAGATCTTAGGTTTTACAACGAGGATCATTAACCCGGAAAGCTTACTTAATACGTTTACCGGTAAAGAAAAGCTTTTTGAAAATTCTCCTTTTGATGAACGTACACAGCACATACTTTCTAAGAGTGAAGCTCCTGTAGGTATTCTTGTTGATAAAGAATTTGAAAGTACTGACAGGGTTTTTGTAACAATTTTTGATGCCGCAGACGGTTTCCTTATCGAGTACGCGCAAAAGCTTATAAACAACGTAGGTTCGCAGGTTACGGTACTTGATGCTGATGGTTCTATAAAGAATAATCCTGAAATGAAAGAGGCTATACGCATTATTGAGCATAATGTACCTAATCATATAAAGCTACTTAGCCAACGTACACTGGAAAAGGAATTCCTTCAGGAGCAGGACTTAATGATAATAAGCGTAGACAGCTGGAAAAAACTGGTTGAGTCTAGAAGCACATGGCTTAACAATACGCCATCGTTATTAATTATTCAGAAATAAATAGATTTAAATTGAGTTTAGACCGAGAGGATAGTGAGAGCTATCCTTTTTTTTATGGGTAAAAGATTATAAAAATTTGTTAAGTCTTTAGCAGTACTGGTTCATATAACAACATTTTATCTAGTTTTAACCTGAATTTCAATCAACCACAATTATGAAAAATAGAATCATCGCACTTACTGCATTAAGTATTGTTCTGGTATCATGTAACTCAGATAAAACCAGACTGGAGCAACGTTCTGAACCGGCAGATTCAGTTGCTGTTGAAACTAAAGCTGATAAAGCTTCTGACACATCAGGCGAATTTGATATCACAACCATTCCGGTCTCGGAAGCTGCGTTGGGAGAGTTTCCTTTTGTAAACCCTCCAAAAGATTATTGTTTTGGCTATTGCTCATCATGGGAAGGGAAGGCAGATGCAAAAGATATTAAAGATAAAGATAAAGAGTATTTCGCTGTAAATGGTAAACTTATTCCTCAGGAAGGAAAAACATATAAAGTTGCAGTTGAAAAGAACAGGAATATTGATAATAAAAGATTTAGCAGGCTGTTTGTATTAAATGCTTTCGAAAAAGATATTAAAGCTTTGGGTGGCGTACAGGTAAATAATGTTCCTGTAACAAGCGATGAATTTAAAAGGGTAGGCGAAGAAGAACTTATTACAAGAGGCTATGGAAAGTCTATTGACCAAAATTTACTGGACGATATTAAAACATATGTTATAAGGACAAAAGATAGAGAAGTATGGATTCAGTTTAACCTGATGGATGAAGAAAGCGGACGTATTGCTGTTCTTGAAAAACCAGCTACAAAATGATAAAAAAGCCCCCTGAAAACATATGTTTACAGGGGGCTAACCAAACAAAATTACTAAGAATAAATCATTAGTTTTTTATCTCTGTCCCATCTCTTAATTCTTCACTGGCTTGTTTTACCAGTTTTTCATTAGAGGTAAGATCTCCAAATATCTCTGTTTTATCATCGGCATCACGGCCTTTTTTAACTGCTACACGCTCTGTTTTGTTGTCTTTTACCCGGATAACAAATATACCTTCTGATGTAGCTATAATTGCCGATTTGGGTACTACAAACGTACTGTCCTTTGAATTTAACGGAAGCAATACTTCAGCTACCATTCCCGGAAGCAATTGATTGCCTGTATTTATAACATCCATCTCTACACGCTCAGAACGTAGTCGCAGGTCAAGTGCGCCCGACATACGCTGTATCTTAGCTTTAAACGTTTCATTAGGCAGTGAGCGAACGGTAAAACTCATCTCATCACCATTTTTAAGATAACCTGTATACATTTCAGGAACCGATACCGATACCCTTAATTTCTTCTGGTCCTGTACTGTAAGTAAAGGCAAATCAGATCCTTTTCCAGCAGGGCCTACATAAGCACCTGTATTTACATTACGTGCGGTAACAACGCCTGTAAAGGGGGCACGTATCTGAAGATAGCCCTGATTAACCTGAACTTCTCTTACCGATGCTTTAGCAGCCTGAAGCTGTGCATAGTCAGAACTTTTGCGTGCTAATGCTACGTCAATATCATTTTTAGAAATTGTACCTTCCACCTTACTGGTTTCCAGTATTCGGTTATAGGTAGCATTACTTGCAGTGTAAACAGCTTCCATAGAATGCAGCCTTGATTGTGCTGCTGCAAGCTGGGAACTTATTTCCGGTGCTTCAAGCTCAATAAGTACCTGTCCTTCTTTAACAACAGAACCTATATCTACCTTAAGATCTTTAACGTAGCTTGCTACTTTAGCATACAAATCTACCTGGCGGAAACCAGATACTTCTGCCGGAAGGCTTAGCTGCGATGACAGTTTTTCTTTAGTAAGTCCGAATGTTTCAATAACGGGTTCGGCTTCAACAGGGGCAGCTTTTTTTTCTTCGCCACAGCTGTTAAATAATAGTGCTGTTAGCAATACTGCCGATGGTATAAATAGTTTTTTCATTTTATTGGTGTTCTATAGTAGGTGGTGCATAAAATTTACTTTCTTCATCTTCAGGATCAAGGGAAACCGACTGTGTAGTGGCTTTGCCCTGTGCCCATGCAAAGATAAGCGGAAGGATTATCAGTACGGCAAAGGTGGAAAATAACAGTCCGCCGATTACAGCTCTTCCTAACGGAGATACCTGTTCGCCTGCTTCGCCGTGCCCTATTGCCATAGGTAACATACCGGCAATCATTGCTACTGATGTCATTATAATAGGTCGTAAACGAAGTGATGCTGCTTCACGTGCCGATTGCAATGCGTTGCCGTTTACCTTTCGGAGCTGTTCAGCATTGGTTATTAATAATACGGCATTGGCAATAGATACCCCGACCGACATGATAATACCCATGTATGACTGAAGGTTAAGTGTAGAACCTGTTAGCAGTAACATTAGCAATGCACCAAGTACTACCGCAGGAACCGTAGTTAATACTACCAATGATACCCTGAACGACTGGAAGTTGGCTGCAAGCATAAGGAAGATAACCACAACAGCTATCAGTAATCCTGATTCAAGGCTTTTCATGGTTTCACTAAGCACTTTACTAAGTCCTATAGGCTCAATAAATAATCCTCGTGGTAATTCGCCCAATCCGCTTATTACGGCCTGGACGTCTTTAGATGCGGTACCAAGATTGGTATGGTCTGTATTTGCAGTAACCGATATATAAGGCATTGCACCAACGTTATCATTCTCACCATGTGTTTCAGATAATGTAATAGTGGCTACATCGCCAAGTACCGGTCTTACCGAGTTTTTAAGAAGCGGAATTTCAGCCATTTCTTCTTTGGTCATCATTTTATTTAATGGCACCTGTACCTGAACGTTGTACGACAGTCCGGCTTTTTCATCAATCCATGTATTCTTTTCAGTATAACGCGATGATGACGTAGATGCAATAAGCGAACGTGAAATATCGTTCATATCTACACCTAACTGCGCAGCCCTTGTACGGTCTATCTCGATATTAAAGGCAGGGTAGTGTATAGACTGTGCTATCTGCACATCCCTGAAATAATCTTTCTTATTAAGCTGTGCAATTATCTTATTAGCATATTGTTCATTCAGCTTTTTATTCTTACCGGCAATTCGTATCTCTATTGGCGTAGGCGAGCCCTGGCTCAATACTTTATCGGTAAGTTCAATTGGCTCAAATGATACACCAACTCCGGGTACGTTCTTTTTAATACGTGCCCTAAGGTCGTCTTTAAAGGCATCCATATCTTCATTATGGTAATCTTTAAGGGCTATCTGGAATACTGCTTCATGCGGCCCCGCCATAAACATATAAATTGGCGATACTGAGAACAATGATGGGTGGGTACCTACATAAACAGAAGATATACCTATGTGTTCTTTACCAACCTGTGTTTCTATTTGTTTAAGCACAGCCAGGGCTTTTTCTTCGGTACGCTCTAAACGTGTACCATCTGCAAGGCGCATCCTTAACTGGAACTGGCTTGAATTTACCCTTGGGAAACATCCTGCCCAATTATATTTATCATTACTACAGCAAGAGCAGTTATACCAATAAGATAGGTAAGGCTCACAAATTTACGCCTTAGCAATAGCTTGTCTAGCATTTTCATAAACCCAAGCCTGAAGCGATCAAATTTGCCAAGCTTTCCATTATCATCATAATCTTCCCTTTCAGAGAAATCGCCTTTTGTTTTGGCATCATGTTCGTGGTTACCGTGACCTTCAGCCTTCATCAGCCAGTTGGCCATTACAGGAACGAATGTCTGCGAAAGCAGGAACGATATTACCATTGAAAAACCAATAGCCAACGCTAACGGAAGGAATAATGCCCCCGGTATGCCTGTCATAATAAATGCCGGGGCAAATACTGCAAGGATACACAGTAAGATCAATAATTTAGGAAGTGCGATTTCTTTACAGGCATCCCATATGGCGAGGGCCTTGGGTTTGCCCATATCGAGATGCTGGTGGATATTCTCTATGGTTACCGTACTCTCATCTACAAGGATACCAATAGCCAGTGCCAGTCCGCTCAGGGACATAAGGTTTATGGTTTGCCCAAATAATTTAAGGAACAGTACGCCCGATATGATAGAAATTGGAATAGTAAGGATTACAATAAGTGCCGCCCTTTTATCGCCAAGAAAAAGTACAACCATAAGCCCGGTTAGTACCGCACCAATTATACCCTCTGTTATTAAACTTTTCACTGAGTTAATTACATAAACCGACTGGTCAAACTCGTATGATATTTTTACATCTTCGGGTAGTGTGCTCTGTATTTTAGGAAGATTGGCTTTAAGGTTCTTAACCACATCCCATGTTGAGGCATCACCTGCTTTGGCAATACTCACATAAACAGATCGTTTTCCGTTTACAAGGGCGTAACCGTTGGTTATATCGGCACCATCTTTCACGGTTGCCACATCACCAAGCGAAAGGTTTTGAACTCCGCCTTTAAACAGTGGGATTTTTTCAAAGTCCTTAACCTCCTTAATAGTGTTATTGGTAGGGGTCAGGTAGTTTTTATCGCCTATCCTTACGTTACCTGAAGGTGCCGTCTGGTTGTTTATACGTAAAGCCTCAACAATCTGATCCGGCGTAAGATTGTGCGATCTTAATTGTGCAGGGTCAACATTAATCTCTATTGTTCTTGGGCTTCCGCCGAAAGGTGGTGGCGAAAGTAATCCCGGAATAGAAGTAAAGGACGCACGTACATATACGTTGGCTAAATCCTGGAGTTCATTGTTAGAACGTGTTTTACTACTTAATACCAATTGCCCAACCGGTAAGGATGAGGCATCAAAACGGATAACAAATGGTGGCTGCGACCCTTGTGGGAATGCAGCCTGTATCCTGTTAGAAAGTGCACTCAGCTCGGCGGCGGCCTGTGCCATGTTAGTATCTTCGTAATAAGTAACCTTCATCAGGGTAAGGCCCTGAATGTTTTTTGTTTCTATAGATTTTACGCCATTGGCAAACAACATGATGTTAATGTAGTTTTTAGCGAAGTAAGATTCCATCTGGTCTGGCGTGTAACCACCAAAAGGGTGAGCCAGGTAAATAACGGGCAGGTTCATTTTAGGCAGGATATCTACCTTAATGTCCTTTACCGCACCGATACCGAAAAAGAACAGCCCGGCAACCAGTACCAATATAGAAATAGGCTTGCGGAGTGCAAAACGTATTAAATTCATTATTCAGTAAGTATTAAAATTCGTTTATAAAAAGATTGAAGTCGCCCGTAGCAGCAGCTTTCATAAGTAGTGCCTGCCATACATTAGTGTAAATAATATCGCGGTCGGTCTCAGCACGGTTAAGCGTGTAAAGTGCCTGCGTAACATCTACAAGGTTAGTAAGGCCATTATTGTACAGGGTAGTGCGTTGCAGGTATGCCTGTTGTGCTGCACGTACCTGCCTTGGGGCTTCATTATAGTTTTGCATGGCATAATCCATACGTACATTGGCTGCATCTTCCTGTGTCTTTAACTGAATGTCTACGGCTTTATATTCTTCTTCAAGGCCCTGTGCTATCAGTTTTTGTGCACTTACTTTTTTAGAAGAACGCGCTATAGTAGTAAGATTCCAGGTTACACCCACACCAAGTAAATAGTTTTGGCGTGTAGGATTTACACCATCAGAATAATTTGTAGTGAACGAATTTTGGTTTGAAGCGTAGTCATTATTAAAGCCCGACCCTCTGGCCTGATATACACCAAAAAGGCTGAAAGTTGGGTAATATTCCCTTTTAAAAAGACTGAGTTGATTTTTGCTTAGCTCTATACGGCTTTTGTAAAACTGGCGAACAGGATTGTTAAGGCTGTCTGCCTGGTTGTTACCTGTAAGTATGGTTTTAGGTACTGATGCCACAAAGGTAGTATCAACCGTAAAATCCATAGGTTCTATTCCCATAAGTTCTACCAGCCTGTTATTTTGCAGTTTTACCTGCTCTTTGATCTGGTTAAGGGCAATTTTAGCACGTGATACTTCGGCAGATGCCAGTGTAGAATCTACGCCTGGTAATAGTCCGTTTTTAACCCTTACAGCAGCATTGTTAAGTACTACCTGAGAACGGTCGAGGTTTTTTATCTGAGAACGTTCCAGTCTTTGGCTCGCCAATAGATTCAGGTAAGCCCCGGCAACTTTTACTTTTTGCTGAAACTGCTCCTGTTCAAAGTCTTTTTGCTGGCGTTCTGCATCGGCTTTCGCGATGTTAATACGCTGTTTCATTCTCCCGAAGGTGAAAAAGTCCCAGTTCATGTTAACCAGGTAAAGCGCGCCAAAGGCAGCATTCCAGTTTTGTTCAGCGAGTGGTAATCCCGATGAGGCAACCCCAAGACCTCCAAATCCGTAAAGTGGTCCGTTCTGACCGTTTACGGTTCCGTAGTCCTGCTGAGCAGATACATTTAGGTTAGGCAGGTAATCGCGCCTTGTCTGTTTTACAGTTTCCTGTGCTGCTTTTGCATAACTCCCTTTGGCCTTAACCATGCCATAGTTGGCTACGCCTTTATCTACCGCTTCTTTAAGCGAAAGGCGCGTTTGGCTGAAACCGCTCAGTGAGCAGAGTAGTAATAACAGCGTTACTTTTTTTAAGTGCATTTGAAATAAGTGGATTATGTAGTAGATGATTCTGGTAAATTATTTTGCAAATTTATGATGGTCTTTCTGTCAAACTATGTTTTAAATGATGAATTCAATTCGTCATACAAATTATTACAGTTACCTTTATAAGTGTTTACTTTGCAGTAAGAAAATGAAATTGAATGAATAAATTTTTCAGGAATGTAATTGAGAATAAATGGTGGCAGGAATTTTTTATACTGACGTTCTCATTCATCCTTTTTACGCTTAACGACTGGATACTTATAAAGTCATGGCGCGGCATATGGTCGGGCTGTGCCTATTTTCTTATGCTGTATGGGCACGCACAGGTAAACCGTTTGTTCCTGTTACCTATACTTCTTAAAAAGCATAAGGTACTACTATACATACTTCTTACTTCGGTTTTGATATTCCTGTTCTCCATAATAATGTATGAGGTTACTACCTTATGGATTTACAAGAACTGTTTCCTTTACAAATCATCCGAACAAAAAAGTTACATATTTCAGGCTGCAACACTGGTAGCTACCCTTATATGCATACTATCGGTACACATGATACTTAAGTTTTACCGCGACAGAAAAAACCTCGATCAGGAAAAACTATTGTACAACCAGGCGCAGTTAAATTCGTTGCGTGAACAGCTTAACCCACACTTTTTGT
>Ga0247782_1000609_pt1 | contig 13779 bp, 11 predicted proteins | sample UWRJL019104C5_FD_179928 | JGI IMG/M metagenome (GOLD analysis project Ga0247782, IMG submission 179928) | Plant litter microbial communities from Arlington Agricultural Research Station in Wisconsin, United States - UWRJ-L019-104C-5 | ecosystem: Environmental > Terrestrial > Plant litter >...
GTGTTTGCGGTTCCCACCCTGCATTAGCGAGCGCTTTTTCAAGTACCTGTTCACCTAAAATTATAACCTCCCGGCTGTATATATCATTTTTCTCCTCAAAAGAAGTTGCTGTAAAAACTTCTGCAGGATCCATTATTGAGTAACGCTTATCTACTGCTGCACCTTCAAATATTTTTTTTACTTTCTTTATAAACCTTTCATCCTGACCCTGTAACCAATTATCCAATAACGGGAGTATATTTGCAGTGGTACGCGAATGGTGTGGTAGTTGTTTAGCAACAGTTACTATTTTTACACTCATGTTTTAGTAATTATCCACTGGTAGCGAAAAGCCCATTTCCAGTTTATGGAATAGTTTTTTAATTTTAATTTTTTAGAGAAATCTTTGAGTTCCTGTTTTTTAAATCCTCTTAGTATAGATATCTGCCCATCTTCACGCGACATTGTGTTTAAGTTAAATATCCTGCATATAATACTAAAAAGCATGTAGGCTATTTTATTACGATGCAAATCGTTTACAATAATTCCTATCGCTGTGTTGTTATTAAAGGTAGTAATTATATTTATTATTTGTTCATTAGTAAAATGATGGAGTGTAAGGGTACATAGAACAATATCATACTTTATATGATTAAAATCTTCGCTAAAAATATCAATGCATAGATATTCAATATTAGAATAATTATTAGATAGCCTTTTAGCATAATTTATTGTAAAAGCATTAGCATCTATCCCAATCAATTTTAAATTAAGATTGTTTTTTTTACCATAGCCAGCCAGCATACGTAGCATATCGCCATTACCACAGCCTATGTCGGCTATTGTTATAGTTTTAGTTGTGTCGGCTTTTTTAAATAATCGTTTTATACCATTAAGAGTTAGTTTATTACCTCCTAGTAACTGGTTAATGGTGGCAATTTTATCTAATGCATCGCGCAACTCTTCGCCTTCAAGTAAAAAGTCGTCCATTATTTCTGTTTGCTGTGTTCTGTATTTGGTATTTATGCCCATTTAATTGACTTCGATAGGTTTACCATGTGTTTGTTTAATTAGTAGTGGGAGCAATGTGGGTATTGAGATTCCCAGGGTAACTAACATATTGGTTATTCTAGTATTTTGTAATATACCTGCCAATATTCTACCCATAAACAACCGTTTTGCAAAATGCTTTTTCCATTGTTGTGCATATATTTTCTCCAAAATTTTACGGGAAGGTATTTTACTGTTGTAATAATCCAGTACCAGTTCCGCAGCAATTTTAGCACTATGCATTCCCATGGCCATACCGTTACCGCACAACGGATGGATAAGGCCAGCAGTATCACCAATCATTATAATATGATTTTCAACAGGTTTTTTTTTATCAAATGATATCTGGCTTATTGTAAGTGGTTTTTCAAATAACAAAGATGTGTTTTCGAAAATTGATTTTAGGTGTTTATTTTTATATAGTACATTGCGCTGGTACTCATCTATGTTTTTATATTTTTTAAAAGAGGCATAATCTGCCAGATAACAAATGTTTATCGTATCATTTTCAACTTTAGAAACTCCGCAATACCCACCTTTAAAGTTGTGAAGGCCCACAACATCATTAGGGAATTCACCTGAATAATGGGCTTTAACTGCCAGCCAGGGCGACTTTTTATTAATAAATTCTCTACCTACAATCTGATCGATATTTGAACGTTTGCCATAAGCACCTAACACTATTTTTGAATATAGGATTTGATTTGAAGTTGTAACAGTAAAAGCATCATTGTCAAATAGAACATTAGTAACTGTTTCTTTCAAGACTATACAACCATTATCAAGTGCTTTTTGGTATAAAAAATTATCAAGTGCATATCGACTTATGCCAAAACCTCCAAGAGGAAGTCTTGCTTTTGCAGTCTTACCACTGCGTGATGAAAATTCAAATTTAGTAATGTTTGTAGGATCTAGTTGTAAAACATCTGTACCTAGCCATTGCAGATAAGGTAAAATTTCGTTGGAGATGTACTCTCCACAAACTTTATGTTTTGGATAACCTGATTTTTCTACGATGGATACCTTTAATCCCTCATGTAATAAGTGTATAGCGGCCACAAGACCGGCAAGGCCACCGCCAATTATTAACACATCAGAATTTGTATCCATATAGGGCAATTTAGTTATAAAACCTGAAATAGAATCTGATCACTATTATATTAGCTTTTATTTAATATATCCTGGTTTATTGATTCCTGGTGAGCAAATGATATTGTAATTGATCCTATTGTCAGCAGTATCTATATTGTACAGTAGAATATTCGGAGTATTACAAAAATATAAAGAATAGATCGGGCTAAACATAAGATTGTATCGCAGTATATTAAGTTACTTCTCTAATTTAGTAAACACCGGCATCCTGATAATTATGAAATACTGCTTATGATTATTTAGACTTTTTAATCATCAGTGTAAGAGCAAGTCCCAAACCTGCTCCGGCTAATAAAACTAAGCTTAGTTTTTGGGTAGACGAAGATATTGGTGGCTGCCCATAAATCCGAAGTGGCTCTCTCGAACTTGTCAGGATGTTTCCTGCTTCATCTTCCTTGTTTTTGTTCATTTTCATTTTTATGCGAACTATTGCAGAAGCCGTATTTATTACAAGCTTTGGAAATAGCCTGTAAATGTTTGTGATAGCTGCAGATCTATAGTCCGGGAACAAATCTTTTTTCGGATGTTTTGCCAATTCAACCATTTTTGTCGCTGTAGTATGCGGATCGGATGCAATAGGAGAAATTTTTATGTTAAAGCCTGAATATTTGGCTGAATGCAAATTGCCTGTAGAATTCTGTAATTGAGGATACAAATTACAGATATGGATGTGTTGTCTGTTAGAAATTTCGCCCTGAAGGCATTCCATCATACCCCTGATCCCATATTTTGTGGCAGAGTACACTGCACTATATGGTGCAGGCATAAACCCGCCGATGGATACATTATTTATTAAAATTCCATCATTTTGCTTCTTGAAAATTTTGATTGCAATATAAGCGCCATGCATATATCCAAAAAGATTGGTTTTAATAACCTGCTCATGAATCTCCATTGGAATTTCTTCAAATTTTCCACTAGCCATAACGCCGGCATTGTTTATCCATATGTCAATCTTATTATTAATTTTTAAAGCCTCTTTAGCAAGATTTTCTACATCCTGTTCTGACGACATGTCAGCAGAAAATCCAATAGCAGTAACATTTAAATTTCTACAGATGTCTACAACTTCATCAATGCCTTTTTGGCCTCTGGCAGCTACAATGATGTTAGCGCCCTGCTTTGCAAAAGCTTCAGCCGCAGCGCGGCCTACACCACTGCTTGCACCAGTTATCACCACTGTCTTTCCTCGTAAACTGTTTTCATTTTTTTCTGTGTTTTTCATAACATATATTTTATATTTTAGAGATGATAAGGCCGTCTCACCACTTTATAATAATAAAGTGTTTTTGCATTACGTAAAACGTTGGTAATATCATTCCAAAGGCTTTTACTTATATAAGTTACTAAGAATAAATCTTCGCCGGGTTATGTTTAAGAAAACTTTATTTAATAGGAGTTATAGGCTTCTTTAGTTTTCGTTGTAGAAGCTGCTTTTAAAATTTACTGTTATAGTAAAGTAGATAGTATATTTAATACGTGTAGGCATAACCATAATCATATAAGATTTTGTATGATATTAAAAGAGCATAATAATTAGTAATTATATATTAGTATTATCCGTACTTTTAGAATATTAACAATAAGACATATGAAAAAAATAGGATTTTTATCGTTTGGCCATTGGTCTGATCATCCTTCCTATCAAGCCCGTACTGCAGGTGACACGCTGCTCCAGTCTATTGACCTGGCCGTTGCCGCAGAGGAAATCGGATTAGATGGTGCCTATTTCCGCGTACATCATTTCGCACGGCAATTGGCATCGCCTTTTCCATTACTTTCAGCAATCGGTGCTAAAACAAATAAGATAGAGATTGGGACAGGTGTAATTGATATGCGTTATGAGAATCCTCTGTATATGGTGGAAGATGCAGGCGCTGCCGACTTAATCTCTGGAGGGCGCTTGCAATTAGGAATCAGTAGGGGATCACCAGAACAGGTGATCGATGGCTGGCGCTATTTTGGTTTTGAACCTGAAAAGGGTGAAACCGATGCAGACATGGGACGCAAAAAAACGATGGAGTTTTTGGATAGACTTAATGGTGTGGGATTTGCGCAGCCAAATCCTTCTCCAATGTTTCCCAATCCATCGGGATTATTGCGCCTTGAGCCGTATTCTGAGGGATTGCGGGAACGTATCTGGTGGGGCGCAGCATCTAATGCTACTGCTATTTGGGCGGCTGAGAATGGCATGCACCTGCAAAGCTCTACCCTGAAGTATGACGAAAACGGGAAGCCCTTTCATATTCAACAAGCAGAACAAATCAGGTTATATAAGGAAGCCTGGAAAAAGGCAGGTCACCATCGTGAACCACGCGTTTCGGTTAGCCGTTCTATTTTTGCACTGGTCAACGATCAGGACAGGTACTATTTTGGAGAGCAGGGTAAAAGTGCCGATAATTTTGGCTATATTGAAAGTGATAAAAGGGCAATCTTCGGAAAGAGTTATGCGGCGGAACCGGAGAAACTCATCAAAGAACTTGCTCAGGATGAAGCTATTCAGGAAGCTGATACGTTACTTTTGACTATACCCAATACTTTGGGCGTTAACTACAATATACATGTACTGTCGGCTATTTTAGAGCATATCGCTCCGGCACTGGGATGGCGCTAAACTTTTTCAAAACAAATGCTAAAAAGCCTACTGATCTTTCGGAAAGGGGCTTTCGGCTTAATATAGTGAGTGTGGACTTACGTTAATCACATATAGTTTATCTTATATAGGGATAGAATTAATCGACATTTAGCGATTAATTCTATCCCTAATTCAGTTTAAATTGACGCTTGTCCTTTAGGTGCATTGATGTATAGGGAATCGTAAAACAAATTATTTCTGGTATGAGTTTATAGACTATAGCCTGTGGCAGCGTAAAGCCTGATTTAGGATAATATATTTGAAAACAGCAGTCCATTTTCATTTTTTACATTACTCTTGTTAATAAGATGGGATTGTGAAGTAATCCTTTAAATCTAAGAAACAATATAATGTAGGTAATCTTCTACTGTTTGATAGTCGTTGGCCTGCAATTTTTTCTTGAGCCTCATCTTGCAAGCCCTGACGCTTTGTGGAGAAATGCCCAGTACGTTTGCCATATCGTTGCCATTAAGCTTTAGCCTCATCAGCACCAGTATTCGTACTTCGGCTTCGGTAACGGAAATGTCGCTTTGCCTTATCCTGCTAAAAAAATCAGGATATATTGCCGCGAAACGCTTTTTAAATTTATCCCAGCCGTCGTCAGTAAATATCTTTTGTTCTAATAAGTCATCTACATTATACTCAGTGTTGATAGCCTCTTTGTCAGGTTCTTGTAATTTATTGATAATGTTGTTTTTATGGGTAAGATCTATTATATATGTTTTAAGTTCTTCTTCTTTTACATGGATGAGTTGCAGGGAATTTTCGAGTTGTAGCTCAAGTTGTTTTTTCCTGAACCTTATAACCGAAAGGTAACGGTAAATAAAAAATGCGGAGATAAGCAATGTCGCCAGTACACAAACAGCAATAAGCATAAAACGGCTATTGGCAATTTCTTTCTCATTTTGAAGGTTTTTAATGCGAAGATTTTTAACCTCAATACCCAAATTTGCCTGGTATTGCGACAGGAGGTTGCTTTGGTTGGCTTCCATAATATCTTTTTCCACGTCATAGTGTTTCTTGAAGTAATATAGCGCCGAATCCTGTACATTAAAAAGGTCGTAATTACGCGAAAGTTCGCGAAGGCCTTCGCTTATTCGTACCTTGCTTTTAACCTTGTAGCTAAGGTTAAGGCACTTGTGGCCTGTATCAAGTGCTTTTTCCTTATTGCCTTGTTTGGCATATACGGTACTTAGGTTTTGGTAGGCTGTGGCCATACCCTCAGAATAGTTTATTTTTTTACATTCTTCTAAAGACAGTAAATAGTATTTTAAAGCCGCATCAAAAGCATCTGAAAAGCGGTATATCTGCCCTTGGTTGTTGTAGGCAATGGCCAGGTCGCGTGGTTCGTCAATTTCTTTAAAGATCTTTATGGCCTCGTTGTTCTGGGCAAACGCGGCTTTAAAATTGCGTTGTTCTTTAAGTATCAGTGCGCGGTTGGTGTGTGTTAGCCCTAACAGCCTCTTCATATCGGTTTTTTTAGCCAGTGCGGCAGCTTCGGTATAGCATTCCATGGCAGCGGCATTGTTCTCAAGGCGCCAATGTACCAACCCCAGATTATTAAGCAGCGTTGCGGTTTCCATTTCATCACCCGATGTTTTTACCTTTTCATATGCCTGGGTAAAATAGTTGAGTGCCTTCTGGTAGTTGCCCGTGCGCCACTGCTCATTGCCCAGATTAGTAAGGGTAGCAGATGTATCTTTGGCAGACGGGTCATTTTTTATAGCGGTATTTTTTCTGTTCTCATTGCAGGCAACGGCAAGCATTAAAAACATACACAGCCTTATTAAGCATTTAATCTTGGTTATATTCAGCATAGTGTCAAATTTAAATTTTTATGCTGCATAAACAAAAAAAGGCCCTGGATATTTAACCCGGGCCATTTTTTTTTTGATTTATAAAACTATTTTATAATCATTTTCCGGGCCTGCTTAAAGCCTTTAGATTCTATCTGGTAAAAATATATACCGGGCGCTAAGCCTTTGGTATCAAATACTACTGTGTTATTACCAATATCATAAACATCATTGGCAATTTCTGTAATAAACCTGCCTTGTATGTCATACAGCCTTAATGTAGCCTCACCACCGTTTATAAGCGTAAAAGGTATTATAGTGCTGTCGTTCGTGGGGTTTGGGTAGTTTTGGCTTAGTATATTATGTGCTGCGTCCGGGGTTAAGCCGCCCGGAAGGCCAAGTGTTCCATCGTGTTCTGTTTCAAAAAAGTAGATTCCTTCATAAAATGCCTGATTGGCCACATTGCCTGCCAACAGTAATCTGTTATCGGCATGTGGTACAAGTTTTTTGCCATAAAACTCGGCATATTCAGGACCTGTAAAAAATGCTTCATTACTATTTTGCCCATTTTCGTCTATTGTAACCAATGAGGCAGTAGCGAAGGGTTCACTGAAAATTTTATGTGGGAAAGGGTCTGTAATTACCTGGTTCAATACATAACATTTGTCTGAGCCATCTATATGGAAGTCGTTATAATAACGCATGTTTTCTGATGCAAAATGCCAAAGTAGGTCGCCATCAGGACTGTATTTCAATATAACATTATGTATGTCGCCGTTTTGTGCAAGGCTGTAGCCTGAAACACCAACAGCACCATTACTAAAAGACTTAACGGTATAAGAACGTTCGTTTTTGTCTCCGTCACCAAATGTGTGAAACCACTGTACTTCGCCTTCAGTATTTATTTTAGCCGTTACGATATCTTCATAATAAGTATCGTTGTTTTGCGTAAAACCGTTTATATAAATGCTATTGTCTGCTGTAATATATAGGTCAGTACCAGATGAAGATTCTCCTTCAATACTTACCGGAGTAATCCATCCCACGGTTCCATCAGCATTAAACAGTACTGCTGTCAGGTTTACTTGCTGAGACATAAAGTTGCCTGTACCGTGTGCACCTGTAAGTATAAGCTGCCCGTTGCTATTTACCTTGCCTGCGCTAATTTTGTATATGTTATTGCCGCTTATACCCGGCATGTAGGTTTTCCATGCTTGAGAACCATCTGCATTAAGTTTTATACCTACAAAAGAAGGTGTATTACTTTCTTCTGATTCGTTGGCTGTACCGCCAAGGTATACCGAGCCGTCTGCCTGTGGTTCCATAATATATACCGAAGGATTGTACATTTCAATTTCGGTTGACCATACCTGAGTGCCTTCCGGTGAAAGCTTAATGATTTTTAAGGCTGGAGGATACTGTTCAAAACCAGGTAGCAGGCACACATAAGTATTTCCGTTAGCATCGGCTCTCGCTATAATGCCTTCGGCTGGGTTGCCATTTTCGACGTTATATACCACATTCCAGGCTACACCGCCCTCTGCATTATGCTTTACAAGAAAGTAATTGGCATTAAGCATATCATTAGTAAAATTGTAGTAAGAGCCTGTTGAAAAAGTATTACCATTAGTGTCGCCAAACGAATTTAGCATTGAGGCACCCGGGGATCCGGTATTAGTATATAACGCATTCCACTCAGTTTCAGGCGCGATGTTACCAAAGCCCGATTTTACAGTTTCAAATACAGCACCGTTTTCGGTATAATATGAATTTACCGAAAAGTAAACATTGCCATTAGTATCAATACCTGTACCTGCCATTTCGGCCATGCTTGCAGTTCCGGTGGCAGTAGAAATTACAAAGGCTGCCTGCCCCAACAGTATGCCTTCGGGCGAATATTTATAGGCGCGTGCCGCCACATCCTGCTGCCATTCTTCAGCTCCCGGAGTCATACCGTTTGCAGATGCTATTATATTGCCGACTGCATCAAAAGATAATGTAGCATTTTTAGTGTCAATAAGATCTGTAGTTTCTTCAACCCAGTTCTGTGTGCCATCGGTAGTATAAGATAATAATACTGTTCCGTCATCTGCAAAACTACCGAAGTGGCTACCGGCTATATATAATGTATTATTTTTAAGGCCAATTTTCCAACCTAATGTTGCCTCGCTGTCGCTTCTATAAGTTTCAACCCATTGCTGTTGCCCTGAAGCATTGTATTTTATGGTTCCTATTCGATTCAGAAAGGTATCAAAAGTGCCGGTAACATAAATATTTCCATTATCATCTGTAGTAATTGCCCTCGGTACAGAATTTGTTACATCCGAAACGTTATGAGGGTCGGTACTCTCATAGTTATAGGCTTGTTCCCATAATTTTGTACCCTGAGGGTTGTACTTAATAGTATAGTAGTTAAGCCACCCGTCAGGGTTAGGGCTGTAGCCGGTAACTACAACATTGCCATTAGTATCTACTGCTACACCTGTTGCCTCATTCCAGGTTTCTTCGCTGCCTGCCGGATTTTCTGTATGGTGCCATTGCTTAACACCGTTGCTATTGTATTTTATAGTAAGGTAATCTATAGAATTGCCTGACCATCCAATTCCTGTAATGTAAATATTGCCATTTGTATCGGTTGTCATACCATTGGGTATTTCAAGCCCTTCAGCACCATTATCAAAGGTTATATCCCATAGTTTAGTACCGTCCGTATCATATTTAATAAGACGAATATCCATATCATTGCCATTCCACTTAAGACCCGATACAACTATATTTCCGGAATTGTCAAATGCTATGTGCATACCATACTCCACTGCATACAAGGCTGCTTGTTCGCGTTTTTGCCACAATGTTTGTCCATCCGGCCCAATTTTTAAAGTGAAGAAATCTCCGGCGGGCTGGCTTTCGTTAGTGCTTCCCCCGGTGATGTAAGTATTTCCGGCAGCATCTGTAATTGATGCATAAGGCACATTATTACCTTTGTATGCTTCGCCCCCATAAAACTCATAGTTATTAGAAAAAGTTGTATACTGAGGTTTTTGTATACCTATTTGAGACAGCATTTTTTGCTGCGGATCTATAACGGCTGTATTGCTATAATTAGATTTAAACGCGCTCCACCTTGATAATAATGAAACGCTGCCACTGGTTTTAGATAGCTGGTAGCCGTTTTGGTTCTTAAGGGCCGTGCTTTGTGCTGCAGCGACTGTATGCAGTGCAGCGACTGCTACCAAAGCAATGATAGGCTTAATAGTAAATTTCATATCATACAATTTAATTAGTATAAGTAAATTTACTATTATTATCAGGCTTTAATAAATTTTTAATGTTGACATCTGTGTTGACAACAAAGATTAGTGTATCAACTTACTCATAATGCATTGTATTGCATATAATCTATTTCCTTCGGTAAGATATGTTGATTGTTCATAATATTATTTCTTTAAACAGTTGTTATAAAATAGGTTATAACTTGTATTGAAAAACTAAAAGGCTCTTGCCAGTGAAGAATGTGGTGTACGTCACATAATAACCTAAACTTTCCGCTGCAATTTTGTAAATGAAATTAGATACATAATGAGTGAAAATCCTAATTAGATTTAAGCTTTCACTACGATATCAAATTATCTGATTATAGACAATAAAAATCTTATCAAAATGAAAACATTGCATGACAGCCTTAATATGCCTGTGCTTGGATTTGGCACCCTTATTCCTGATTTAGCCCTGACAATAAGTGCAACGAGAGACGCTTTAAAAGCTGGCTTTCGACATTTTGATTGTGCAGAACGCTATCGCAATGAAAGCGAGGTAGGGGAGGCACTGCATTCAGGAATGGCTGATTTTGGAATTGGACGTGAAGAAATCTTTGTTACCACAAAATTGTGGAATACAAATCATCGTCCCGACCGTGTTGAAGCTGCATTCCAGGGACGCCTGGACAGATTAGGACTAAAATACATTGATCTTTATCTTATTCATACTCCATTTGCATTCCAGGCGGGTGATGAGCAGGATCCGCGAGATGAGAATGGCAATGTAATTTATGACAAAAATGTGTCTTTGCTTGATACCTGGAGGGCTTTGGAACTTCTTGTAGACAGTGGGAGATGTGGTGCAATCGGATTATCTGATGTTAGCCTGGGCGAATTGATGCCTATCTATAAAGCAGCGAGAATTAAGCCGGCAGCAGTTCAGGTTGAATCGCATCCCTATTTGCCGGAAACCGAACTTCTTAAGTTCTGTAAGGAAAAAGATATTACGTTTTTGGCCTTTGCACCATTAGGACATGGAATAAAACCCGGACCAATTGAAGATCCAACTATAGAGATTGCTGAAAGGCTTGGAAAGACACCGGCACAGATACTTTTAGCCTGGGCAATACAGCGTGGCACAGCTTTACTTACTACACCTAAAACTGCTGCACGTGCAGAAGAAAATTTTGATATCACTCTTTTGCCGGAAGACGCATTTAATGAAATTAGTAATATCCAGATAAGGCAGAGATTTAATGGAGTATTAAAAACTGGTGCTGGTTTCAAGAGCCCGGAATGACGGGTTTTCATTTTCTGATAATGCGCTTTCTCCTGTGGCAAGCGCCATAGCTTCATTGACGCTTATCTTTCCCTGAAATACATAAAAGAGGAAGGCAACATTTTCTGATGGTGCCTCTGGAAGGGCAATTTCCTGGCCCTCTTCCAAACGCAGGTCCATCAGCCATGTATCACTCCGTATTTGCAGGGGTAATCGTCACCCTTTCCCGCTATTTTTCGCCAGCGATTGGTACTGTAGATTTCCGGCAGCTCGTAAAACTGGACCTGTGGCGGAAGGCTTGCGGTCTCTGGCCTTATGAAGATCTGCAGCCCTTCTAAGACGCCGCCTTCCTCTAAAACCTTTTCCTCTTGGTAATAGGTTGATCCTGCATTCATCATTATTAGCTTTTGGTTCGAAATAAGGCCGGTGTAGCCTTCCGAGTCAAGATGCTTTACCTTGCCGCTCCTTAGGTAGGTAAGTATTTCGTCATTCTTATGCGGATGCATGGGGATCAGCGTTCCCGGTGTTATCCTGGCGTGGTCTATCCGCCCTATTGTCGCAAAGCCGGTGTCCTTTAGCTGGGGGCTGATAAGCCCCGGGTATAATATCTATATACCGAAGCCGCCCTGCTGCTTGCCATATTTTATGGTAGTATTTATTTTAGTCAACATTGTTATGGTTATTAATTATTATTAAGATGCTCCGGATCCCGCCAAAGGCTTTGCCATAGCATTGTTTTGCAGCAGCTTTAATTAATTTCCACGGCAACTTTTCCGATGTACCCGCCACGCTCGGCATATTGGTAAGCTTCTTTATACTGCTCAAATGGAAACACTCTATTGATCTCGATCTCAAGCCCCCCGTTTATTGCGCCCAACAAAATATCAATGTATTTTTTGGATGGGCTTGAAAGGACCACAATATGCTTTTTAGATGTAAACAGGTTTTTTACGAGCGATAAGGGAATTTCAATAGGTTTTGGGGTTGGGTCCAGGAACAGGGCTTTGGGCTTCATGATCTCCCTCGCATTTTTATACCCCATTTTGCCCGACAGGTCAATCACAATGTCAAAAGCAGCTTTTTTGGAAAGCAAATTCTCTTTTGTATAATCAATCACGGCATCCGCTCCCCATTTTTTGGCAAATTCCAAGCCTTTGGTACTGCTGACTGCCGTTACATGGGCAGCGTGCTGTTTTAGCAGCTGGAGTAGGAACATGCCAAAGCCACCGGTTGCCCCGTTTACTAAAATTTTGGCCTGTGAATTTATGTTGCCCATTTTTTGCAGTGCAGTAACTGCCGCGATTCCCACTACAGGAATGGAAGCAGCCTGTGCGAAGCTGTTATCAGATGGCTTTTTCCAGACCAGTGATGAGGATACAGCGATATATTGTGCTGAAGCACCTTCCTCCATATTTTTTACAACACCAAAAATTTCATCGCCAATTCGCAGCCCGCTCACTGACGAGCCTATATCTTCAATAATCCCGGCGAAATCCGTACCTGTATATTTTGGGAATTTTGATCCTGACATCAGTTTCATTTCACCCTTGCGGATTTTCCAGTCCATCGGATTGATGGAAAAAGCTTTTACTTTTACCAATACCTGGTCTGATTTGATTGTTGGCCTGGCCTGTTCTACCGTTTTCAAAACATCTGCAGTCCCGAATTTTTCATACACTATTGCTTTCATAATATTTTTTTTTTAATTGTTTAAAATGATATTACAAAGTTGCGGAGAAGCTTGTCGCCAAACTTGTATCAAATCACTGTTGTGTGTGAAACAGAAAAGTCAGGCAGATGCGCCGGCAGCAGTAGGAGATGATGATCTACAGTGAATTGCTTTAAAGCAACAGAGGTAGCTGACGGAATGCAGCTACCTCTATTACCAAACTTAAGATTGTTTTTGTTATGAACAATATCTGCTTACCAAATCATCCAGATAACCTCTTTTGATAGCTACTTTGGCTATATACCTGAAAACAGGTTCCGCAATTTTTTGAATCCCGATCATCCTTGAGTTACTTAAGTAAATAAAGACTGCCAGATCCGTAAACTTTCTGGGGGTTCCTGCCCTGGTCGCCAATCCATTTTCTGCAAGTCCTTTTAAGATAAATAATGATTTTTCAAAGTTCTCATTACCCGAATTAAGAGTAACTTTTATTAAACACTCCTGAGAAGATATGTTGTGGTAATAGTGTTTTTCGTTTGGCGCAATAGTGGCCGTATCTCCCGATAGTAAACGGATTATCGTTTTACCCTTACCAACTTCTAATGTCCCAATCAAAATCTCAAATGTTTCAGAAAATAGAGTATGATAATGCCAAGGCGTTTTTTCTCCAGGAAGTATACTCATCTCCATTACACTTTCCCGGCTGCTTTCGGCAGAACTGGTCAGTTTTATAATTGCATTGGATTTCATACTGATTGTTTTAAAGCATTAGAGTTCAATAGTACGATGCCACATATGGAGCAGACCAAAATGGCAACTGAATGCGGCAAAGCTGCCACTAACCCATTGTCATCTTTGCTTACTACTATAAGAAGATCTACCAGAGGAATTATCGTTCCGGCCAGCATTGTAATACCTAAAGCTTTTGATTGCCTGGCCAAAACGAGAAGACAAATTACAAT
>Ga0247782_1000610_pt1 | contig 13775 bp, 1 predicted proteins | sample UWRJL019104C5_FD_179928 | JGI IMG/M metagenome (GOLD analysis project Ga0247782, IMG submission 179928) | Plant litter microbial communities from Arlington Agricultural Research Station in Wisconsin, United States - UWRJ-L019-104C-5 | ecosystem: Environmental > Terrestrial > Plant litter >...
TTATGGCCTTTTACCCCCTCCCCCTCCCCCTAAGGGCCACTATATATACCTAAAAGGGACCTTGTGATTTAGCTCTGCCGCGCAAAAAGGGCAAAGCTCCAGTCTAAGTAAGCATACAGGCATAGGTATAAATATAGGCACAAAAAAAAAAGTTGCTAGTGTTAGAATAATAGTATATGCATTTATATTAGTTTAGCGTGCCTTACATATAGACCTACGCACGTGCTTTTGCACGTAACCTATACTTTGTATATATAGCTGTACGCGCAGCCTGTTTGCACTACTTAGACTTAAAAGAGAATATAGCAGTTTGATCCTATTATATATTAGACTATACTATTAACCCCTCCCTCTGCACGACCACTGCATGCAATGCAGTCTGTTATGCAAAACCTGTCATAGTGCAGCCTTATCAACAAAAACTATATTTTTAAAAATTATTTTTTATTTAATTAAAACTTGTTTAAAGCTTAGCTAAAATTTATATTAATAATTAAAAGCTAATTATAAATTATTTTTAAACTAATAATAATTTTTTAGCTTATATATTAAAACTTGCTATTATAAAAAAAAAAAATTTTAAATTTTATTTTTATTTTAAAATAGTTTATATAACTACTTTTTAAAAGTTTTTTTAAATAGGTTAAAATTTATATTTTCTTATTAAATAAACTTTTAAAAGTTTTTAAATATTGCTTTATTTTTTAAGTTTTTATAATTTAATATTTTATAATATATTTGCTAGTTAGTTTATAAATTTTATTTTATTTAAATTAATATTTAAATTATTTAGATAAAGTTTAGTTAGCTAAGCTTTTGCTTATTATTTTTATTATTATAAATATTTAATATTTAATTTTTATAATAATAATATTTTATTTAAGCTGCTTATAGTTATATATAAATATTTTAATATTATTTTTTATTTTTTGCTTTTGCTTTTTTGCTAGCAATTATAATAACTAACTAATTTAAGCTATTATAGCTACTACTTATACTAGCAATTTATTATGCTTTATAAATCTACTTTTATAGTACTATAAATATAATTATATTTTAGCTAATATAAACTTTAACTTTTTTATTTTTATAAACTTTTATATTAGCTATTTAAATTATTTAGCTTTAATAATTTAAAGCTTTTTTATTAAATATTATTAGCTTTAAGCTTATAAGCTATATAATATTTAAATTATTATTTATATTTAACTTATTTAAGTAAAATTTTAGTTTAGCAATAACTATTTACTTAATAGTTATAAATTTTATAAGTAGTACTTTTTATTTAAATATTATATTATAATTATTAAATATAAAAATATAAATATATAAAAGTTAAAGCTTAATATATTATAAAGTAATATACTAAATTTTAAAAAGTAACTATAAAAAATTATTTTTATTTAGTATGCTAATTATGTGTGGCTGCAAGGCCTTATTAGGCCTTTAGCTAATTCTTAAGAAGTAGTCGCCGCAATATATACTAAAGTACGTACCTTATAGGTGCGTGCTGCAAGTATGTACCTAGTGGCAGCTTTCTTTTTATATTTTGCTATTATATTTTATATAAAAGCAAATTATTTATAATATTTAAATAAAATTTTATATAAAATATATTAATAATTAACTTAATAATTAAAATAACTATATTATAAAAGCTAATATATTTTTTATTATATAACTTTAGCAATTAGTTAGCTATATTTTTAATATTATTATGCTTAAATAAAAATAATTATATAATAAAATTAATTATATATTATATAATAGCTTTCTTTTTAAATTTAATAAGTTGTTAATTATTAGTAAACCTATTAAATATTATTATATAACTATATTTTTAGTTTAAAAAGTTATATATAATTTTATAAAGGGTAAGGTTTAGTACGTTACAAGATAATGTGCCAGATTTTAAAAAATAACTATAAAGATTATTTCTATCTAGTGTGCTAATTGTGTATAACTATAAGGCCTTATTAAGCCTTTAGCTAATCCTTAAGGAGTGGTTGCCGCGGTACGTACTAAGGTACATACCTTATAGGTGCGTGTTGCAAGTACGTACCTAGTAGCGGCTTCCTTGTTATAAATTTATTATAAATTTTAGCTATGCATTAAATATTTAGTTTTAAGTTTATATAAAGCGCTTAAAGCGTAAAAATAATATTAAACTTTTTTAAAAAACTTATTTTAATAAAAAATAAAAATTAATAAATTAAAATTTATGCTTATAAAAGTAAAAAAAAAATATTAAATATAGCTATAAAATATATTAAATTATATATATTTTATTTTATTTTATTTAATATTATAATTTATATAAAAAATTAAATAAGTTAAAAAATAAAATCTATATATTATATAAATACTTAAAGAAAAGCATTATTTAATATAATTATATTTTTATTTTTAAATATTAAATATTTTTCAACAATTTATTTAAAATAATTAAAGTATTTAAATTACACTTTAATTTTTTTAAACATTAACTAAAGAATAGGTTGTATATAATAACATAAAAACAAAATATTAGTATTACTTTTATAATATGTTTTAATACTTTATAATAGCAACAGTGTCTTTTAATCCTACTAAGTAACTAAGCTATACTAGGCTAAAAAAAGGTTTTAGCAACCTATAAAAAGGAAAAAAGGATTATTATTCAAGCTCTCGTTTAATTAATTTTAAAGTTTTATTTCTTATTAACAACGGAAAGAACAGTTTAATAACCATTCTCTCTCTCTTAAAATCATTGGTATAGTAGTGGTCTTAACATTTACTCTCTTATACTTATCCGCATATTTGATACAGCATTAGACCATGATGGCATCTCCGACAAGGTTTGTAGTGTAGTCTCCCCCACTGCGCTTTCATACTGAAATTGTTGAACGAAGCACCGACAGTGGCGATCGCCCTATTAAATTACGGAATGCCTGTAATCAGTGTTGTGCTGCCAAGGTCAGAGGCCTTCCTCTCATCCTTTTCTTATAATTTAACATGTCATGTCTAACATCACAAGCAGGTAAAATGCTCGGGTGAGAGAACTGGGTGTGTACGATGTCGGAACAACGCTATTGAATGCGTCTACCAAGAGTCGAGGGTGGGAAAGGTCCCAGGAATCAGGGCTAAGAAGCCAAAGAACCCGATTTCTAAGCCACTTGGGCGACAAGAGAAGACTGTCTTCCCTATGAATCAGTCCCCATTGGCTACACCAACCACAACGCCCTCGAGCCTTCATGAGTACGACGCCAACGACACCACATCGTGGACTACGGAGTGGGAACTCGAGAACTGTAACAATGATCCCATGAGCCTTCTGGATGATCTTAATAATGATCCGCAAACAAATTCCACGTGCACAACAGAGGATTCAAGCTCCGCGACCTTGGTAGCGGTAAGCTCCAGTGAGGAAGGATATGAGTTAGACCCAGTGGCTACTCACCTAGACGACACACTACAACTTCCATGGGTCACTCCTCTTCCAATCGAACAGGCGCCTGAGCTACAGCACAGCACACACATCTCAAACGCATGCATGTTGACAACTTTAGAGATGCCGTCGCGTCGTGAAGTAGACAGTCAGTGCTGCTTGGAATGCTGCCAGATGATACAGGATCTGGAAAACTACATCGTCGCTGAACTAAAGGCATCAAAAATCCTCTTAGGAATCATAAGGACGGCACTCGAGAGACTGTCTGTGCTTATTACTTTACAACGACACTCTAAGAACCAGCGATGCATCATGTTATTTACGACACTGATGTACCAGATCCTAGAACTCCTCGAGTTCTGCCCTTCGATCGTGACGGTAGAGACAAATCGTCAACGAACTCGAAGCTTGGCAGGGGGGTCGTTCGGCATCGGATTTGCGGGCATTACTGTAGACGCAGAGGAGCAGTCCACGTTGCGGCTTCAGACAATCTCCAAGGAGGTTTACCAGGCAAGAGAGATCCTCAGTAAGCTTGGCGCGCTCGCGACAGATGGTCCCAGTAGCACCAGCAGCTTGGATAGCGAACAGGTGGGTCAACGGTGCAATCCCTACCAAGATCTTGATATCTGCTTTAAGGATCTTGCATCTCGGCTGCAGGACGGGAAGTGGGGCGCATAGATGTTAATGTACATATTTGGATACCTTGTGGGGAAAGGCGCAGCTTGTACTCTGTACTTAAGGGTTCGGTGAGGAGGACCCAATACACCACCTTACTCCAACAACAAAGGTTACTTACCTACCTAATTATGCTCTTGTTACGAGCAAACATATTTTGTCTACATGCCTTGCAATTAACCATGCGTCTAACACGGATATAATTTGTATAAGACATACCCCTTATAAAATAAGCATACTAACTAAATCAGGCGCGCTTAAAAATATAGTTTCCTTGGCTCCTTAGATTATATATCTGTACGGTCCTTTTGGTCTTGGCAGAATGTGTGACTATGAGACTAACAGTTTTAAGTAGGACTTATATTGATGTATATAATAATGCTTCTATATGTTAAAAAGACCGATGTAGCTTTATTTCCTTGAAATTCTCTTATAGAATAATAAGACGGACATAAGTCTTTATGTAGTGCAACTATAAAGGCTTCGTGGTAGTAGGTAGACTATTAAATAAAAAATTTATTAAGCATCCACCAAGTACTAATCTCTTGTATCCGCAAGGGACCTTTATTAATAGCCTATATATGCTATACTATGTATATATACGTAATACAGTTGTAATATGGAAGCCGCCACTGGGTACGTATTTATAGCACGCACCTATAGGGTATGTACCTTGGTACGTACCGCGGCGACCACTCCTTAAGGATTAGCCGAAGGCCTAATAAGGCCTTATAGCTATATATAATTAACACACTAAATAAAAATAATTTTTTATAGCTACTTTTAAAATCTAGCATATTACTTTATAATATACTAAGCTTTAATCTTTATACTTTTTTATTTTTATAATTAATAGTTATAATAGATATAATATATAAATAAAAAGTATTAATTATTTATAAAATTTATAACTATTAAATAAATAGTTATTATTAAACTAAAATTTTGTTTAAATAAGTTAAATATAAATAATAATTTAAATATTAAATAATTTATAAGCTTAAAGCTTATAATATTTAAAAAAAAAAAATTTAAATTATTAAAGCTAAATAATTTTAATAGCTAATATAAAAGTTCATAAAAATAAAAAAGTTAAAGTTTGCGTTAGCTAAAATATAATTATTTAACTAACTAAATACTAAGATAATAATAATTATATTTATAGTGTTATAAAAGTAAATTTATAAAATATAATAAACTATTAGCATAAGTAATAGTTATAATAGCTTAAACTAGCTAGTTATTATAATTGCTAGCAAAAAAGCAAAAGCTAAAAGCAAAAAATAATATTAAAGCATTTATATATAACTATAAGCAGCTTAAATAAAATATTATAATAAAAATTAAAAAATAAATATTTATAATTAAAAAAAATAATAAGCAAAAGCTTAGTTAATTAAAGTTTAATTAAATAAGTTAAATATTAACTTAAATAAAATAAATTTTATAAACTAATTAATAAATATAACTAACGTATCCCATGGGTCAATTGCACACTTTTTTTCCCATACAAAAAACGTCCGTGCGCAACATTATAACTTGGCCAATACTAATGCTATAATAATATAAATAGTACCAATCGATTCCTAACTAAATAAAGAGTTTAAATATGATTTTTTTTATATTTATAGCATTTTTATTTAGTAGGTTATTAAGGTAGTAAATAAACAAGGATTATTAAAAAAGTCTTGGCAAAAATGTCTGTGCGTAAATTTATAACTCTATCAATTTTGGTCGTACAATAAAAATAAAATAACCATTAAATTAATAATAAAATAAAGAATCTAGTAGTATTTTTTTAATTTTAATTACTTTAATATTAAATAAGTTATATAGTATTATAGTTTTTATACTATAATATAATCCTTGCTAAAAATTATATAATCCCTGCTTAGCGTATTGCTTAATAACTTGCCAAATAAAAATACTATAAATATAAAAAAATCATATTCGAACTCGTTATTTAGTTAGGAATCGATTAGTACTATTTATATTATTATAGCATTAGTATTGGCCAAGTTATAATGTTGCGCACGGACGTTTTTTGTATAGGAAAAAAAGTGTGCAATCGACCCGGGTGTGCAATTGACCCATGGGATACGTTATTATAAAATATTAAATTATAAAAATTTAAAAAATAAAATAATATTTAAAAAGTTTTAAAAGTTTATTTAGTAAAAAAATATAAATTTTAAGCTATTTAAAAAAACTATGAAAAAATAATTATATAAACTATTTTAAAGCAAAAATAAAACTTGAAAAAAAAAAAATTTTATAATAACAAGTTTTAATATATAAAATAAAAAGCTATTATTAGTTTAAAAAAAATTTATAATTAGTTTTTAATTATTAATATAAATTTTAGCTAAGCTTTAAAAAAGTTTTAATTAAATAAAAAATAAATTTTAAAAATATAATTTTAATATTAAATAAAGCTAAGCAATAATAAAAGATTTAATAAAATATTAATAAAAAAGCTAAGAATAATAAAAATTATATATGTTTTAATAGCTTATTAAAAAATAAATAAAATTTAAAGAATTTAAAAATAAAAATATAAAGCTTAGCTTAAAGCTATATTATAAATATAAAAAATTAATATATAAATAATAATTAAAGTAAATTATTATAATTATAATAAGCTAAAATATATAGCTATAAATTATTAATTTAAACTATAAAAAAAGCAGCTAGCAGTTAAATAATAATTATTAATGCTAAAAAAGTTAAAAAATAAAATTTAAAATATAATTATTATTTAGTTTAACGTATCCTATGGGTTAATTGCACATCTAGGTTAATTGCACACTTTTTTTTTCATATAAAAAACGTGTGTGCACAACATTATAACTTGGCTAATACTAATGCTATAATAATATAAGTAACACTAGTCGATTTCTAACTAAATAAAAAGTTTAAATATAATTTTTTTATATTTATAATATTTTTATTTACCAAGTTATTAAGCAGTACGCTAAGCAAGGATTATATAAATTTTAGCAAAAATTATATTATAATATAAACATTATAATATTATATAACTAGTTTAATATATAAATAATTAAAAAAAAAAATACTGCTAAATTCTTTATTTTAATAAAAGTTTAATAGTTATATTTTGATTGTTATATAATTAAAATTAATAGAGTTATAAATTTACGCACAGCCTTTTTTATTAAGATCTTTTAAATAATCTTTATTTATTTACTACTTTAATAATATATTAAATAAAAGTACTATAAATATAAAAGAATTATATTTAGACTTATTATTACTTAGGAATTAACTAATACTATTTATATTATTATAGCATTAGTATTAGCTAATTTATAATGTTGCGCACGGACGTTTTTTATATAAAAAAAAAGTGTGCAATTAACCTAGGTGTGCAATTAACCCGTAGGATACGTTAGCTTAAAATTAAAAAAAAAATAAAATAAAAACTAAATTAAACTAAAATAATATATTTAATTTATTTTAATAAAAACTTATAAAATATTTAGTTTAGAAAAACTTTTTAAAAAAGTAATTATAATTTTATTAAATAATAAATATAAAAAAAAAAGATTTTTATAAATATAAATATAAAAATATAATAAAGTTAATATAATTTATAAAAGGGTAGCTAAAAAATGCTTATAAAAAATAATAATTCTTATTTTAAAGCTTATAAAGCTAAATAAAAAAAATTATAATATTATAAAATATATAACATATTCTATAGGTTAATTACACACTTAGGTTAATTGCACACTTTTTTTAACCTTTATATAAATAAATTTTAACTTATTATATTTTTTTTGCATATTATAGTAGGCTTTTAAAAAAAGTTTAATATTATTTTTTTACTTTAAGCTTTTTATATAAACCTAAAACTAAGCGTTTAATGCGTAGCTAAAATTTATAATATATTGTTAATAACTTTAGCAAACTAAAAATGTAGCTATATAACTATATATAATAGTAACTTTAAAAAGCAAAAATTTATTAAATTTAAAAAGCAAGCTATTATATAATATATACTTAACTTTATTATATAATTATTTTTATTTAAGTATAGTATTATTAAAAATATAGCTAATTAATTGCTAAAGTTATATAATAAAAAATATATTAGCAAAAACTAAACTTTTACTTTTATATAATAATAACTAGCTTTTATAACACGTTTTAATTACTAAATTAATTATAAGCATATTTTATATAAAAATTTATTTAAATACTATAAATAGTTTATTTTTATATAAAATATAATAAAAAAATATAAAATTTAAAAAAAAAATATATATAACTTTAATAAAACTAAATTTATTATAAGTTACATTTTATTTAAAATAGTTATAACTATATTTAATTATATAAAAAACTTAAAAGTAGTATAACAAAGCAATTATAAATAAGCTATAGTTATTTAAGCTGTCTTATTATATAGCTATATTATTTTACTATATATTATTGTTATAAAAAAAAACTATTTATTATTTTAATATAAAAGCACTTTATTGCTTAATAATTAAGTTATTATAATTATAAAAAATAGTTAAATAATAAATAAGCAAAGTGTTAATTAAGTTTAATATTTTAATTAATATATAAGTAGTTATATAAAAAATATATATTAACTTTTAATTTTTAATAGCTATAAAAGCTATTATTTATATAATTTTAAAAAGTATTACAAAAATAATAATATTATTATACTTTATATGCTAGCATATTTATTATATAAGCTTTAGCTTTTTAAAATAATTATATAAAAAAAAAATTAAACACTTAATATAAGCATATATTATATATATATTAAAAGAAAATTTTTTACTTACGTTTTTTAATATATTTAATAAATTAATTATAAAAGCTAATATATAAAAAGGTTTTTAAAAAGCAAAATTAGTGCTATATAATCTAAAATATATTATTGCTTAGCTAAATTTTTATTTAACTACTTTTATAATTAAAGCTTTATTTAATAGCCTGCTTTTATTTTAGCAATTTATTATTTTAAATAATATATAAAATATAATATTTTAGTTTATATTTATTAAATATTTTATTATATAATATTAAAATAGCTTGCTAACATATATTATTAAAAGTATATAGCAAATTATATATAATAATATAATAGCTATTATATATTATTTAGCTTTATTAAAAAAAAAGGTTATAACTTTTTATATAGCAAACAACTAACTTAATTAATGTTGCTATATAAAAAAAACAAAATTATAAAATAAAAGATTATTTTATATATAAGATGCAAAAAGTTATAAGCTGCTAAAGCAGCTGCTACATAAAAAATAGCAAAAAAGCGTGCAAGTAATAGTTATACAAAAAAATAAAAAACTTGTGCACAATGCTATAAAATATGCAGTAAGCCTAGCTATAATATATAAACATATTAAAATAAGCAAAAAATATTTAGTAAATTAAATTTTAAATAGTTTTAATTAATTTTTTGTTATATAGTTAAGTTATAAAAAATTGTTTATATAAAAGTTAAAAAAAGTGTGCAATTAACCTAGGTATATAATTAACTTATAAAATATATTAGAGCTATTTATAAATACTTAATATAAAAAAATAAATAAAAGTTTTTATTTAAATATTTTATATTATAAAAAAACCTTAATATTTTTAAATTATTATTATTAAAGCTAAATATAAGCTGCTTAAATATTATTTTAAATCCAGCTTTTATAAGATAATATTTTAATAATATTAAAAAAGTTAACTTTAAAAATTTTATAAATAAAATAGTTAGCAGTAAATAAATATATATTATAAACTTTTTTAATATAAAGTTAAAAAAGCTTTTTTTTTTAAAAATTTTATAATAATAAGCTTAAACATATTATTATTAACTTGCTACTATATTTAAAAAGCTTTTATTAATTATATTTTAAAAAGGTAGCAAAAAAAAATTTTATATTAAAAAAAGCAAAAAATTTACTTAATTTATTTAAAAAGGCTAAAATATTATTTAAGCTAATTTATTTAATTTTAAAAGAATAAAAAAAAATTTAAAAAAAAATTTATAAATAAATAAAATTTATTAATTATAAGCTAATATAAGCTTACTATTTTTATTTATAGCTAAAAAATATATTATAATAAAGCTTTAGTTATATTAATTATTAAAACTTAAATAAAATTATAATAAAAAATAAAACATTTTTGCTACTTATATTTAAAATTATAAACTATTTAAAGTTTAATAAAATATTTTTTAATTTAAATTTAAAAAAATATATATTATAAAATATATATTAAAGCTAGCAATTAATAAAAAACTACTTTTTAAATATAATATAAATATTTTAAATATATTATTATATTTTTAAACTAACTAATATACTAGCTATATTTTAAAGCTATATATATAAAATATTAGCAAAGCTAATAAAATATATTTATATAGTTTATTTAAATAATATTATTATATATTTAATTAATAAAAAATAATATTATAAATAGTTTTAATTAGTTTATAAATATTTTAAATAATATAACTTATTTATTAAACTATTAAAATATAAGTTTTTTAAAATAAAAATAAAATTTTTAAAATTTATTATTATTATTAAATATATTAAAATAAATTTATAAAAAGTTATTATAATTTAAAAATAAATGTTTTTTAAGTTAATATATAATATTTAAATATTTTTAAAATTTATATATTTTTATAAAAAGTTTATTATTAAATAGTTTAAAATTATTAACGTATCCTATAGGTTAATTACACACCTAGGTCAATTATACACTTTTTTTTTTATATAAAAAACGTTTGTGCGCAACATTATAACTTAACCAATACTAATGCTATAATAATATAAATAGTACTAGTTAATTTTTAACTAAATAACAAGTTTAAACAAAATTTTTTATATTTATAATATTTTTATTTAGCAAGTTATTAAAAAATACGCTAAGCAAGGATTATATAATTTTTAGCAAGGATTATATTATAGTATAAAAACTATAATACTATATAACTAGCTTAATATATAAATAATTAAAATAAAAAAAATACTACTAGATTTTTTATTTTAATAAAAATTTAATAGTTATATTTTTATTATTATATAACAAAATTAATAGAGTTATAAATTTATGCACGGCCTTTTTTGCTAAAATTTTTTTAATAATCCTTGTTTATTTACAACCTTAATAATCTACTAATAAAAATATTAAAAATATAAAAAAATTATATTTAAACTTGTTATTTAGTTAAGAATATACTAGTACTATTTATATTATTATAGCATTAGTATTGGTTAAGTTATAATGTTGCGCACAGACGTTTTTTTATAAGAAAAAAAGTGTGTAATTAACCTAGGTGTATAATTAACTTATAAAATATGTTATATTAATTATAATATTATTAAAAAAACAAAATAAGCATAATTATTTATTTAAATAAACTAAAAAGTAAAATAAGCTTTTAAAAGCTTTTAAAAAATTTTTATATTAATAACTATTTTTTTATATTAATATTATTATTATTATTATTATTATTAACTAAGTAATCTGCTTAGCTATTTTATAGCGCGGCTATTTTATATTTTATTTGCAAGCAAAAACTGTTTTAAAAGGGCCTTTAAGGCGTGCTAAGGGTTTGCTAAGCCTTTTATAGCCTTTAAAGCGCTTTTTTGGCCAAGTAAAACGCTTGCGCTACTTATATAGAGCTTTTATTGCGTTTTTTTTCTTATATACTAGGTCCTTACCAAGTTAACTCTAATTAAAAAAAAGTAAACAAGTAAAATATAAAGGCTTAGCTTATGCTTTATTTTATAAGCTTTTTAAAATTAGCAAGCTTATTAAAGTTAACTTTATAAAGCATTTTTATATTTTTTTTTTTGCCTTTATACTTTTTAAGCTGTTGCTATAAGCTTTTGTAAGCTTTTTTAATTTATTTAGCTAAGTTATATATTATAAGCTTTTTAGTACAAAAAAGCTACTAAGCTATATTTTGTATGCTTTTTAGTTTGTTTATAGCTGCAGCTAAGTTTGCTTTTAACTTTAAGCAAGCTAAAGCAAGCTTTTAGCATAGTGTAACAGGGAAGCCGCCACTGGGTACGTACTTGCAGCACGCACCTATAGGGGTACGTACCTTAGTACGTACCGCAGCAACCACTCCCTAAGGATTAGCCAAAGGCCTAATAAGGCCTTGCGGCCATACATAATTAGCACACCAAATAAAAGTAATCTTTTATAGCTACTTTTTAAAATCTAGCACATTACTTTGTAACGTACTAAGCCTTAAACCTTATACTTTTTTATTTTTATATTTAATAGTTATAATATAATATTTAAATAAAAAGTACTACTTATAAGATTTATAACTATTAAGTAAATAGCTATTGCTAAACTAAAACCTTGCTTAAATAAGTTAAATATAAGTAATAACTTAAACATTAAATAGCTTATAAGCTTAAAGCTTATAATATTTAATAAAAAAGACTTTAAATTATTAAAGCTAAATAACTTAAATAGCTAGTATAAAAGTTTATAAAAACAAAAAAGTTAAAGTTTGTGTTAGCTAAAACATAGTTGCTTAGCTAACTAAACCTTAAGCTAATTATAATTATATTTGCAGTACTATAAAAGCAGATTTATAAAGCATAATAAATTGCTAGTATAAACAGTAGCTATAATAGCTTAAATTAGCTAGTTATTATAATTATTAGCAAAAAAGCAAAAGCTAAAAGCAAAAAATAATGCTAAAGCACTTATATATAACTATAAACAGCTTAAATAAAAAGTTATTATTATAAAAATTAAAAATTAAATATTTATAATTAAAAAAAGTAATAAGTAAAAGTTTAGCTAACTAAACTTTATTTAAATAATTTAAGCATTAATTTAAGTAAAATAAAATTTATAAATTAACTAGTAAGTATATTATAAAATATTAAATTATAAAAACTTAAAAAATAAAGCAATACTTAAAAACTTTTAAAAGTTTATTTAATAAAAAAATATAAATTTTAAGCTATTTAAAAAACTTTTAAAAAGTAGTTATATAAACTTTTTTAAAGCAAAAATAAAACTTTAAAAAAAAATTTTTTATAATAATAAGTTTTAATATATAAGCTAAAAAGCTATTACTAGTTTAAAAATAATTTATAATTAGCTTTTAATTACTAGTATAAACTTTAGCTAAGCTTTAAGCAAGTTTTAATTAAATAAAAAGTAATTTTTAAAAATATAGTTTTAATATTAAATAAAGCTAAGCAGTAATAAAATATTTAATAAAATGCTAATAAAAAAGCTAAAAATAGCAAAAAGCATATGCTTTTTAATAGCTTATTAAAAAATAAGTAAAACATAAATAACTTAAAAGCAAAAGTATAAAGCTTAGCTTAAAGCTGTACTATAAATATAAAAAACTAGTATATAAATAATAATTAAAGCAAGTTATTATAAGCAAACAAAAAAATGTTTAAATGCTATAATTATAGCAAGCTAAAATATATAGCTATAAATTATTAATTTAAACTATAAAATAAGCAGCTAGCAGCTAAATAATAATTAGCAATGCTAAAAAAGCTAAAAAGTAAAGTTTAAAATATAACTACTACTTAGTTTAGCTTAAAATTAAAAAAAAAAAAAGTAAAAGCTAAGCTAAAATAAAATAATATATTTAATTTATTTTAGCAAAAACTTT
>Ga0247782_1000611_pt1 | contig 13729 bp, 3 predicted proteins | sample UWRJL019104C5_FD_179928 | JGI IMG/M metagenome (GOLD analysis project Ga0247782, IMG submission 179928) | Plant litter microbial communities from Arlington Agricultural Research Station in Wisconsin, United States - UWRJ-L019-104C-5 | ecosystem: Environmental > Terrestrial > Plant litter >...
TTTTATAGTTATAATAACTTAACTATTAAGTAATAAAATGCTTTTATATTAAAACAACAAATAGTTTTTTTTATAATAATAATATATAGCAAGATAACATAGCTATATAACAAAATAGCTTAAATAATTATAGCCTATTTATAATTGCTTTGCTATACTGCTTTTAAATCTTTTATATAATTAAATATAGTTATAACTATTTTAAACAAAATTTTGCTTATAATAAATTTAGTCTTATTAAAATTATATATATTCTTTTTTTAAACTTTATATTTTACTATTATATTTTATATAAAAGCAAACTACTTGTAGTATTTAAATAAATTTTTATATAAAACGCGCTAGTAATTAATTTAGCAATTAAAATATATTATAAAAGCTAGTTATTATTATATAAAAGTAAAAGTTTAGTTTTTATTAACGCGTTCTTTATTACATAACTTTAGCAATTAGTTAGCTATATTTTTAATACTACTATGCTTAAGTAAAAATAATTGCATAACAAGGTTAAATATATATTATATAATAGCTTGCTTTTTAAATTTAATAAATTTTTAATTATTAGTAAACTTATTAAATATTATTATATAACCATATTTTTAGTTAAAAAGGGTTATATATAGTACATTATAAATTTTAGCTACGCGTTAAATACTTAGTTTTAGGTTTATATAAATTGCTTAAAGCGCAAAAATAATATTAAACCTTTTTTAAAGGCCTACTATAGTAGGTAATAAAAATATAGTAAATTAAAAGTTATGCGTACAAAGGTGAGAAAAAGTAGCAAATATAGCCGGGTAGCAAATATGGCCGTAGGATATGTTAATGTATTTTTATATTAAATTTTTCTTTTTAACATTAAATTAATATAATATAAAATTATAAAATATTAAGTTGCTTGCTTAAAAATATTATTTACTAAAATTGTTAATTAAATATTTTAATAATAAAAATAATAAAACTTTTATTTATTGTTTTAATACTTTTTATTGTAAATATTAATTTTATTATTTATAAACTTAAATTTATAATATATATATAATATTATAGCGTTTATAAAAATAATATATTTTATTTATTATTAAAATAATAATATTATTTATATATATAGCTAGCATAGGCTGCGTAACTACTTTTTATAATTTATAATATAATTATATTTTTAAAAATAGTAAACTTAATAACCTAATAGCGCGCTAATAAAATGCTTTAAGTTTAACTTATTTAACTTTTTTTTGCTTATACTTTTCTTATTTGGCTTTTTTTTGTACAGCTTGTTACTGCTTTACTTATGGCTGAAAAACTTTTTATATATTAATATAGCTTTAAAATAAATATTTATATAGTTTTTAACCTAGCTTTTAGTTTTAATAAATATTTATAAAGCTTTTATATATTAAACTAGTATTTATTTAAGTAATTTTTGTTTTTAATTTTTATTAGCACTATTAAGTATATAAGCTTGCTTTTAGTTTACTAGCTAATTGTGGCTATAAAGTTTCGCAATATAAAATAGTTTAAACCGCAAGCACTATTTTTAGCTATATTAACAAATAAGCATATTATTATTTAGCTTAATAAGCTTATAATTAGCAAATAGGCTTTTTTAAAAGTTTATAGCAATAATTAAAGCTGCTATAGCTTTAATATTAGGATATAAAGTACTATATTATACCTAGTTGCTTTTGCTAAGCAAAAATTAATAGCTAAGACCTAGTTGTTCAATTTGCAAAAAGGGCTTTAGCTACATTTAAACTATTAACTGTACGCAAAAAAACGTACATTAAATAGGCGCATAACTATTACGCTATTAAAACATTTAATTATTTAATATATGCTTTAAATTAAAACTATAATTAAATATAAGCTGTTCCATAATAGTTTAAATAATAAAATAAACTTTATTAAACCAGTTAAATTATTAATATTATTATTTAATATAATTAATAATATTTTTTATATAAAAGTATTTATAATAATAATATAGTTAATATTTAATTTTAAGCTTAATATATTTTTAAACCTGTTTATTTAAATTAAACATATTATTTTTTAACATTCTTTTAATTATTTATAATTTTTAAGTTTTATTTTAAATTATAAGCAGTAATAATATTTATAAAAATTATATTATTTAAAATTTAAAATATTTTAAAAAGTTATTATACCTAATGTTAATTTATTATTTATTTAAAAAATATTATATATATTAATTATATACTATTTTTGTTTTTTTATTAATTACTTATATTGCTTAGCTATTAAGATTATATAATAATTATATTTTTAAGTATTAAAAAATATCTAATATAGCACTTAATACATTTTAATAGTTAATTATACACTTAAGTTAATTGCATACTTTTTTAACCTTTATATAAATAATTTTTTAACTTATTAGATTATTATTGCTAACTATAGTAACCTTTTAAAAAAAGTTTAATATTATTTGTGCGCTTTAAGCTTTTTATATAAACTTTAAACTAAGTATTTAATATGCTGCTATAGTTTATAATATATTATTAATAATTTTAATAAACTAATAATATAGCTATATAGTTATATATAATAGCAACTTTTAAAAGCAAAAAGTTATTTATTTTAAAAAGCAAGCTATTATATAATATATAAAAAAGCTTTTTTAGCTTTTTATTTTAGTACAAATAACTTTATATGCAGGCTAATAAATAATTAATAAATATAAGCGCTTAAAAGCTAACAAAACGCGCTTTTATGCTTACTTAGTATAAAAATAATAAAAGTAATATATACTAAAAATGCTGTTAAGATAGTAGTAAACAAATTTTTATTAAAAAACTAGCAAAACTTGCTAAAAAACTTATATTTAACGCACTTTATAACTTAATTTAAAAAAGTGCTATATACTTAAGCTAAAATATTATGTTTATAGCTATTAGTAAGCTAATTAATAAATATATAAAGCTTATACTATTATTAAAAATAACTATAAAAGCAAATTAAAAGTTTTAGTGTTAAAACAAACCTAAAAAAGTATAAATAATAAAATACTTAGCAAAGTAAGTAAAAAATTATATAAGCAGCTTTTTAATTAATAATAACCTTAATAAATTTATTATTTAGTATAATTTTAATAAAGTAATTAGTAAAGTTTTTTAAAAAGCATTTAATAAGTTAAATAAAGCACCAGCAAGCTAAATATAAGTATAAGCTTTAATAGCGGAGTAGTTATGCGCCTGGCTACTATATGCTATTTTTGCGCGCAGTTGTTAGTTTAAATCTAGCTTAAGCCCTTTTTGCAAGTTTAAAAACTAAGCCCTAGTTATTAGTTTTTGCTTAGTATAAGCAACTAGATTTAGTATAATACTTTTTATGCTAAAGTTAAAGCTATAGCAACTTTGCTTACTGCTATAAAACATATAAAAAGCTTATTTGCTAATTATAAGCTATTTAAGCTAAATAATAATATGCTTATTTGCTAATATAGCTAAAAATAGCGCTTGCTTTTTTAACTAGCTATTATATTACTAAACTTTATAGCAATAATTAGCTAGCAAACTAAAAGCAAGCCTTTTTTAAAACTGCTAAATATAAGCTTATATACTTAGTAGTACTAGTAAAAAAACAAAAATAAATTATTTAAGCATATACTAATTAAACATATAAAAGCTTTATAAATATTTAAAAAAACTAAAAGCTAAATTAAAAGCTATATAATATTAGTTTAAAGCTATATTTATATATAAAAGGTGTTTTAGCTTTAAAATAAAATAATAAAAGGCTTGCTAGTTGATCACAATAGTGTTAATAAGACATAGAGATAGTGTCATAATATGTGTTCATTTTATATTGTTGCTAAAAAAAGAAGGGGGCATAAAAAAGCTATCAATAAAAGACCAGCTATATAATACACAATATAATGCCACCCTAACACAGTACACCGCCACTATATAGCCTAACAGTTGCCCCTTCTACAAAAAAAAAGAACAACGTCCTTGTCAATAATATCATTTCTTGCAAAATAAAAAAAAAGCAATCAAAAAAAATAATGCCATCATGCAAAAAAAAAAATAGTAAATTTATATTAAAAAAGTTTATTTTTAGCGCAGTGTTTTTAAAAGGCAACCTTATTAAACCGTTCCTTGCAATAAAGTAAACTAAGCTAGTTATGCTAAACTTACCTTTTCTGCTACAAGCTTGTTAAGCTTGTTATTGTTAAGCAGACCAAAACGCTATTATTTAACAATAGTTTTTACACCTATTATTTTATATTTTTTTTATATTGTCTTAAGTTTTTTGTCTAACAATCTTTTGTTTATAAAGTTATATATAGCATTATAGATTTTTTTATTAAGTATACCTTTTAAATCAGCAATCTAAGCACCTAATTTATTAATAGCATTTAAAATTGCTGCTATTATAGCTATGCTAACATTAAGCTTATTTGCTTTTACATAAATATTAAGTACATTGTTAGTGCTAAAAGCATTTATAATATTATTATTTACATTGTTAATATCTATATCCTGGCTACTATTAATATTATTATCTATTAATTCTTAAAAATATTAGCTATGCATATTATTTCTTATTTCTAACGCAGCTAATTTAAGCATTGTAAAACTATAGTACTATATTATAAAAGTTATAATATTAAGATTTTGATTGCTATAAAATGCAATAAACATAAACCTAGCAGCTAGTAAGTTATACTTATTTATATAGTTAGCAGCACAATTTATAACATCTAAAAGTATAAATTTTTAAACAAATAATAGTTATTTTTTAGATTATATAAAAATTATACTATTATATTTAAACATAACTACGTTATTAAAAAAAAAACCGTAATACAAAAACTTAATATTATTAAAAATTAACTAAAAAAGCTTTTATTAGTAAAAACTATTTTATTAGTAAAAACTATTCTGCTAGTAAGAACTATTTTGTTAGTAGTGCTATTTTTGTTGCTCAAGCTCTACACTGTTAATATTTTTTAGGTCGTTTAGTTAGTTATGCTTTTTTTTATATTGCTTCTTATTATTTTAGTTATAATTTTTTTGCTAATCTTACATTGCATTAAAACAAATAATACTATAGTTAGTTAAGTTATTAAAGCTATTATTATTTAAAATAAATACTAGTTAAAAGCATTATTATTTAACTTTAAAGTAATAATTATATTGTTGCTAATAGTCTAAAATTTTAATATTATGTTTAAAAACTATAAAATATATTAATCTTGCTTACATAAATAGTTTTTTAATTGCTGCTAATAATATGCTAAATCTATAGGCTGCGTTGCTATAAATTTTTAATACTTTTAATTTAAATATTGTTAAAAAATTAAATAGTTTATTAAGCAATTAAAATAAACAACAATGCTGCTATTAAGCAATAAAAGCTAACTTATTGCAAGTCTTAATATATAAATATAACTTTAAAAGCTGTTTATTAAAAGCTACAAGCAACAAGTTCTAAAAAAATTAACAAAAGTTAATTTTTAAATAAACAAAATATTGTTTTAATATTTGTATCTAATACTCTTGCTTAAACATAACACTATTAACAACTTTATAATTATTATTTTTAGTTAAATAATTAATAATATAGCTTTGCCTTTTAGTTTTTAAATTAGCTATAAAAAGCTTAAAAGTACTATTAAAAATTTACTTTAAAAAATACTTTAATTTATTACTTTATTAACTTTTATTAGCTTTGTTAACTAAGTTGCAATGCTTAGCTTATATATATTAAACCTGTCCTTTATAGTTAAAAAGTAGTTCTAGTATATTTTTATTAATATACTAATTAATACAATAATCTAGCAAAAACGCGTTTATATAAACAATAAACAGTTGGTTAAGTGCTATTATAGCTAAAGCTATTATTAACGTGCTTAAAGCAATATATATAATAACAATATATAAAGTAGCATATTTAAAAAATAAATTAATAAAAAATTAAAATAAAGCAGCATAATAAGTAATATATTAAATAAATAAAGTAAATAAAGTTGTAGCTAAAAGCTAACCTATTAAAAATCTTATAATAATAATAAAATTAACTATTATAAAAGCTTTACTTTATAAAGTATAAGCAGGTACTTTAAAGTATAAGCAAATACCTTAAAGTATAAGTAAGTACTTTATAGTATAAGCAAACAATAATAAGTTTTATTACAAAAAAGAAATTATATTTACTATTAGCTAGTTTATAGTTTATACCTTAGATATAACTATCTTTTTTTGCTACATCTTAGTAACTTTAGCAGCTATTTTAGTAACAAAAAAAAAATATTGCTTATTAAATACCTCTACTAATTTAGCTACATTTTCTATTAACAGCACCTAAAAATACTATTTATTAAACTAGTTGCTATAACCCTTCTAATAAATAAAATATTCTAACACTAGCCATCCTTTAAAGCATATTAAGCGCTATTTAAGCAACTTATTAATTTTATAAAAAATCTATTCTTTTATATCTTCTTTTACAATTACTTATTTAAAAAAAAAACGTTGCTATACAAATAGGTCTGTCCTTTACAGCACAAAAAACAAATAAGCAACAAAAACAACCTAATTAATTTGCTAATAACAAAAAAAGTTTAACTTATATGCTAGTTTGCTTACCTTAGTGGTTACTATAAAAGGTTCTGTTTGCTACAATAACTATTTTTTTAGTAGTTTACTTAATAAATTATATTTTTTATAAAAACAAAAATAAACCTAATCGCTAACTTAAAACTAAATAAAATTATGCTTAGCATTATAACAGATTTTAGCATTATTAGCTATAAATTTAGTAGCTAATTTTATATTATATTAATAAAAGCATTATTATATCTTAAAGTTAAAAGCTTAACTTAAAACTTTAAAAATTAACAAAAAAAATTAAGGCTTAAAACCTAATACTACCTTATTAAAGCTTTATCTAATTGCTAACAAGAAAGCATTATTAAAATTATATTATAATGCTAATAAGATTTCTACTTATATAATATTAATATAAAATAATATATAATACTAAATAGCAATTTTAATGTTTTAATTATATTATTTGCTAAGGCCGTTAGTCTAAAGGTAATAATTAGTAAACACTACTAATTTAATTCCTATACACCTTTACAAAGCTTACTAAAAATTAAATATAAATTTTAAGTTATAATCTAAAATAATCTTAATTAGTATACCTTAATTGCACAAAATTAAAAGGTTTGCTAATATACTAGCCTAATCTATAGCAGTATAGTAAACATTACTTAAAATAAGTAACGTTTTCTAACTATGCTTGCATATTATTAGCATTAAAGCGTTATATTTATTAAAACTATTAACTACTTAAAATATATTTTTAAAAAGTACTACTAAAAGACTAACAATAAAATCTATAGCTAATATATAAAATAAAATCAGCAGTTTTTAAATAAGCTTAAGTTTACTTAATAATTTTTAATAGTCTATAGTATATTTAAAGCATTATAAATAATAAGCACAATAGTTAGCAATCTATTTACTAATGTTATAAATAGTAAATCCTTAAAGTTTATAAAATATTTGCTTAAAACTAAAATAATTCTTTTTATTATAAGCTATAGCAAAAACAAAATTATAACAAAATACTAGTACACAAAGTTAACATTCTTTATTATAATAAACCAAATATAAAAAACCGTTATTAGTTAAATTATATAAAAACACAACTATAAAAGCTTTTTAAAAAACATAATTATAATTAGCAGCACTAGCACAAACAGCATTAAATTAAAAACGTTAATAAATATTATTAATAATTTTTATAAATTTAAAGTTATTAGCATAACTATTAACAAAACGTTTTTATTATTTATTAAAAATAGTAATATTTATGTACGCAAAATATTTAAAGTTATTAATAATATTTTCTAGTGCCCCTATATTATTATCTTAAAAAAAAGCTTTTTATATATTTAAAATTATTAAAAGCTAAAATAAAGCGTTTAAGACTAGATTAACACAACTAAAAATATACTAAACGTTTAATTAAAATTATAATAAGTAGGCAAATACTATTATTAATTTAACATTAAGCTTGACTAGGTTAACTAATTAAAAGCTTATTTAACTAATAATTTCTTTTATAGCTCTATAGTCTATTAGCACAATTATAAGTAACAAGCTAGATTAAATTAAAATATAAAGTTGTTTACATATTTAAACTAGACCAGCTACCTTTAATTTAGTTACACTATAACACAATTTGGTCTTAGTTAACACTTTATTAAAAAACATAATAAAGCAAATAAAGTTAATTAAAATATAACGTCTATTTTAAGCACTATTAAAATAAAAAACTATTACATTATATCTTTACTTTTTAAATACATTAAGCTTAATAAATATAATTTTAGCATAATCTTAATAAATAAGGTAGCTAAAAAATATTAATTATTTTTATAAAATTTAAAAACTTTGCACCTTAGCTAAAAAAGGTTTAAATATAACCTTAGCAGTCTAATATTATTATACTATTAATCCTTTTAAAATAAATTATATTTTGCATACTATATTTAACAAGTTTGTCTTCTATATCTGCATAAGTAACAGCTTTTGCTAATACTATAAAATAAATTTGCATAAAAAGCTAACCAAACCAATATATATTTTTAAAGTAGCTAACATATAAAGCTAAGCAATTTTATAAATAGCTATAACACGCTTATTAGTAGTTATAATATTAAAACTGTCTACTATAAAACTTAACAAGTACACTACTAAGTATACTACAAATAACTTAAACAGTTTAAAACCTAATCTAATATTTTTAAACATATTAAGCACAGCTTTAATATAATTATAATGCTTAAATGCTATCTTAAAAAAAATAATAATATTATTAATATAAGCTATAGCGTACTAAAAATAATAAAAAAGTTAGTTATTTATAAATTGCTATACAAATCCAAAACTATTTTAAAATCTTATAAGTGCAATATTAAACATTTCTAAACCTTAAAAAAATATAATTACTATATAGTCTTAATAGCTAGGCTATATAAGCAGCTAGTAAAAAAACTTAAAGCAATTAATAACTAATATATATAAACATTTTTAAAGCTTAGCAATAACTAATTTTTGCATAAGCAGTAAATAAACGTTAAGCACAACAACTTTGTTAAAAAACTTTAAATTAATAACAACTTAACCTTTATAAATACTACAAATAGTTTGCTATGCTATAAATATAAAGCAATTAAATAACATAAAGCACTTTATATACTTTAGCTTGCCCTTGCTATACATACTATTAAAAAGTTTATTAACAATCTTTTAATTTTAAATACCTAGCATATAAAGTTATATAGTTGTAGCAATCTAGTTTTGCTAACCTTTAACTAGCTTAATCTACATTATCTCTTTTTCTAGCATATTTACTATACTTATAGCATGCTAAAGCTTATATTGTTTTAATATCTAAATAAAGTATATTGCTAATTTAGTATTTGCTATACATACTTAGACACCATTTTTAATTTGCTAGCTAAAAACATTTTATAGCCTTTTAGTGCTCAATGTTGCTAACTTTTTTATAAATAAAATATAGTCTTAAAGTATACTAAAAATATAATTATTATTAATTTTTAATGTTAAAAGTATAGCTATAACTTTATTAAAAAGATTAAAATCTATTAATAAATAAAAAACATTGTTAGTATCTTTAACAAAAGCAAAAATAGCTACAACTATATTAGTTATAGCTTAACTAGTAGCAATACTATTATTTTTAGCATAATTAAAAATAAAGCCTAAGCACATTTTTTATTAAATTTGCACTAGTTAATCTATTGCATTAACAAATAGCACTACTTTTAAAATACCTAGCATTACTACTATAATAATAGTGCTATCCTGCATAAGCTAAAAAAAGTAAGTTTGCACTTTTATATTATTTATTTAAAGTAAATTAACATAAGCTACTAGCAACATTATAGCTATAAATAAAAGAACTACTATTTTGTACACTACTATTACACAACAAAAAATTAATAGCTTTTTTTGCAAAGTTATTATTGCTGTCTGCAACCTAAAACAAAACCTAAATATTATTATAAATAAAAAAAAGTTAATAAAAATAACGTATTTGTTTAAAAAGAAAGTGCTTAACAATAAATTAGGCTTAAGGTTTAATGCTAACTATGCTATTACTATAAATACTCTTACGCAAAAAATACTATTAATAATACTAAATAGTAACAATTAAAATTTAACTTATTTAATAAGTTTTATTTTACTTCTTAGACCACAAACTAGCAGCTTGTATCTAGTAATAATTTTTATATAAAGCATATGCTAAACAATCTAATTATAATTAGCTACTATTATAAAATATTTTATATTAAAGCAAACTAAAGTAAGCATTACCTTTAAAGTTAAAAAGGCTAGTATTTAAAAATATATATATAAAAATAATATTATTATTTTAATAGTAAATAAAGTAATTAGCATTAAATAAGCAGCAATAATATTAAATATATTATTTGCTATAAATGCTTTAACATTATTAACTACTATTTAAGCATGCACACTTAGCTAAAGCAAGCACAAATTGCTACAAGTTATTAAAAAATGCTATAGCTATTTAACGTTATTAAAAAATAACATATAATATTGCTTACATATTATAAGTTTAGGTTTATAAACAGTAAAACTAATATTTACTACAAAAAGAACGTTAAAATAGTTGGCAAAAGTCTTATTATTTTTATTATTAGAATATTTAACAAAAATCTCCTTATTAATAGTATTCTTAACTTTTTTTATTATAATATATCTTTAAGCAAGCAACTTAGTTTTTTATAGTTTTATATTATGCTTATTTAATATTAAAAAGACTTTATTTTTAATACTAAAGTATGCCTTATTAAGTTAACGCTAAAGTTTAACCTATTGCTAATAAATAAAAGTATAAGGTTGCTATGCTTGCTAAAAGCGTTTATTACTATAACCTTGTCTATTGCTACAATAAGTTCTGCATCCTTAGCGTTAACTAAAATTTTCTCTAATAAAATTTTTTTTAAAAAAAAAACTAACACTTAAAAAATAATAACTACTATATTAACGTCCTTAAAAGTTTTAAAAATTACTACAACTACTTTGCAACCAGTTACTATAGCTATAACCAAACTATCTGCTATAACAACTATTAGCTTAAAACATATTACTATTATTAATAGTATTTATAGTAAATACTGTTGCAAGTAAAAGCTTAAAAGCAAAAACCAGCACATTAATTGCTGCTAAAATAGCTAAAACTATTATAATAAGTACTAAGCTAACCTATACAAAACTATTATTGCTTATTAGTCCGGCCTTATGCAAAGTTAACTTGCTTTTAACATATATTAAAAACACATTAAGCAATATTATATTTTTAGGTTTATTATATAATTATTAAAAACTAAAGTAAATCTAATTCTATATATATGCTATAAACTGCTTATTTGTTATAAACCCTAAGTTGTAGCAATTTTTAATTTGCTTTATTGCCTAAATATAAAATAATACACCTATAACAATACTGTTGCAGTTAAATAGCATGCTAAATATTATTTTTATAGCATTAGCAATATTATAATAAAATTTTTTTTTAAGTTTAGTTAAAAAATAATTTAAGCTAGCTTTTATAGCTATTTTAATAAGTTTATTAAGTATACCTATATATTAAGTCTAAGCATTGCTTTATAATAATTATAAAAACCTGTCTTAAATTATAAATTTTTTAACAAGGTCTACAACATGCTAACACATAAATGCAATAAACAAATATACACTCTACTAATAAACATAACTAGCAACTATAGCACACTTACTAGTACTAAATAATTTAAGTAATATTAAATTAAAATAGCTAACAAATAATAACTTTTAATTTAATATAGCAACTATTTGTTAACTAATAAAAATAAAAATGTTATTAAAAAATCTTTTAATACTATTATCTTATAATATAGCTTTAATAGCTAAAGCTATTTTAACAGCTTAACGCTAACTATTAGCAGTACTAAAACTTTATTCTTAAAGCAGCATTTTAAAAAATATAAACAATTTTAAAAAAAAGTTAAAAAGCATCCTTTTTAATTAAGCGCAAGCTTTAGCTACAGCCTTTTGCGCAGCTTAGACAGCTATTTAACAGGCCTTTTTAATTAAGTTTTTTTATTGCTCTTTTTACTATTAACATAATAGCTTTATATGCCTACTAAAAATCTGTTTACTAAGCGTTTGCTAAGTAGGTCTAATTATTTTATTTTAAAAGGTATAAAATTAAAGCAAGTTAAAAATAAAGTTATTAAAAAATATAAAAAGCTAACATAAAATTACTAGTTTAAAAAATAAACCTAGTAAATTAACTTAAAGCATATAAAAATTTAGTAAAAATAGCTATAACAATATTTTTAGCAATAACAATACTTTTAGCGTCTTTAATATAGTTAGTTGCTTTAATGCTATCTTAATAACTATTATTTTAGCACGCTAATTTAAAAAAAATAAATTAAAGTAAGTAATAAAAACTTTAAATGTTCTAAGCTATTCTATTTAAATAAAATAATAAGCAGCAAAAATACTTGCTTTAGCAAAAAAACAATTTACTATTTACTTTAAAAAGTAATCTTTATTTTTAATACTATATAACTATTAAGTGCATTATTTTTTAATAAAAGGTTTTAAAAAGCATAATTTTTATAGTAATGCTTTTACAAATTTTAAGATAGCATTTTATATAGCAACTAACAGCTTTTAAACCTAAAGTAAGCCAAGATTGTTTTTTAAAAATATGTCCACTTCTACACACAAGTAACACTTTTTAGCTATTAAGCTATTTATAAGCAAGCCTTGCTATTAGCAATTAGTAGTGTTTATATTAAAAAAAAATAAAGTTTAAAGTTTAGACTTTAACAAACTTAAATTTGCTTTACACGTTTACAAATACAATCTACAAATACAAGTGGCCAAGCTTTTTACACAGTGTCTACATAGTTATAACATTATTACTACATTATTACCTTTAAAGTAAAAAAAAAATCTTTTAACTAAAAAAAGCAACCACCTGTCCACACAAAAGGCGTTTTTATTTCTTTACAACAACTAAAAAGGCTTTATTAGTTTGTTTTAATTCTAAGTCTGTACAGGTTTAAAAGTAACAATATTAGCCTAGTATAAGTAGTACAACAAAAGTACACAGTATTAAATTAAACATATGCATACTACTATTAAAGCAAAATAATATTATCTAATATTATTAATATTATAAATAACAAGCTATAAATAGTTATATAAAAAAAAAAAAAACGGACATAGTCAACATTATATTTTTAGATCTTGCATTTGTATTTATAGTGTCAGCGTTTGTCTAGCTCAAAAAGGACAATTCAGGCTAGGGCAGGCGTTATCACCAACATAATAGTCAAAATAAAACCTTATCCAAAAAGTTAATCTTAAAATCGCTAGCTACTAATTGCTAGTCAATCATAATAATATTAATAAAACATAAAAATAGTATTATAACATGTATTCATTCTATATTGTTGCTAAAAAAAAAAGGGGGCGTAAAAAAGCTATCAATAAAGAACCAGCTATATAATACACAGTATAATGCCACCCTAACACGGTGCACCGCCACTGTGTGGCCTAACAGGGCTATATAAAAAAGGGCTTAATAAAAAAAGATTAAAAAAAAAAAAAAAAAAAAAAAAAAAAAAATTAAAAAAATT
>Ga0247782_1000612_pt1 | contig 13648 bp, 1 predicted proteins | sample UWRJL019104C5_FD_179928 | JGI IMG/M metagenome (GOLD analysis project Ga0247782, IMG submission 179928) | Plant litter microbial communities from Arlington Agricultural Research Station in Wisconsin, United States - UWRJ-L019-104C-5 | ecosystem: Environmental > Terrestrial > Plant litter >...
TTTTAATTAAGCTTTTTTTTTTTAAGTGCTTAAAAGCTATATAGCATTTATAGCAAGCTTTTTTTAAGTAATAAGCTGCTATATTATAATAACTATAATAATTAAAATATTATTTAACTTTTATATTTAAAGTAAATAGTTTAGTTATATTTAAAAAAAATAATTTTTATAGTAAGCTTTAATTATAAAGCTTTTTAGCTACTTTTAAAATATTTTTATATTTAGGTTTTATATTTTTAAAAATTAATTTTTTATACTTAATAAGCCTTTAATATATTTTTTAAGCTTTTTATAAAACTTTTTATTTATATAAATTTTTTTTTGCTATATTATAAATATTGTTTTATATATATTAGTATTTTTTTTATAGCATAGCTTTTAGTTTAAAAGCTGCTACTATTTACTTACTTTTATTAAGTTTTTTAAAACGCTTTTTTTAAAAAATAATTATTATATTATTATTAAATAGCTTATAAGCTATTATTACTTTTGCTTTAAAAAGTACTATATTAATTACTATAATAATTATTTTTAGCTTATATTTATAAAAAGCTAATTTTTATTTTATTGCTTTAATTATTATTTTGTTTTTACTTTTTATTAGTATAGCTTTTATATTAAAAGCTGTTAAGTTTTTATTACTACTACTTTTTATATTTATATTTAGCTTATTAATACTTTATTTAACTTATTTAGCGCTTTTTAAAAAGTTTTATTAATTGCTGTATTAAAGTTATACTAAGTAATAAATTTATTAAGCTTATTATTAATTAAAAAGCTGCTTATATTAATTTTTACTTATTTTATTAAGTGCTTTATTATTTATGCTTTTTAGCTTTTTTTTAATATAAAAGCTTTTAGTTTAACTTTTTAATTATTATTAATAATAATATAAGCTTTATATATTTATTAATTAGCTTAATAATAGCTATAAGCATACTATTTTAGCTAAATATATAGCGCTTTTTTAAGTTAAGTTATAAAGTATATTTAACATAAATTTTTTAGCATGTTTTGCTAGTTTGTTAAAAAAAAAATTTTTTTTATTGCTATATTAGCAGCTTTTTTGCTACGTATTACTTTTGCTATTTTTATATTAAGTAAGCGCAAAAGCGTTTTTTATTAAATTTTAATCGCTTATATTTATTAGTTATTTACTAGCCTGCTTATAAAAATATTTATAATAAAGTAAAAAGCTAAAAATTTTTATATTTTTTATATAATAATTTATATATTAAATAAAACTTTATTCATTTATTATTTAGCTATTTTTAATAGTTATAATAATTTAATTATTAACTAAGGAATAAAATATTTTTATATTAAAATAATAAATAGTTTTGCTATATAATAATAATATATAGCAAAATAATATAGCTATATAATCAAATAGCTTAAATAACTATACCTTATTTATAATTGCTTTGCTATACTGCTTTTAAATCTTTTATATAATTAAATATAATTATAACTATTTTAAATAACATTTTGCTTATAATAAATCTTGTTTTATTAAAATTATATATATATATATTAAACTTTATATTTTATTATTATATTTTATATAAAAGCAAACTACTTGCAATATTTAAATTAAATTTTATATGAAACGCGCTAAAAATTAATTTAATAATTAAAACGTATTATAAAAGCTAGTTATTATTATATAAAAGTAAAGTTTAATTTTTACTAACGCATTTTTTATTATATAATTTTAATAATTAGTTAGTTATATTTTTAATATTACTATACTTAAATAAAAATAATTATATAATAGCTTGCTTTTTAAATTTAATAAGTTTTTAATTATTAGTATACTTATTAAGTATTATTATATTACTATATTTTTAATTAAAAAAAGTTATATATATATAGTATATTATAAATTTAAGCTATATATTAAATACTTAGTTTTAAGTTTATATAAAACGCTTAAAGCGCAAAAATAATATTAACCTTTTTTTAAAGGCCTACTATAGGTAGTAAAGATATAATAGATCAAGGTTTATGTGTACAAAGGTGAGGAAAAGTGTTAAATATAGCCGGGTATTAAATATAGCCATAGAATACGTTATATATATATATATATATTAAACTTTATATTTTGCTATTATGTTTTATATATAAGGGGTAGGGCTAAGTACGTTGCAAGATAATATGCCGGATTTTTAAAAAGTAGCTATAAAAAATTACTTTTATTTAGTGTGCTATTTATATATACCTATAAAGCTTTATTAAGCTTTTAGCTAATCCTTACCTTGCTTTTAGTAAGCCTACGTAAGCAGTATATACCTTTTTAATAGTTAGTTTTTAAAACAAAATATGTTTTCTTATACTACCTTTTTTCCTTTGCTATTAGTCTTTTATAGCAATTAAATATATGTTTACTTAAGTAAAGCTTAATTATAAAAAATTTTATTTAATCATTTTATTTTATGTTTTTGTAATATTTATAATAACTATTATTTTATTTATTATTATAATATTTTTATAAAGCTTTTATTTTTTATTAGTATTATTTAATTTTTTTATGTTTGTTTACTAGTTAATAATTATTGTTATAACTTTTTATAATTAACTTATTTAAAAATACTTGTTTAATTAAATTATTTAATAAAATTATTATAATTATATAGTTTATACACTTAATAAGTTAAATATAAATTTTAATAAAAATATTAATATAAATAGCATGCTTCTATATACTAAATATATTTTAAAAATATATATTAATTTAAAAATTATATATATTAATGCTTTCTAATAATTTAGCGCTATATATATTATATATATATATAATTATTATATTTATTATTGCTAAGCAATTATAAAGGTATTAATAAAATAAAAAGATAGTATTATAAGTGTAGATTATATTATTGTTGTTAAAAAAAGGATTAAGCTAGCAAAGCTATAAAGTAAAAATGTTTTATAGTATATATAGTATACTACTACTATATGCACTATAGCTTATACACTATGCTATAATAATAATGTCTTAATAGTTAGCTTTTGCAATAAATTAAAAAAAAAATAACATTTTTATTATTAATAATAGTTAATATTATAATATATTAATTAATTTGTGCCAAAAAAACTTAATATATATAGTTATTATTATTTATAATATATTATTTTTATAATTTATTGTTTAAGAATGCTAATTTATAATAGTTTATTAAATGCGTTTAAAAAAAAAAAAAGTTGTGCTATTAAGATGTAGATAAAAAAAGTAATTAAAGAGCAAATAAAAAAAATAAAAATAAAAATAAAAAAAAGAAGTAATGTTGTTGTTAGCTTAAAAAGTTTTGTAACAAGCAAAAACAAAGTATTAACAAAACAAACAAAGTAGTACAATTATTAAGCTATTAAAAAAGGCGCATTATTATTTTTAAAATTTTTTTTTTTTTAAAAAAAAGGGGCCTTATTAGATTATTTTTTAAAGTAAAGTAAATACTTTTTGCACAAAGTGCATTAGCTATGCCGCCTTAAGCTTGTTTTTATTGTTAAGCAATTTAAAACGTTTATTTTATCAAATTAAATAGTAAGTTAAATAGCTTTTTTTGCTTAAGGTTAACTATTATTATTTTATACCTTTTTTATGTTATTTAAGTTTTTTTATTTATTAATTTTTTATTAATAAAATTTTATATAACGTTATAGATTTAGTTATTTAAAATATTATTTAATTAAATAATCTAGTAATTAAGTTTATAAACTATATTAAAATTAATACTATGTTATGTTTTAAGCTATTATTTTTGTTTTTATATAATTTATAAAAATGCTAACTATTTTTATTATATTTTATTTTAAAAGTAGCTAAGTTAAATAAAGTAAAACTATAATAATAAGTTAAAAAAGCTGTTTAGTTTAAATGCTATAAATAATTATTTAACAATACTATAAAAATGAGCTTAGTAAAAAATAGTTTATACTAGCTTATATATTTAGTAGCGCTATTTATTATATTAAAAATATCAAGTTAGATTTAAGCTACTAATATTTTTATTTTTTTTATATATACTATAAATGTTGCTTTTATTAATTTTATATTTGCTTTTGTTTTTATTTTTTTTTATATTTGCTTTTGCTTGTTTTGCACCTTTTACTTTTTTTATATATTTTACTAATTATATTAATATTGCTAACTAGTTTTGTTTTATATTATAGTTGTTTTTAATAATAAAAAAATAATGCTTTTATTAAAATTAGCATTAAAGTTAGATATTATTATTAATAAAAAAAATTATTATAAATTATAAATGTTAGAGTTTTACTTTAAATTAGCAATTATATTTATGTTAATAGTTTAAAATTTTGGCTTTGTGCTTAAAAATAATTAAATAAACTAAGGTAAATATAATAAATAATTTTTTAATGCTTATAAACAACGTTTTAAAGCAATAAACAATATTGCTATAAATTTAAAATACTTTTAATTTTAATGTTATTAGCAAATTAAAAAATATATTTAATAATTAAAAAAGTTAGTTATAATACTATTAAGCAATAATTAATAGCTAGTTTTAAGTTTTAATATAAAGTATTAATTAAAATAGTTACTAATTAAAAGCTATTATTATTAAATATTATAAAAATTAATAAAAGTTAATTTTAAAGCAAACAAAATATTACTTTAATGTTTTAATATAATCATACTATTATATAAATATAAGCTTGTTAGTTATTTTATAATTGTTTTTGCTAGTTAAATAATTTATAATATAGCTATACTTTTAATTTTTATATTTAATATAAATAGCTTAAAAAAGTTAATAAAAACTTAGTATAAAAAGTATTTTATATTATTACTTTATTAATTTTTATTAGTATATTTAATAAAATTATAATATTTAGCTTAAATATACTAAACTTGCTTGCTATAATTAAAAAAGTAGCTATAAAATGCTACTATTAATAAATTAATTAATGTAGTAGTTAAAAAAATTTATATATTTAAATATTAAGTTGCTAATTAAGAGCTATAATAAGTAAAGCTACTATAAAAATAAGCATAGTTAGCAAATTAATTAATATTAAAATATTAATACAAAATTTTTTAAAATATTATATAAAGTAAAAATATAATTAAAAAAATAAAATAAAAAATATATTAAGTGCTATAGTTAAAATTTAAATTATTAAAGATTTTATAATAATAATAAACTTAATTTCTATAAAACTTTGTTTTATAAAATAAAAGTATATAGGTACTTAAAAATATAATAATAATAGTTAGCCTTATTATAAAAAAAAAATATTTACTATTAGCTAGTTTATATTTTATACTTTAAATATAATAAGTTTCTATAGCTTTTTTATATTAATTTAAACAGTAGTTTTAACATAAAAAAATTATTGCTTATTAAAAACTTGTATTAATTTAGATATATATTTTTTAATAATATTTAAAAATATTACTTATTAAACTAGTTATTATAACTAGTTTAATAAATAAAATATTTTAATACTAAATATTTATTAATTTATATTATTTACTATTTAAATATTTTTTTAATTTTATAAAAAATATATATATAACTAATACTACTTAGTTAATTTGCTAATAATATAAAAGGTTTAATTTATATATTAGTTTATATAACTCAGTAGTTATTATAAAAAGTTATTTTTGTTATAATAATATATCCTACAGCTATATTTAACACTTTTTCTTAGCTTTATATATATAACTTTTAATCTATTATATTTTTATTACCTACTATAGTAGGCCTATAAAAAAAGGTTAATATTATTTTTAAACTTTAAGGGCTTTATATAAACTTAAAACTAAGCATTTAATGCGCAGCTAAAATTTATAATATATAATATATAATCTTTTTTAATTAAAAATATAGTTATATAATAATATTTAATAAGTATACTAATAATTAAAAATTTATTAAATTTAAAAAGCAAGCTATTATATAATATATACTTAACTTTATTATATAATTAGTTTTATTTAAGCATAGTAATATTAAAAATATAGCTAACTAATTGCTAATGTTATATAATAAAAAATATATTAACAAAAATTAAATTTTTGCTTTTATATAATAATAATTAGCTTTTATAATATATTTTATTGCTAAATTAATTTTAGCGCGTTTTATATAAAAATTTGTTTAAATATTATAAATAGTTTGCTTTTATATAAAATATAATAGCAAAATATAACGTTTAAAATATATATATACATATAACTTTAATAAAACCAGATTTGTTATAAGCAAAATTTTGTTTAAAATAGTTATAACTATATTTAATTATATAAAAAACTTAAAAGCAATATAGCAAAAAAGTTATAAATAAGCTATAATTATTTAATTTATTTTATTATATAGCAATATTATTTTGCTATAGTTATATTATTATTATAAAATAAAAACTATAGTTATTTTATTTTAATATAAAAGCAATTTATTTCTTAATAATTAAGTTATTATAACTATAAAAAATAACTAAATAATAAACAAGCAAAGCATTAATTAAATTTAATATTTTAATTAATATATAAATAGTTATATAAAAAATATATATTAACTTTTAATTTTTAATAGCTATAAAAGCTATTATTTATATAATTTTAAAAAGTATTATAAAAATATTATTATTATTATGTGTTATATGCTAGCATATTTATTTTATAAGCTTTAGCTGTTTAATATTAGCTATTTTAGCTTTTTAAAACAAATATATATAAAAAATTAAATATTTAATATAACGTATCCTACGGCCATATTTGCTATCTGGCTATATTTGCCACTTTTTTTTACCTTTATACAAACAATCTCTTATAACTTAACTATATAATAAAAAATCAATTTAAACTATTTAAAATTAAATTTGCTAAATATTTCTTCTTTATTTTAATATATTTGCATATTATAGCCAGGCTTACTGCATATTCTACAGCGTTGCACGCAAGTTTTTTGCCTCCTCATATAACTACTACTTGTACGCCTTTTTGCTATTTTTTGCGTAGCAGCTGCCTTAGCAGCTTATAACTTTTTTGCATCTTATATATAAAGTAATCTTTTATCTTATAATTTTGTTTTTTTTATATAGCAACGTTAACTAAGTTAATTATTTGCTGTACAAAAAGTTATAACTTTTTTTTTTAACAAAGCTAAACAATATATAATAGCTATTGCGCTACGCATAATTTGCTATATACTTTTAATAATATATGTTAGCAAGCTATTTTAATATTGTATAACAAAATATTTAATAAATATAAACTAAAATATTATGTCTTATATATTATTTAAAATAATAAATCGCTAAAGTAAAAGCAAGCTATTAAATAAAGCTTTAATTATAAAAGTAGTTAAACAAAAATTTAGCTAAGCAATAATATATTTTAAGTTATATAGCACTAATCCTGCTTCTTAAAAACCTTTTTATATGTTAGCTTTTATTATTAACGCGTTAAACGCATTAAAAAATGCAAGTAAAAAATCATTTTTTAATATATGCATAATATATGCTTATATTAAGTATTTAATTTTCTTTTTGTACAACTATTTTAAAAAGCTAAAATAGCTAATATTAAAAAGCTAAAGCTTATATAATAAATGTGCTAGCATATAAAGCGTAATAATATTGTTGTTTTTATAATACTTTTTAAAATTGTATAAATAGTAGCTTTTGTAGCTATTAAAAATTAAAAGTTAATATATGCTTTTTATATAACTACTTATATATTAATTAAAATGTTAAACTTAATTAATACCTTGCTTATTTATTATTTAGCTATTTTTTATAGTTATAACAATTTAACTATTAGGTAATAAAGTGCTTTTATACTAAGATAACAAATAGTTTTTTTTTGCAATAATAATATATAGCAAAATAATATAGCTATATAATAAAATAGCCTAAATAACTATAGCCTATTTCTAATTGCTTTGCTATACTGCTTTTAAGTTTTTTATATAATTAAATATAGTTATAACTATTTTAAATAAAATTTTGCTTATAACAAATCTAGTTTTGTTAAAGTTATATATATTCTTTTTTTAAACTTTATATTTTGCTATTATATTTTATATAAAAGCAAACTACTTATAGTATTTAAACAAATTTTTATATAAAATGCGCTAGTAATTAATTTAGTAATTAAAACATATTATAAGGGCTAGTTATTATTATATAAAGGTAAAAGTCTAGTTTTTGTTAACGCGTTCTCTATTGCATAACTTTAGCAATTAGTTAGCTATATTTTTAATATTACTATGCCTAGGTAAAAACAATTGCGCAACAAAGTCAAGTATATATTATACAATAGCTTGCTCTTTAAATTTAGTAAGTTTTTAATTATTAGTAGACCTATTAAATATTGTCGTACAACCGCGTTTTCGGTTAAAAAGGGTCATATATAGTACATCGTAGATTTTAGCTACACGTCAAATACTTAGTTTTAGGTTTATACAAATCGCTTAAAGCGCAAAAATAATATTAAACTTTTTTTAAAGGCCTACTATAGTAGGTAGTAAAGATATAGCAGATCAAAAGTTATGCGTACAAAGGTGAGAAAAAGTAGCAAATATGGCCAGGTAGCAAATATGGCCGTAGGATACGTTATTAAAAACTAAATTAATATAATTAAAAATATATTAAACATTTAACTAAAACTATTATAAATAAAAAAATATTATTATTAATTTAATATTAAGCTTAACTTAATTATTTTATTAAAACTTTATTTAATTAATTATTGTTTTATAGCTTTGTTGTTTATTAATATAATTATAAATAATAAGCTAAATTAAATTAAAATATATAATTATTTATATATTTAAACAAAACTAGCTATTTTTAATTTAATTATATTATAATATAATTTAGTATTAATTAATACTTTATTAAATAATATAATAAAGCAAATAAAGTTAATTAAAATATAGCATTTATTTTAAGATCTATTAAAATAAAAAACTATAATACTATATTTTTATTTTTTAAATATATTAAGCTTAATAAATATAATTTATTAGTTTAATATTATTATATTATTAATTGTTTTCAAATTATTTATATTTTATATATTATATTTAATAAGTTTATTTTTTATATTTATATAAATAATAATTATAATTAATATTTTAAAATCAATTTATATAAAGCTAATTAAACTAATATATATTTTTAAAGTAGCTAATATATAAAGCTAAATAATTTTAAAAATAGGTATAATAGGCTTATTAATAGTTATAATATTAAAACTATTTACTATAAAACTTAATAAGTATATTACTAAATATATTATAAATAACTTAAATAAATTAAAACTTATTTTAATATTTTTAAATATAATTATAATATTATAATAATAATATTATTAATATAAACTTTTAAATATTAAAAATATTAATAAGGTTAGTTATTTATAAATTACTATAACTATAAATTAAAAGCTATTTTAATTTTTTATAAGTATAATATAATATATTTTTAAACTTTTTTAAAAAATATACTTATTATATAGTTTTAATAGCTAAGCTATATAAGCAGCTAATAAAATTTTTTAAAATAATTAATAATTAATATATATAAATATTTTTAAAGCTTAGCACTAACTAATTTTTATATAAATAATAAATAAATATTAAGTATAACAACTTTATTAAAAAACTTTAAATTAATAATAACTTAACTTTTAAAAATATTATAAATAATATTTTATATTATAAATATAAAGCTATTAAATAATATAAAGCACTTTATATATTTTAGCTTAGTTTTTTTATATATAATATTAAAATTTTATTAATAAATTTTTAGTTTTAAATACTTAGTATATAAAATTATATAGTTATAATAATTTAGTTTTACTAACTTTTAACTAGCTTAATTTATATATATCTTTTTTAGCGTATTTATTATATTTATAATATATTAAAGCTTATATTATTTTAATATTTAAGTAAAACCTATTATTAATATAGTTTTTGCTATATATATTTAAATATTATTGTTAGTATGCTAGCTAAAAATAATTTATAGCTTTTTAGCACTTTATATTGCTAAATTTTTATAAATAAAATATAGTTTTAAAGTATAATAAAAATATATTTATTATTAAGTTTTAATATTAAAAGTATATTTATAATTTTATTAAAAAAATTAAATTTTTTAATAAACAAAAAGTATTATTAGCATTTTTTGCAAAATCAAAAAAAGCTATAACTATATTAGCTATAGCTTAACTAATAATAATATTATTATTATTAATATAATTAAAAATAAAGATTAAATATATTTTTTATTAAATTTATATTAGTTATTTTATTATATTAATAAGTAGTACTACTATTAAAGTACTTAATATTATTATTATAGTAATAGCGCTATTTTATATAAAGTAAAAAAAGATAAGTTTATATTTAAATATTATTTATTTAAAATAAATTATTATAATTTATTAGCTATATTAAAGCTATAAATAAAAAAGATTATTATTTTATATACTACTATTATATAATAAAAAATTAGTAGCCTTTTTTATAAAGTTGTTATTATTATTTATAACTTAAAATAAAACCTAAATATTATTATAAATAAAAAAAGTTAATAAAAATAGTATATTTATTTAAAAAAAGTGCTTAATTATAAGTTAAACTTAAAGTTAAATTATAATTATATTATTATTATAAATACTTTTATATAAAAAATATGATTTACAATATTAAGTAGTAATAACGTATCCCACTGCCATATTTAACAATTTTTTTCCCATACAAAAAACGTCTGTGCACAACTTTATAACTTGGCCAATACTAATGCTGTAATAATATAAATAGTTCTAATCGATTTATAACTAAATAATAAGTTTAAATATGATTTTTTTATATTTAAAATATTTTTATTTAGCAAGGTATAAAGTAATACGCTAAGCAAAGATTATATTATAGTATAAATATTATAATAGTATATAACTTATTTAATATTACAGTAATTAAATTAAAAAAAATACTACTAAATTTCTTATTTTAATAAAAAGCTAATAGTTATATTTATATTATTGTACAATTAAAATTAATAGAGTTATAAATTTACGCACAGACTTTTTTACTAAGATTTTTTTAATAATCTTTGCTTATTTAATACCTGAATAACTTGCTAAATAAAAATGCTATAAATATAAAAAAAATTATATTTAAACTTGTTATTTAGTTATAAATCGATCGGTACTATTTATATTATTATAGCATTGGTATTGGCTAAGTTATAAAGTTGCGCACGGACGTTTTTTGTATAGAAAAAAAGTAGCAAATATGGCCGTAGAATATGTTACTATTAAAACAATATTATTATTTTTATATATATTTTAATATTATTAATTATAATTTAAATATGTATATTTAGCTAAAACAAACGCAAATTATTATATGTTATTAAAAAGTACTATAGCTATTTAATATTATTAAAAAATAATATATAATACTATATATATATTTTAAGTATAGGATTATAAATAATAAAACTAATATTTACTATAAAATTTTTTTAAAATAGTTAGCAAAAAATTTATTATTTTTATTATTAAAGTATTTAATAAAAATGTTTTTATAAATAATATTTTTAAGTTTTTTTATAATAATATATTTTTAAGCAAGCAACTTAATTTATTATAAATTTATATTATACTTATTTTATATAAAATTTTTTTTTTTTAATTATTAAAGTATACTTTATTAAGTTAATATTAAAATTTAATTTATTATTAATAAATAAAAGTATAAAACGTTTATACTTATTAAAAATATTTATTATTATAACTTATTTGTTGTTATAATTAGTTTTATATTTTTAATATTAACAAAAAAATGGGTTATAAAATTTTTTATAAAAATAAACAAATATTTAAAAAATAATAACTATTATATTAATATTTTTAAAAGTTTTATAATTTATTATAAATACTTTATAATAACTAATTATTATACTTATAATTAAACTATAAATTATAGTATTTATTTGCTTAAAATATATTATTATTATAAAAATATTTATAATTAATACTATTGCTAGCAAAAGCTTAAAAGCTAAAGCTAGCATATTAATAGCTATTAAAATATTAGAAATAATTATAATAAGTGTTAAAATTATTTATATAAAACTATTATTATTAGAAAGTTTAGCTTTATAAAAAGCTAACTTATTTTTAATATATATTAAAAATCTATTAAAAAAAATATTTTTTTAGCTTATTATAATAACTAAAATATATTAAAATATATTTAAGTTTAAATATATATTATTAATTGCTTATTTATAATATATTTTAAATTTATTAATTATTTAAATATAAAATAAAATACTTATAATAATACTATTATAATTAAATAATATATTAAGTATTATTTTTATAGTATTAATAATATTATAATAAAAATGTTTTTTAAGATTAATTAAAAAATAATTTAAACTAGGTTTTATACTTATTTTAATAAATTTATTAAATATATTAATATATTAAGTTTAAGTATTGCTTTATAATAATTATAAAAACTTTTTTTAAATTATAATTTTTTTAAAAAAGTTAATAATGTATTAATATATATTTCGCTAATAAATATAATTAATAATGATAATATACTTATTAATACTAAATTATTAGCAGTACTTAAACTTTATGTTTAAAGTAATATTTTAAAAAAATATAAATATTTTTAATAAAAAGTTAAAAAGTATTTTTTTTAATTAAGCATAACCTTTAGCTATAGTTTTTTATATAGCTTTAGTAGCTATTTAATAAGCTTTTTAATTAAGTTTTTTTATTACTTTTTTTGCTATTAATATAATAATTATATATGCTTATAAAAGTTTGTTTATTAATTATTTATTAAATAAATTTAATTATTTTATTTTAAAAAGTATAATGTTAAAATAAATTAAAATAAAGTTATTAAAAAATATAAAAAGTCAATATAAAATTACTAGTTTAAAAAATAAACTTAATAAATTAACTTAAAGCATTTATAATGTTAATAAAAATAGTTAAAATAATATTTATAATAATAATAGTACTTTTAATATTTTTAATATAATTTGTTGCTTTAATATTGTTTTAATAATTTTATTGTTTTATTATATTAATTTAAATAAAAAAATTAAAGTAAATAATAAAATCTTTTAATATTTTAAGCTATTTTATTTAAATAAAATAATAAATAATTAAAATATTTGCGTTAATAAAAAAATAATTTACTATTTATTTTAAAATATGTGTTTTATTATTAATACTATATAATTATTAAATATATTATTTTTTCATAAAAAGTTTTAAAAAATATAATTTTTATAATAATGCTTTTATAAATTTTAAAATAATATTTTATATAATACCTAACTAATAGCTTTTAAACCTAAAACAAGCTAAAATTATTTTTCAAAAATATATTTATTTTTATATATAAGTAATATTTTTTAGCTATTAAGCTATTTATAAGCAAGCTTTACTATTAGTAGTTAATAATAATATTAATATTAAAAAGATTTTAAAAAATTAAAAATTAAAAATTAAAAATTAAAAATTAAAAATTAAAAATTAAAAATTAAAAATTAAAAATTAAAAATTAAAAATTAAAAATTAAAAATTAAAAATTAAAAATTAAAAATTAAAAATTAAAAATTA
>Ga0247782_1000613_pt1 | contig 13616 bp, 5 predicted proteins | sample UWRJL019104C5_FD_179928 | JGI IMG/M metagenome (GOLD analysis project Ga0247782, IMG submission 179928) | Plant litter microbial communities from Arlington Agricultural Research Station in Wisconsin, United States - UWRJ-L019-104C-5 | ecosystem: Environmental > Terrestrial > Plant litter >...
GTAAATTTTTTTTTTTATTTTTTTTTTTTTTTTTTTTTTTTTTTTTTTTTTTTTTTTTTTTTTTTTGTTTTAATTATGTGCTTAAAAGTATTTAATAGTTTTTTGCTAATAATAGTACTTCTAATACTTATGTTGCTATATACTTTTACATTGTTTTTATTAAGTTAAGCTTATATTTTTATATAAAAATAAGTATAGCTTAATTTAAAACTTTTTAGTTAGTTATTTATTTTTAAAGCTTTTATAATAAAAATTAGTTGCGCGTTTTCTTTACTATTTCTTTTGCTTTTTTTAGCATTAGCTTTTATATTACTATTTTTTTTTCTTTAAGTACTTAGCAGTTATTATAATTTAAATCCTGCTTTTAATATAGCGTTAAGGTTTTAAATAACTTTTTTTTTTTATAAAATTATAATGTGTAAAATGCTAAAAAAGCTTATTATAAGATCTTAATACTTTATAGCAGTATTTATATATATAACGCTTTATGTTTGCAAAAAATAGTATTAATAACTTTTTAATAACTACTTAAAGCTTGCAATGCTTTTAATGCTTTATTAAGTTTTTAAGCTTATAGTATTATTAATAATAGCTTTTACATATAAAATTTATATTTAAAACATAAAATAAGTTATTTAAAGCGTTGTTATTAAAACTTAATTTTTTATTAAATATGTTGCTTATAAAGTGCACACGTTGCTTTTTGTTGCTATTTTTGTTTTTTAGTTTACTATTAAAACGTTTTTAATTTTTTTTCTTGTTATATTAAAAACTATTGCGCAAAAATTTATATTATTGCTTTTTAGCGTTATTATTATTTTTTATGCTAAAAAAGCTTTGCTTGCTTTTATATTAGTTGCTTAATTTACTTTTTTATTAGTTATTATAATTGCTTTAACTATAAAATTTAAATTATAATTATAATTATAAGCAATTAAATTAGCTAAATTAATTAAACTAGTTTTTATATTAGCAAAAGTTTTTATATTTATTATAGCATAGCTATTATTTGCTGCTAGATTAGTTTAATTATTAGTAATTATTATTAGTTTTACTAGTTTTACGCTGTCTTTTTAAGCTAAGGTATTAAATTTTTGCTTTATGTTTTAGTATTTTTTAATATTTTTTAATCTTTTGCAAGTATTTTTTTAAACTTTTGCTAGCTTTTAAAAGTTAGATTACATTAGTTATTGTTTTATTTATTATATTGCAAATGCTTTTTATAATAGCTTGCTAGTTTATATTGTTTTAAGTTAGCAATTTAGCGCTTTAAGCAAAATATAATTTTTTTTAAATAAATTGCTAAAAAAATTAATAGTCTTTAGTAATTATTTTAAAGCTAAGCGTTTTTTTTAAAAATATTTAAAGCTTGTATTTAAAGCACATCTTAAATTAATTTTTTAAATTTTTTAAAAGCTTATTAAGTTTTTAATTTTATAATTTAACTTATTAACTAAATATAAGTTTGTTTTTTTACTAGTTTAACGCTTTTTTACTAATAGTTAATTTTATATAGCTAAAATTTGCTTACTATTAGTATTATATATTAATTTATACTTAGTTAAAGTATTAATATAGTTTGTAAACAAATATATATTAGTATAGATTATAAATTTACTATTTAATACTTGTTTTTTTTAGTTTAAGTTTAATTAATTAAGATTAAATATGCTAACATTTTCTTTTTTTAAGCAATTAATTTTTTTAGTTATAAAAGTTAATTTAAAAGTATTAAAGCGCGTACTAGTATATTTTATATAATGTGCTAAATTATTATAGTTATTATTATATAGTTAATTGCTTTTTAAATTAAATAAGTTAAAATTATTTAGGTTATTAAAACTTTTTTTAGCAGCTCTTTATATAAGCAGCAGTGCTTTTTAAAAATAATTGCTATTAGTTATATTACTACTGCTTTTTATAAGAAAATAAAAGTAGCTTAATTTTTTTTTAATATAATTTTTAGTAAACTAATAAAAGATATAGTTTGTTATAATATTTTGCTTATATATTTGCTAGTTTAAAGCAGTTTTTAATAAAGTACTATTTAAAATCTTATACTCTTTTTTTTTAAAAGTTTAAAAAAGCTTTAAGTTGCTTTTGCTTTTTTACTACTTGTTTTTCTTATTTTTTATTTTATATAAAAGCATTTTAAAAGTTGCTTATTATAGCTATTTTTTTAAACAGTTAAGTTTTAATATTGTTAATAAAGTACTTAGCAGCTTTAAGCTTATTTAAAATAAATATTATGCTTATAAAAATGCTTTTAACTTTGTTTTCTATATTTTATTATGCTTTATTTAGCAATGCTATGCTATAATTAGCTTTTTATACATTATTAGTAGCTTTTTTAAAGTTATACGCTTATTTTTTTTAATAGTTTACTATGTTATACTATTTTTAATTTAGGTTAGCTACCTTTTCTTTTAGTTGTTTAATAAATATGCTAACTTTATTAATTGCTTTACTATATTTTTTAGTTTTTATTTATAAGTATTTAACTAATATCTTATTGCTTTTAAAGTTATTTAATATTTTAAAGCCTATTTTATTAACCTTTTTTTTTAAGTTAGCGCTTATAGTAGCTAATTAACTTATAGCTTGCTTAAGTAAGCTTAACGCTTATGTTAGCTTGCAAAAAAAAGAACTTAATTGTGTTTTTATTTTTTTTTGCAGTTTAAGTTATAATATATTATTTACTATATTTATAAGTTTTTTATCTATTATACTTTTAATAAAGCTTATACTATTATTAAAAATATAAAGCAAAGTATATAGCAAAATAAATTAAATAAAGTAAAAAGTTTTTTTAATTTTATAACAATTTTTAGCTATACTTTAAATTAAAATTATTATAAAAAAAAAAAGCACTTTTAAAATATAATAACTTTTAGCTACACCTTAAGTTATATAAGTTTTAGTAAAAAAAATAAATAGTAATAAGTTTTAGCTATACTTTAACTTAATATTTTTTATTAAATATAATAATAGTGTTTAATACTTATTAAAACTTTAGCGTTATTAAAGTACTTGCTACATCTAGTCTAGCCAGAATATAAAAAGGTAAATTATTAAGTCTTGTTTAGTTATAACCTACTAGTAACCTTAATAAAATAGTACTAAGTAAAAATATCTTATAAAAAAGCTTGCTTTAGCGTAATAATAAATATAGTTGCTAGCTGCTATTAATTTGTAAAGATTTATAAGCGCTTAAAAAAGTAGTCTTAACCTTAAAATAATTAAATAATTGCTTTATAAAACAAATAGTTTAGTTATTTTATAAAACAATATTATTTATTTTATAAAATAATAGTTTAGTTTGCAATATAAACAAAATATAAAAAGCACTAATTTAATATAGTATATTTTAAGGTATAGTATATATTAAGTAAAACAATAATATAAAAAAAAAAACTATTGCATATTAAAATCTGCAAGCAGATTTTAATATGTGCGCAGTTCTAGTCTAATCTTTAATTTAATTACAATAGAAGGCAGAGCTTTTTATTAAGTAAAGATGTGCTATTTAATAATAATACCCCTTAAGGGAATGTATTAAAAATATTAATAAAAAATGCTCTAAATTATAAAAAATAAATAGCTTAATATATGTTTATTTTAATTAACTAAAAGCTTAAAAGCTTTAAAATATTATAAAAAAAATTTATATAAAATATATAGCTTATATATTAAACCTTTAAGCATTAAGCATTTTTTAAAATTAATATATTATAAAAAAAAAATATAAAATTATAATATTTTACTTTAACAAAAATTAGTTAAAAAAACTAATACTAATTAACAAAATATAACTTATTTTATATTTAAGCAAAGTTTTTATAAAAGTAAAAAAAAACTATTATATAATTAAACTTAAGGTTTTATATTTTGTTTAAGCTTATAAACAGCTATATTTTTAAATATAATTATTATAACACTTTGTAGTTATACTTATAAACTATAAAGCAACTAAAAGTATTATTAATTAAAAAAACATAATAACTATTAATATTATAAAAATAAACCTAAAATTTATTTAAGCTTTAATTTACTTTAAATAATATTAATTAAATATAAAACATATATTAAGCAAAGTAAACTTTATGCTTAATACACTATTAAGGCTGCTAACAATGCTTATGCCTTATAATATTAAAAAAAATAAAAATTTAACTAAAAAAAAGCTAAATAACTTACTAAACTATTTTGCTTTTAATTTATATAAAACTTACATTTTATAAAACTTTAAAAACAAAATTATAGCAAAATATATTAATAACTTTTAACAAAAAAAATTTTTTTTAAACTTTTTAAAATAAAATAAAGACAAAAAGCTTTTGCTTTTTTATTAATAAAACAAGATTACTTTATTATAAACTTTATAATATACTTAAATAACTTATTATATTTAAATTATATATTTAAAAGCTTTTTTTTATAGTTTATAATAACAAATATTATTTTAAATATAAAAAAATATTTAATAATTTAATAAGCTTTAGCTTTTAAAAACTATTTTGCAAAATTAAAAACTATATTAATTATTGCTTAAAATATATAATAAATAAAACAAAATAAAACAAACTGCTAAGCTTGCTATAGCTAATCCTTATAACAAACTTATTATATTATATAATAACTATAAACTTTATTATTAAAATGCTTATAGTATTAGCTATTAGCATGCTATAGCAGCTTTTAAAACATAAATTTTATAAAGCTTTGTTAATAATTACCTGCAAATTTAGCAAAAGGTTTATTTTAATACTAAAATATACTAAATATATAATAGCAAATTAAAGCACTGTTTTCGCTTAAATGCTTTTGCTATATAAATAAAAAATATTTTAAAAATTTATTTTTAACTAAAATTTTAAGTTTATATCTAAACTTTAACAAATATTTTTTATAAAAATAAGCACTAAACTTAATATATTAATAACATACTATTTATAAGTAAATAAATAGTTTAAAAAAAATTAAAATATAAAAATAATAATATGCTATTATTATTTTAATTTTAATATTTTTTAAACATTTATTATTATTTTACTTTAGCATGCACTTAATAACAGCTATTATTGTTGGTAGGGCTGCACTATGACAGGTTTCGCACGACAGACTGCATTGCATGCAGTGGTCGTGCGGAGGGGAGGTTAATAGTACAGTCTAATACATGATGGGATCAAACTGCTATCTTCACTTTTAAGTCTAAGTGGTGCGAACAGGCTGCGCGTACGGCTATATATACAGAGTGTGGGTCACGTGCGGAGGCACGTGCGTAGGTCTATGTGTAGGGCATGCGTATGTGTGGCCTGCGGCCACACAACTGCCAGGCCATGCCAAACCAATACAAATGCATATGCCATTATTCTAACAATTATAAAATATTAAAAAAAGCTTTTAATAAAATCGTTTTTAAATTTAAGCTTGCTAACTTTATTTTTATACTATAAGCACTAAAAAAGTTAATTAATTATAAACTTTTAAAAGTAATATACTAGCAAAAAGCTTAAATTGCTATAAACTTTATTGCTGCAAACATAAAGCTATAATATAATAAATTTTATAAGCATATAAAGTTTAATATTAAAAATAAAGTTTATTTTTAACTGCATAAAAAATATTATTTACTTAGTAAGCTTTTATAAAAATAGTCCTAGCAAAAAGTTAGTCCTTTTACTGTTATTAAACAAGTAGGAAACTTTGCTTATAAGCTTAATTTTTTATAACATTAGCAAATATATAAAGTTATTTTTATTACTTAACTTAAACAAGCACTAAAAAAATAAAACCTATATAACAAACGCAAACCTATACTAAGCTAAGTATATATTAACAAAAATAATAATAATTAAAAATTATATAAAATTAAAAAGTTAATAGCAAAACGCATTATTAAAACTAAAAGATATTTAAAACTATAATATTTTATTAAATAAAAAAATACTTTTTAATACATAATAATTAATATTGAAAAAAAACTTTTATGCAAAACATAGCAAAATTTATTAAAGCTTTTAATAAAACAAAATATTTAACCTTATAAAAATTAAAGCTTAAAGCTAAAAATTTACTAGGCGCAACTATAAAATTACTAAAAAAAGTCTTAGCAAATAAATAAAAAGTTATTATTACTATTTTTAAAACAAATATTAAAGTATACTTACTAAAATAAACCTATTTTATATTTACTATAAAAAATATTAAAGCAACATATATACATATTTTTGCTTGCAATTTTTTTATATTTATATTTTGCACAGCAAACAATTTTGCACTATAAATATTTATTTTATATTATAAATAGCTATTTTTAATTAATAAAAAATATTTTTAATTTTTTATTAACAAAAAACATTATTTTATATTAGCAAAATATATTTTTTATTTGCAAAAGGTATATATTATAGCGACCGCAAAATTTTTAAACAGCATGTTTTCTTAAAGAGCAAATATTATTATTAATAAATTTAACTAATAAACATAGCGCAAAGTATATGCTTTAATAAATATAAAAAAAAAGAACTATATAAACATTTTAAACTAAAATAATATAGCAATTAAATTTTAATAAACTATTTTAGCTTATAATATATTTAACTATAACAAATAATATTATAATAATTATACTAAGCTAATTAGCTACTAAACTAATATAGTTAAAAATATAAGTTTTTTACTATAAATTAACTATTATAAAGTTATAAAATACTTTGCTTTTTGCTGTTTATATAATAAACAAGCTAATAATATATTATAAAATAAAATTAAAAACGTTTTAAACATAGCTTTTTAAAAGAGATTAAAAGCTAAATAAAAAAATAACGCAAAAATTAACTTTTAACTAATTAAAGCAAAAACTTTAACATATCCTATAGATTAATTGCATATTTAGATTAATTGCACACTTTTTTTAACCTTTATATAAATAATTTTTAACTTATTATATTTTTACTGCACATTATAATAAGCCTTTAAAAAAAGTTTAATATTATTTTTACACTTTAAGCTTTTTATATAAACTTAAAATTAAGCGTTTAACGCCCAGCTAAAATTTATAATGTACTATTAATAATTTTAATAAACTAAAAACGTAGCTATATAACTATATATAATAGCAACCTTAAAAAGCAAAAACTTACTAAATTTAAAAAGCAAGCTATTATATAATATATATTTAACCTTATTATGCAATTATTTTTACTTAAGCATAGTAGTATTAAAAATATAGCTAACTAATTGCTAAAGTTATGTAATAAAAAACGCGTTAGTAAAAACTAAACTTTTTTTTTATATAATAATAACTAGCTTTTATAATATGTTTTAATTGCTAAATTAATTACTAGCGCGTTTTATATAAAAATTTATTTAAAAACTATAAGTAGTTTGCTTTTATATAAAATATAATAGCAAAATATAAAGTTTTAAAAAAAATATATATAACTTTAATAAAACTAAATTTATTATAAGCAAAATTTTATTTAAAATAGTTATAATTATATTTAATTATATAAAAAACTTAAAAGTAATATAGCAAGGTAATTATAAATAAGCTATAATTATTTAAGCTATTTTATTATATAGCTATATTATTTTGCTATATATTATTATTATAAAAAAAAATTATTTATTATCTTAGTATAAAAGTATTTTATTACTTAATAATTAAGTTATGATAATTATAAAAAATAGCTAAACAATAAACAAAAAAAATATTAATTAAGTTTAATATTTTAATTAATATATAAGTAGTTATATAAAAAGTATATATTAACTTTTAATTTTTAATAGCTATAAAAGCTATTATTTATATAATTTTAAAAAGTATTATAAAAACAATAATATTATTATGCTTTATATACTAGCATATTTATTATATAAGGTTTAGCTTTTTAATATTAACTATTTTAGCTTTTTAAAATAATTATATAAAAAAAAAATTAAATACTTAATGCTATAAAGGGCTAAAGCTGAGCAGCTTATATATAATGCAGTCTATATTTTAGCTTAAAAAAAAAAAAAAGAATTTATAAAGGTAGTGCATGCGTATGCGTTGCTAAATAGTAGCGTAAGCCTTGCTTAGCAAAACGTTAAAAAAAAAGTATGTTTTAATAAAGCGTTTTAATAAGTTAGCACTATTTAGCCTAACTTATAACATTACCCCCTCTTTGCTAGTTTTAGCAGTTTTTAGCACCTATTAAGTTATTATGCTAATCTAGTTTTAGCAATTGCTACATACCTTTTTTTTATATTTATACTATACTTTTTTTAAAAATTTTACTACCTTATATTGCTACTAATTTTGCTACCTTATACTATTTTTACACTATAAAGCTTTTGCTTTTTTTTATTTACTTACTTGTTTTTTTTATTTTTTATGTAATACAAGTATATATTTGCTTTCTTTTTTAAATTTTTTTTTTATTGCTTATTTATTTAATTTTTTTTAGCACCTTTTTTGCTTTATTGCTTAAATATTTATGCTATTAATTAGCAGTAATATATATTTTTAATAATATTAAAAAAAAGTTATTTATATAAAAACTTTTTTTTATTTATTTTTAATATGTGCTTTAGTTATATACTAATTATGCGCTAGCTATATAAGCATAGCTTAGTAATAAGTTATTTTTATATACTAACTATATAAAAGCAGCTTTTGCTTATTATATTTTATTAATATATTATTTTTTTTAGTTTTTGTGCTACTTATAAGCAGTATTATTTTTAATATTATTTTGCTTTTAAAGCTTTTTAACTTAACCTAAAAGTAGTTATGCTTTTAAATAAGTTATTTTTTTATTGCTTATAAGCTATACTAATACTTTTTTAATATATTTATTGTTTTATATAAAATTTTTAAGCTTTTTATATAAATAATTTAAGTAAGCTTATTTTTATATATATTTTTTTTTGCTTGTTTATTGCTAATGTACTGCTTAAATATTAATAAGCAGTGCTATTTTTATTTTAATATAAGCTATAAGTTTAAATATATATATTTTTTTATAAGTTTTTATTTATTTATTTATAGCTTATTAGCTGCTTATTAGCTACTTATTAATTACTTATTAATTGCTTATATGCTGCTTATATATAGCTTACTATAACTATTAATATAAAATATATATTTTTAAAATTATATAAAGCTATAATAGCATATAACAATTTTATGCTTTATAAGTATTTGCTTTTACTTTAGTTTTGCGCTATTTTAACTTTTTTTTAGCTATTTATAAAGTTTAAAAAAAGCTAGTGCTACTGCTTTTTATAAAATAAGTATTTGCTTAAGCACTGCTTAGTTTATATTAATATATATTATTAGCGTTAAAAAAAAAAAGCTACTTTTATTACTTTATATTTAAGCTATTTATTATTTGCTTATAAGTAAGCAAAGCTATTAATTAATAAAAAAAAGTAGTTTGTTTATATTACTAATTTTTTAAAGTTTATTAAAAAAAGCTTTTTAGCTTTTATTAAAATGTATATAAAAAATAGTTTTTAAGCTGCTTAAAAGCGTTTATATATAAGCTTAAGCAATAATAAATAATTTTAGTTATAAATAAGCTTTTTTTATAATATTTAGCAGCTTATAAACTATTATTACTAGCTTGCTAGTTTTTTTATTATTTTTTTTAAAATAAATAAATTTTTAATTTTTTATGCTTGTTTTTTATTTATTTGCTATATATTTGCTGCTTTTTTTTATTTTATTATTATTTTATAGTGTTTATAAATTTTTATTAGCAATAAAGCTTTTATATTTTAGCGCTAAAGCTATTATTAATTAGCACATTATTATACTTGCTTTTAAACTGCTTTATTATAGCTATATTAGCAAAGTTTTTAATTAGTTTTTATATAAGTTATTAATAACTTACTTATTTTACTTAAACTTTTTTTTTTATTAAGCTATTATATTTTTTTTTTGCTTAGTTTTTGCTTATAGTATGCTTTTAATTTAAAATTTATTGCTTTTAAAAATTATTATAAGTAAGTATATATTAAGGTTTTATTAAAATAAAAGCAAGTTATTAGCTGCTTATTATAAAAGTTTAATATAAAACTTTTTTAAAATCTTATTAAATATATTTAATTTTATTATATAAAAGCTTATTATTTAAACAACTTTATATTTAAAATATAATTATATAAGTTTTTATAAAAGTTAATTTATTTATATATTTTTAAAAGTTAGCTAAACCTTATTTTTTATTTTATATTAATTAAATAAAAAGTAGTTTTTATTTATATATTTTTTTATTTTTTTTTATATAGCTATTATTGCTGCTTAAGTAAAAAATTAAGCTTTATATAAGCATTAAACAAAAGCTTTTGCTAAAGTTTGCTAGCTTTTAATAAATATGCTATAGCTAGTTATTAATTTTATTAGGTTAGCATAGTATTTATACTATATAAAAAATAAGCTTAAGCTTATAGCGCTAAATATTTTATTATTAATTGCTAGCATTGCTGCTTAAAAAAAGTTTAGCTTAATTAAGTTATATATAAGTTATAAAAATATAAAAATATGCTAATACTTTTTAGTTTGCTTTTTTTATTAACTTATTTATTTTTAAATAAAAAGCAATGCTTAAGTATAGCTTAATTTTAACTAGTTTATAAAGTTAGCGCTAAAAGTTTTTTATTTAGTTTAACTTTTTATTGCTTATAATTACTTTTAAAAACTTATAAAAGCATTAAAAGTAGTTTATAAATTGTTTAGCATAAGCTTTTATATTTATAGTTGTTATAGCTTTTAATATATTTACTTTACTTAATTTATTTATAAGTATTATTAAAAAAAATAAGTTGTTTTTATTTATAATAAGTAAGTCTATTATAAAATTTATTAATATTTTATTTTAAAACTGCTTTAGCACTAATAAAAGCTTAAGTAACCTATACCTTTTTTGCTATTATATTATTATTTTTTTATAAATATTATAGTTGCTAATAAAGCAGCATATTATTTAGTATATATTTAGCTAAAAATAATTTTTTTATATTATATTAATTATTATTTTTTGTTTTAAATATTTAACTAAATAAAAGTTATAGTAATTATATATTAAGCTAGTTTATAATAGCTTTTAGTTTAAGATTTATATATAATTTTAATAGTAAAAAATATTGTTTTTATTAATTTTATAATTTATAATTGCTATATTTAATAGTTTGCTATTATAATAAATAATATTTAAAAACTACTATTTATTTTTTATTATAGCTTTTATAATATTTTAATAGCTTAATGCTTGCTTAAGCATTATATTTTATTTTTTTTATAAGTTATTATATAAAAAAATCTATATTTTTTTATAAAAGTTTAATATTAAGGCTTGCTACTAGTAGTATAAGTTATATAACATTTTTTAGCTTAAAAATTAGCTATTTAAGTTATAATAATATTACTAGCAATATAAGTTTTATAATATTTTTTAGCTTAAAAGCTAGCTATTTAAGTTATAATAATATAAACTTATGTTTTTATTTTTTTATTTTTTTTTATTTAGCTAGTTTTATTTTTTATAAAAGAAAGCGTTAAGCTAAGCGCTATTTATTTTAACTTAGTAGTTAATTTAAAACTAATAATAAAAAAGCAGTTTAGCTTATTATATTTATTTTTTATTTAGTTTTTTAGTAGTTATAAAATATTTTAAGTTTTTATAATTGCTTAAAATGTTAAAAAAAGTAGCTATACTTTAAAGCAGTTTGCTTTAAGCTTTTATATAGCTTATTATAGCTAAAAGCTTTTTATTATAAATATTATAATTACTTTTTGCTAATATTAACTTATAAAAAAAGTAAGCAACTAATTAAAGTAGCTTTTATATATTATATTAAAATAAATAGCTACTTATTATTATTTTTAAGCAGTTAGCTTTTAATATAGTTTATAAGTTAAAATTTTATTAAGCTAAAATAAAGTTAAATATAAACAAGTTTTTAAACTTTTAAAACGCTATTTTTTAAGCATACTTTTATATAAACAAAATACTTTTTTTAATTAAAAATATAAAAAAGTTAGTTATTTTTAAGTAGTTATTAATAAACTATTAATAAAAGTTTGCAAATTTTAAAAAGCTTTAAATGCTTTTAAGCGTTTTAAAAGCTTTTTATTTTTTAATAGCTTTTATTTTTTTTAAGTTTATTTTAATTTTAATTTTTACTTTAATAATATATTTAAAATACTTAGTTTTTATTATTATAAATTTGCACTTATTAATATTAAAGTATAACTTAGCAGCATTTAAAGTGCTTAGTACTTGTTTAATTTTTTTTTATATAGTTTTTTTTACTTTTATTTAATTATATTAATATATTATTTAAATATATAAATATAAATATATTTAAATATTTATATAGCATATTATTAATATAGTACTAAAATATTATAAAAGCACTTAATAAGCTAAAAAAATTTATAAGCTATTTAAATAATTTAAACCTAGTTTAAAAAGCTGTTTTTTATTTGTTTTTTTTTTTACTTTGCAGCTTATAAAAAACAGTTTTTATATTAAGCTTAGTAAACTAATTAGCTTTAAACAATATTATAAGCATTTTTTTAATTAGTAAAAGTAAATATTTATTTGCTTTAATTATAGCATTTAGTACTTTATAATTAATATAAAACTATAAACTTTTTTTTAGCTTTTTTATTAATAATATAAGTATTTTAGCTAAAAAGCTACTTGCTTAAATATAGCTTTTATTAAGCAGTTTAATAAGTATTTTTTATAAAATAATAAGCTTATTTTATAATATTTTATAAAATAGTTTTTATAAAAAAAAAGTTTTTTTTTATTAGTTTTAAAGATTAAAAAAATTTTATAGTTTATATATTTTTAATAAAAAAGCAGCTTATTACTTTTTTTTTTATTAAATAATTTTATTTAAGCTTTTAATTTAAGCAATAGTTTATTTTTTATTAAAGTAGTTGCTTTAAGTGCTAATACTTTATTAATATTTGTTATTATTATAGCAAACATTGTTATATTTACTATTTTTTAGCAGTGCTAGCGCTATAATTTTATATTAAATATTATGCTACTTAGTTTTATAGCATTTTTAACTTTTTTTATTACTTTAATTTTTAGTATATATTTTTTTTTTAAAACTTTTTTTTTTTTTACTTTTTTTATGTTTAGCTTATACTTATAAGCTATATAAGTTTTTTTTAATTGTTTTATTTATAGCTTTTTTAATATAATACTATATATTAACTTTTAAATTATATATGCAAATATTTTTTATTTAAAACTATTTATATTTATTTTTAAGTATACTATTTTTATAATTTTTTTTTTAGTATAGCTTTTTTAAGCTTTTTTAGTTTAATTAGTATATGCTTTAGCTAAAAATGTTTAGTTAAAAAGCTGTTTATTGCTACTATATATTTATATTTTTAATTAATAAAAGTTTTTATAACTAAAGTATTATTAATTATAAAATTTATAATAAATAATAAGCTATTTATATATAGCTTAATATTATTTTTTAGCTTTAAAAGTATTAGCTTTTAAGCAGGCCTTTTTTTATGTTTTTAAAAAAAAGCAATTTCTTTTTTTTTTTCTTTTTTTTTTGTACTAAGTTTTTTTTTTTTTGCTTTT
>Ga0247782_1000614_pt1 | contig 13491 bp, 6 predicted proteins | sample UWRJL019104C5_FD_179928 | JGI IMG/M metagenome (GOLD analysis project Ga0247782, IMG submission 179928) | Plant litter microbial communities from Arlington Agricultural Research Station in Wisconsin, United States - UWRJ-L019-104C-5 | ecosystem: Environmental > Terrestrial > Plant litter >...
AAAAAAAAAAAAACACACTTCTGGACGCCGCTGTGACGAGCTCACACGTCACACGCAGTCATGTGGTAAAGCCTAATGGGGCAGAGCCAAAGCCAACCCCCGGAGGAGGAGGGCTACGATCCGATCAACAATACTACGAAACGAGAACTTGATAGCAACAACCCCGCTGGCGACGACCTACTGTTTTCAAGCCAAGTTCACGGCTCCATCAATCCTGCTTTCCGTGCGCCTTCACGCCAAACTAAAATTCATTCCAGCTCACCCGCTTTGCACTTAATTAGTCCCGAGGCTCAAACGCCTATTGCTGGTCGCAAGATGGCAGAACTCTCTTCATACCAATCCAACCCCTACCTGCAGTCCTCAATGGATGTAGATGAACAGCTCAATCACGGTGACCTCCCACAGGTCTCCAAAAAAAAGAAACGAAATAAGAAGCGATTGAGCTCTACCTCTCAGCCTGACAACGATCGCCGGCCATTTATTCCACATTCGTCTATTGACCTTGACACATCCGCTTTTGACAGTGAACATCAGCCGGACCAGGCAGAGAACGACGATGCCGGAGTTGTCATAAATAACACGCCTTTCAGCGCATCAGCGCAGAGTCAGGCCCGAAGTCAGCAGAAGAAAGAACGAAAAGAGAGCAAACGTGCGGCGAAGCTCGCAAAACGACTGGCCGAAGCAAGTCTGCCATATGAGGACGCAGGGGAACCGAGTCCATTTGCAGACCTTTGGAACTCTCAAGAGTCGGTTATCGCTAAGCGGGAACCGGATAATGATGAAAATGCAGGTGCCCAAGGCGAGCAGGTGGAATCTCCGGAGGCTGCGCAGAAGAAGCGCAAAAGGAAGTCTCGGAATCAAGTCGACGACACATCCCAGGCCAATTCAAAGAAGCACAAACATACACACAATGGTATGGCTGACAGGGAGCAAATCACAAATGGTACGTTTGAGGGCGCTGGCGCGTCTTTCGATGATACTATTGATCTCAACGCCCTAGCCGAACAACTGTACTCCAGTCGCAAGAAAAAGCCGCACCCTCGTACTATTCAGGAAGAAATGACGCCAGCAGAGCCTAGTTCTGAAGCTGACAGCGCCGTAAACCTTGAGGTAGCAGGTGGTGCGATCGAGAATGGACCTGCCAATGGCGAGTCAGGAGAAGGAGAGACTTCCAGAGAGGACCATATCAACACTGATCATCACATGGACAACGGGCATCACATCCAAAACGGTGTCAATGATACAGAACTCTCGTCAGATTATAATGTGACCAATTATCGATCCAGTGCTTCTGCGGCAAGCTCTCACGACTTGGCTCACGAGTTTAATAATGTGCCTGTTTCCACAGGCACAACTGGAGACGCGACAGGCGACAACGAAGAGTCCGTGTCTAGTCACACGAACGGTGCTCTATATGGAGAAGTACAAGTGCCTTCTTCCATGCCGGATCCAAATAATGCTGGCGAATCTGGTGTAAAACGACGCGCAGCCACCACATACAGCACCGGAAGAAAGCGTGTGGCCAAACCGGACTTTTTTAGTCGAGTCGCCGAGGACGCTGATAACACGAACGAAGCTCAATCCCCAACAGCCGCCGCGTTATCGCGGAGAAAAGGCAAGGAGAGGGAAATACCTGCGGCCGAGTCTGATTCGCCAGCTGGCGCCACACCTACCACAGGTAGGGCAACGCAGCCTACCATCACCAGGATGCTTCGAGATAATACAGATGCGGAAAACAAGACTCCGGCCACACCATCATCTACGAGTGTGGTCCGTGTGCGAACTCCTAAGACGCCGGTTACTCTCTCTGGAGCGTTTAGCGAGTTTGAGATCCGTAACCTGAGCCAGGCGATCGAAAGGTGGAGAGACGATACCAACATGACGCAATACGAAGTCAATGAACTGATTCACAGGAACCCCAAGGAAATCAAGGCTACTGAACTCTGGGAGCACATAATAGCAACGTGCCCAGGTCGAAGCAGACAAAAGGTTATCAACCAAACCCGCCGCAGGTTTCACAACTTTGTAGCACGTGGAACATGGACCCCCGAGCAACAGGAAGAGTTGAAACGGATGTATGAGCTGTATGGAAATCGATATTCTCTGATTGGTGGCTTGATCAACCGACATCCCGAAGATATTCGGGACCGCATCAGAAACTATTTGATCTGTGGCGATAAGCAGAGAAAGGACCATTGGAGCTCTCAGGAGACAGAACAGCTAGTTGCTATTGTTCAACAGGCCATTGTAGAAATTCGGAGGCAGCGGAGCAACCGAGGCTTGGATGACAGCCGACCAGTCGAGGAAGACATCAACTGGCAGCTGGTCAGCCAGGGAATGGGCAGAACGCGGAGCCGTCTGCAATGCATCTCCAAGTGGAAGTCTATCAAACCACAACTTGAAGGCGGCGGTATGGACGGAGAATTAGTCTCCATTGAGGAGATCATAGAACAGGCTCGCGAGACAGCTGTCACCATGTCCTACCGCAATCGATCCTTTGTCATCAAGGCTATCCTGAAGAGTGGTGCCAATGCTGACAGCCGTATCCCCTGGCTCAAAGTACGCAACGAGCTGAACCAGCAATGGACTAGACCACCCTTGATGGTGGTATGGTTTCGGCTTAAACGAAGCACCCCCAACTTTCAGAGCCTGAATGTCAAAGAGATCTGCACGTTACTCCTACAGAATTTCCAACAGACTCACAAGCTAGAGTATCCAAGCGAAGATAGTCCTGACCTCGATTATGATGCTGAATACAGCGAGATTGAGTACAGGATCAAGAAGGCTCGAAGGGCACATGCAACAGCCAAAACACCGGCCACCGTCTCTCTGAATAGTGATGATGAAGAAGAAGACGAAGACGAGGGTGCGGCAGGCGAGGCGAAAGAAGATGGAGAGGATGAGGCAATCCGCAGCCAGCTGGACGCAACCAGTGAACAACAGGTGACTGTGGGGGGAGAAGGATCAGAGCAAGCGCGCCCTAGCAGCATCGATCTTGGCGCTGGAAAGGCTGCCCACAACGACGAGGCTGAAATACAAGATTCCGAGCCTGAAGCCAACACTCGTCGTCCCCACCGCCGCGTCTCCCGTCGTCGACGACACAGTCCTTCTCTGCCGCTAGATCCCCGGTTAGCAGAATTTGATGAGCAGAGCAGCGACACCAATGCCAGCCAAGTTTCAAGTATCCCTGCACATTGATTCTGAGGAACGCGCATTCTAAGAACCCTGGGTCATACCACAAGAACAGTTAGCCATGGACCACGGCGTTCTATCCACCAACATCAGCGTCGCTTTTCGCGCCCTTGTACCACATTTTCTGCCTTTCTGGAACAATTCGCTTGTCTGGTTCCGGCACGGGGAAAGGGAGAATGGGAGTTGACATTGCACGACGTTTGCAAGAGGTTGTGAGAGATTATAGGAGGTTGTGCAGGGCCTACCAAGTCACGGGCTGTTAGGCAGCAGCTCGTGTGATTCGGCACACAAATGGGGCCTTTCTTTATTTTCCTGGCATGGAACGATGATGGTTGTGTCTATATATTCTTTGTGACACTGCACACACAAAAGGTTCATGTACAAGGTTCAAGCTCAGGTTTGTCATGACACTGCACTGAGGACTTAGTTGATTTGGACTAGACGAGTACCTGTCACTACTGTCTGTCATGCATGCATGTATGTGCTGGTTAGCTGGCTTTCCTTCCGCCTATGCTACTAGCTATTACTCCATTGCACTATGTCGATATACACTGGGTTAGGTAGTGTTAAGCAGTATGTCAGACCGCCGCTTTCCTAAGTTGCAAACCTCTTCACCGGCTTTTTAGAAAGAAATGAGAAGCTCTGTACTAGGCGTCTAGCATGAGAAATCTACTGATGAGGGATAGTTGTGTTTGTGCGTGTCAGTGTGCATGTTTTATACTACCTACTTAAGGTGCCTACCTGGGTATATAAAGGCCCTTCTCTGCTTTTGAGACATATCAAGATTTGCTTTACCTCGGCCTGTTTGGCTATTGCCTTAATGCCTCAATGTCTTCAAGTCAGGTTAGCTTTGTTCATGAATCGAGTGATTCGAATCGGCACATCTATCACTCCGTTGGACTTTATAACGGAGCATGAGTCCCTTTGCTTACAAATACAACAAAGATAGGGTATGGTAAAAGAGGAACCCCTAAGTTAGGTAATTTAGCTTTAGATAGCAGGAGAACTGACCTAGGTATGCATATACAAATACGTGTACATACATACCTACGCTACGTATGGCTCTGCAAATGGGTAGAGAATTTTTTTTTTTCTTGCCGGTAACTCCGACACTCCGGAGCTATCGACTACTTCAAGTAAGCGATCCCCGCGCGCTTGTGCTGGTCTTGTCGGCTCAATTGGTTGAAGGTCGTTGACGTTATTGTCCCGTCCCCGTCCCGTTTATGTCTGGATAGAGTCTGTCATCGGAAAATGGTGAACAAAAATCCCGATACCGAGGCATTGAAAGCGGGACTCTACCTCTTGTACATAGCTCTCATAGTCTCGGTAGTTTCAGCTCGTGCTTACGTGTACTGTACGTTGTTCTATAGCCTGTTCGTAGTGCATCCATTAAACACAAACTACCTAGTAGCAATAACACCTAAGCGATTTGATAAATTGTTGATTTGTTAACATGTAGAAAATAGATAGTAAGTTAGTTGGTAGTGGCTATGTTATGTCACATACAGCAGCATAGTAAGTACGTGATATTAGTAGATCGTACACATGCACATATGACAAACAGCCTTGTGGCTGTCATGATGACAGGACAGGGACGGGGACAGGGACGGAATTCGGTAACCACAATACCTTACCTTCGTACTAAAATACAAGCGCGGCAAATGTTACTTTAGGAGGTATTTAACGAACCAACGAAACGAAACGAAAGATCTGCATTTATGACCCCGAACCCACTTGGCCAGCCCACATGTGTATGTAGGTGTAGAAAAAACGTTAGAAAATCCTGGTTCCTTACCTTTACCGCCGAAAGGGGAGTGATATCTACCTGAATATCGGTATTATAAATCATACCTCGGATCGATAACCTGGGTAGACCTTGCATTCGGCACGGTACCCATTTAGGATTATCTGCCTTGTTTCAGTCTCCGTTCTCCTTCCCCTTGTAAGTATCCAACTATGCCCTACCGGCCATCCGTACTTACATAACCGACATAGGACATACATCGCAATCCGTTATCTTGGGTAAGATCGGTTACATAGGACCAGACTAGTAGCTAGATCCGATGCAGAAACGGAGGTCCCACTACTAACAGCAGTAGTAGTAACACTAGGTAGGTGTAGTATGTTGAGGAGGCCACTTTATACTATAGACACTGTTACTTGTGACTACGTTTGACATGACGTATATATAGCGTTGTAGTCTTCCTGTTCGCCTTTGTCGCCTTACCTAGCTATATAACATACCGACATACGTTTCTTATACCTCAAATCGAATTTGCGTAAAATATTTTATATATCCCTAGTTTCTTACCATACGTGATCCATTTCGACGTTGCGCCGAAAAAAACAAAATAAGGAAAGAGAAACTATCTGTATATACACAAACAAAAGCAAACATGGCCCGCGAGAACAAGAGAGTCGTCCTTGCCGAACGGCCAGAGACGGACATCATCCCTGGTCGGACATTCAAACTCGTGAAGGAGCCTGCGCCAACGGCGGACCAGCTGAAAGATGGTGAGATCCTCGTCGAAACGCTGTACCTGTCTCTCGATCCCGCCATGCGGGGCTGGTTAAACGGTATGTGGCTTTCTTTTCCGCTGTACCAAAAGCGCTCACCGTCGGTCTATCGATGTCTACAATCTCCAGTCATGAATTACTGGTTGATACTGATGTCATTGTCTACCAATGGGCATGATATCGGCTTTCACAACATCTTAATTTTTTTTTTTAAATTTTTTTTTTTTTTGACGACATTAAGATCGACTGACAATGTACAGATACCCGGTCATACGTACCACCTGTTAAGATTGGCGAGACAATGCGTGGTGGCGCCATCGCGCGTGTACTTGCTAGCAAAAGCCCCAAGGTGAAGGAGGGGGATCTCGTGTCAACTATAACTGGCTGGACCGAGGTGGCCATCACTAGTGAGAAGGGTCTCGACAAAGTCGGGGGTTTCGAGAAGGTCGAGGTCCCCAAGAATGGTCGGATCACTGATCTCCTAGGAGTCTTGGGTACGTATTTCCTATCTATTATACCCGCCCTCACTTTTTGTTTGTCATCTTACAAAACATGCACTTATAATAACGATGATTATCATGGGCAGTACGCTAATATTGTAATTTCTGCGCGATAGGAATGACCGGAATGACAGCCTGGACCGGTCTTGAAAATATCGGCAAGCCAAAGGCCGGCGAGACCGTCGTTGTATCCGGTGCTGCTGGCGCCACCGGTTCAGTGGTAGGACAGATTGCAAAGAACCGCGGAGCCCGCGTGGTGGGTATCGCCGGGTCAGACGAGAAGTGCAAGTGGCTGAAGGAGGAGCTGGGCTTCGACGCAGCGCTGAACTACAAGTCGCCGACCTTCAAGGACGACTTCGTCGCTGCGACGCCCGACCACATCGACGTGTACTGGGATAACGTGGGCGGCGAGATCCTCGACCTCGCCCTCATCCGTGCTGGGTTCCACTCGCGCTTCGTCATGTGCGGCGCCATTTCGGGTTACAACTCGCCCGGCAAGCAGAGCAAGGGCATCCGCAACCTCTTCAACGTTGTTGCCCAGCGCATCCACATGGAGGGCTTCATCGTTTTTGACTTTGCCGAGGACTACCCGCGTGCCCGCCAAGAGCTAGCCAATTGGCTAGCGGAGGGTAAGCTCAAGCGCGAGGAGACGATCGTCAAGGGCGGGCTCGAGCAAGCTGAACATGCTATCATTCACCTCTTTGAGGGCAAGAACATCGGCAAGCTTCTTGTCGAGATCAAGTCGCCGGATGAGGTGCGTGGCGCGAAGCTATGATTTTGCTTGCTTGTTTGTCTATTCTGCTTTGCTTGCGATTTGTATTGAGCCAGTAGATGACCTGCGAGCTTTTGCGATTCTGTCGTTGATTGATGTACGACTGGTTAACTGACTCGTTTGTGCCTAGTAAATGATTACGGTATAAGATGGGGAAAATGGCATTGTCCTAACATTTGCTTCATGGGAACGGAGCGAGGGATCACGATGCCAGACTTCAGCGCTCATCATAGCCTAACGAAAATAAAAATATCATGACCAGATCACCTTGCGGTGTTCCGTGGCTTCGCGTCTAGTGCCAGTGCCTACATGTTAAGCATTCCACATGTCTATAGTCTTCAGTCATGGGCTGAAGGCGCGACATACTAGTAGGACTGCTTGGATTAATAAACCAACGTTTATTGTCCATACTGCCTTTAGTAAAGCCGCCCTGGAGTTTTCCCAGGCTGTCTATTAAACGACAGGCTGCGGATTCCGTAAGGTGCATATGCTTACCTGGGTAATAAAAATGGCCCGGATCTACGCCTAAAGTTCTAGGTGCCTTGATTATCTAGGTGATGTAAGGAATGCGACCGGGGCTCATTTCGCCGATATGCAAGGTGAGACAGAAATTAACAATGTGTCACCGATGTGCTACCGGCTTAGAGTACTTTTGGTACCAACACAAACAAGTAAGGGCGGGGGAGAAGGTTGATGAAACATAAAAAATATGCGAAAACTAGAAACGATGCAATGGCAAGAATGAAAAGAAAAAGGGGAAGGAAATCAACTGACCTGGCCACAATACGAGTATGTGTATTCTGTCATACATAAATCATATACTTAGAAACCGGTCAAAAATGCGGTATGGGAGCAGGTGAATAGGCTCCTAATGGATGGATGACCCGCTCCTCGTGGACCAGCTCGCAGAAGATAGGTAGGCTCATAGCTCAGCAGTACAAATCACGAGCACGGCAATGGGCAACGCCCACTGTTATCCTGTATCAACGGCATGCTACCCGCATATTTATGCAGGAACATATGCATGATGCTGGGCACCAGAGGACGAATCAACTTATAGCTTGGTATGTAGGCTCTAATGCCTATCACGATAAGTTTTCACGCGGGTACATTCTGTGCGACGTAAAATATTTGGCTGATGCTCAATCTCGTTCTAGACCTGTACAGTACGTACGTAGTAGGCGGTCCTTCTGCAAATTAGCGTTGGCCAGGGTTTCTTGCCCGGGTTCTCGTCTGGGGTCGCTGTCTTGCCGGATTGGAACCTTTCGTACTGCTGCAAGGTAGGATCAGAGCGCTTAGTAGGGTAAAGTGACCGGAGCAGGCTCAGGGATCGACTCTTGTCGACTTGATAGTCGGTATCATCTTACCAGATACGTTTTAGCGCTTACTCTTCTCCACGGGGAAATCTGAATTGCCGCAATAGTGCTGTTTTAGATGGCCTTCCCAAAATGACGCTATTGACGCTGGCCGGCGCAATGTCTAGGTAATCAGACATTCGAAGCAAAAAGAGTCTTTCGTGAGCTTAGAGTTAAGGAGTAGGTAGGAAATCAAAGGCTGGGTTAGCCATACGTACGCCTCACTGCAGAATGTGTGTTTCTCTGCTAAAGTACCTACCTGCCTGGCACTTGCCTAATTTCATACCTTTTACACCTACCTCTAGCACTCTCACCTACCCGGTCTGGCTATAGTATGGCTGGAGAGGTGCAGGCGTCGTGGGGCCCCGTGAAAGCCTTGAAAATCTTGCCGAATGCAACGTTGAGCCAGGCGCGTTCTTTCATCACACGCAAAACCGCTCCTGTTTGTAATCTGGTCGTTGGCCTAGTCGTTCTCTCCTATTTAGAAATACATCATATTTGCCCTCCATGTCTGCCAGGAGCGGAAGGTTCATTCATCTGAAGGCGCTCATGACCGGGGCACAATCTTGGTCAGTTGAAAAAATGCACGCCTTTCCCGCTCCCGCTCCCTTTGCTCCCTCTCCCTCTCCATAGCAGAGCGATATGGCCTACCTAACTGGCACACCTTATCACGATCGACAGGGAATAGCCCCATGTAGGTAGTACTATAGATGTAACTCTCAGTATCTTTCTATCCGGTCCTATACCGTAGTCGGCTCCACATGATCGAGACCTTTTCGTCGCTATCGGTACGGCCTGTCTATATTAGTATCATATATCTGCCGGGCCTTGGCCGCCCTGTCTCTCGTTGTCTTCAACCGCCGGCAGACTGATTGGCAGATTAATCGGATGTAGTCATCATGCGCTCCTTTAATCGCCATGTCGTTTCTCTCTTCCTGGCTGTGCCCGCGCTCTTTGGGGCTGATGCGGCCGACTTTGACCCCCTCAAGTACGTCGACCAGCTCATCGGAACTCGGAATGGTGGAAATGTCTTTGCAGGCGCCACCCTCCCTTATGGTCTTGCCAAGGCCGTGGCCGATACCAACTCCGGGAGTAACCAAGGTGGCTTCACCCTCGATGGCGCTCCCATCATAGGCTTCTCGGCTCTACACGACTCGGGCACCGGTGGTTCGCCCTCTCTCGGCAACTTCCCGCTTTTCCCTTACGCCGCCTGCCCGGGCGACGACATCGACAAATGTACTTATCCTAAGAAGGAGCGCCTTGCTTATGGTGGTTTCGACCCGAAAAATGTGGTGGCACGCCCCGGTTTCTTCGGCGTTACTCTCAGCACCGGGGTGAAGGCGGAAATGACGACGACGCAGCGCACTGCGTTGTTCCGGTTTACTTTTCCCACCACCAGCAACGGCTCCCGCCCCCTTTTGCTGCAAGATCTCTCAGATCTTTCAAACTCGCGCCAGGATAATGGGAGCGTGTCTGTTGATCCCAACACCGGACGTATCAAGGGAGAGGCTGTTTTCATCTCTAGTTTTTCGCAGGGGCAGTACAATGCCTACTTCTGCACTGACTTCTCTGGCTCCAAGGTCTTCGATAATGGCATCTTCGCCAATAGTAGGGCTAGTGCAGATGTCAAGAAACTGACGATCTCACGGTCTATCAATGGGTATCCCCTTCCAGGAGGCGCCTTTGTTCGATTCGAGTCTGCTGCAAAGCCTGTCACCGCACGTGTAGGCTTAAGCTTCATAAGCTCGGATCAGGCTTGTTCCAATGCCGAGAAAGAAATCCCAAAATTCGATTTTGACGCCGTAGAGTCGGCTGCTACTGACGCTTGGCGTAAGAAGCTTAGCCCTATCGTGGTTTCCACAGGGGGAGGAGTTGATCAAAACCAAGTCAAGAACTTCTATAGTGGTATTTATAGAACTTTGGTAAATCCTCAGGACTACACGGGTGAGAATCCGCGTTGGAATACTGGGGAGCCATACTTCGACTCTTTCTACTGGTAAGCAGTGGCCAGCGCTATGCTTAAAACCTGGTTATCACTCACATATCTGGGCAGTCTTTGGGATAGTTTTCGGTCTCAAATACCTTTCTTGACGATTCTCGATCCCGCGTCAGTTGAGAAGATGATCCGCTCTCTGATAGACACGTATAGACATGAGGGCTGGCTGCCCGACTGCCACATGACTTTCTCAAAGGGTTATACACAAGTAAGCGAGACTTCGGCTAATCCTCCCTCTTCGCCCACTGACAAGTAACACAGGGAGGATCCAACGCCGATGTAATCCTCGTCGACGGTTACATGAAGGGCTTGACTACCGGCATTGACGTAAGTGGTTGGTCTCAATTGTCGGATCAGAACACTTACTCTATTTTAGTGGGAAACCGGATACGAGGCGGTGGTCAAGGACGCGGAGGTAGAGCCTTTTGACTGGTGCTGCCACGGCCGGGGAGGTATTGACAGTTGGAAAGCGCACGGATATATCCCCGTCCAAGATTTTGACTACAAAGGCTTTGGAACCATGACACGTAGTGTCTCGAGGACCTTGGAGTACAGCTACAATGATTTCACCATCGCAATAATGGCCAAGGCGATGAACAAGAGCACCGATGCGGAGAAGTATCTCGAGTCCAGCGATAATTGGAGGAATCTTTTCAAGGCGAATCAGACCTCGAAGCTATTTTCGGGTGCTGATACTGGCTTCGTCGGCTTCTTCCAGCCGAAATATCTCAACGGGACATGGGGCGCTCAAGATCCGCTGAAGTGCAGTAATATTGACAACACCGGGTCTGTCTGCTCCTTGCAAAATACAGCTGCCGAAACGTTCGAAAGTAGTATTTGGGAATATGGCTTTTACGTGCCCCATGACCAGGGTTCCCTTGTTACACTCTATGGCGGTCCCGGCAATTTCGTCAAGCGGCTCGACTACCTCCACAATCAGAACATCACCTACATTGGAAACGAGCCGGCCTTCCTGACTGTATTCCAATATCATTATGCCGGCCGCCCTGCTCTCTCTGCTAAGCGCAGCCATTTCTACATCCCTGGCTTCTTCGACACGACACCCGGTGGACTTCCGGGTAACGATGACAGCGGCGCTATGGGATCGTTTGTCGCCTTCTCCATGATGGGTCTCTTCCCGAACCCGGGACAAGACGTCTACCTCATCACCCCTCCCTTCTTCGAGAGCGTCAATATCACGAGCCCGACAACGGGCAAGACAGCGAAGGTCCGAGCCATCAACTTCGACCCCAAGTACGAGGCCATCTATATCCAGAGCGCCACTCTCGACGGCAAGCCGTACACCAAGAACTGGATCGACCACACCTTCTTCTCCGAGGGAAAAGAGCTCGTGCTCACCCTGGGCAAGAACGAGAGCTCATGGGGCACGGCTGTCAAGGACTTGCCGCCTAGCGTGGGAGCATACACCGGCTTCAACGGTACAGCCACTGCCAGGAGATCTTTGTCGAATGACGGATTCAGATTACCTATCGAGTATGGGAGGTCAGCGCTCGGGTTTGGCCAGCAATAGTGTTAAGACGATGGAATGTATGTGTAGAGTATGGACTAAAGTACATTAATACTTATATTAATACTTGTCCAAGTATCTCGGTTTGCTAATTTTGGGGTTTCGAATACTTGGTTGACGTCGTCTGCCCCTGGCGCCTCCGAGGCCCTTGCTTCGGTTTTCGATACACTAGGCGTCCGTATGGCAAGAGGATAGCTTGGAGAGAACTTGTTTCTGGGTTGTCATGCTGGGTAGCCCAGTCAGTATATAGTAATGGTTACTGTAACCGAAGACGCACTAACTGGCTAAAGGGATCGAGGTACCGGGGCAAATGAGGGTCTATATATCGCATGAGATCGTAAAACGTAGATAGGGCTGGGCTTCAGCAAGAGACAAAAATGAGGGTATCCTGATCGAGTAGGTATTCCGTGCCGTAGTATGCGCCGTACGTGGCGACATGCTTGGCCCCTCTCGCCTCTGCGTACGTATGTCTAATTTTGCTGCCGTGTCTCCCGTCCGTCGTGGGCTGTATCGCCGTCGAAGAAAAATCAAGACGTCTCGAGCCGGCATATCCCTCAGCCCTACTGTGGTCGGATGTCTTGAGTCGACCGCTGGATATGTGTATGGATGTAGAGATGGAGGTGGTTTGCTTTCGTGACTGTCAACTTGACTTGGTGCAGTTAATTGCTGGTACCTCTCTTCCGTGCATCGCTGTCCGAGTTAGCCGGTCTCTCTCGCGACTCTGTTTACTCGCTTCGTGAGGTTGTAGACAGCGCACTTCGGGCAGAGGGTCAAGCACAGAGGAGTCGAGACGGATCTGTCATCTTGGAGGCGGGGACTCAGGTTAGGTATGTTGACTTCGACCGTTGCGGTGGATAAGGGTTCGATTCAGTCCTTCTGGTACGTGTAATGATCCCACAGCTACTCGTGAGATAATTAGCGAACATGTTCGTTCACTGGTGGGCAAGCAAGGAAGCATGATGAGAATTATCTACCTGTCTACCAACTTACGGCTACAACATCATCCTAGATTGGATTACTAATTACAGAATCGCGATCACATAATAACGCCCAAGAGGGTAATCACGAGACTTGGGAAACATCTTTCTATTTCTTCCGAACGTAACATTGGGCATTCTCAGCTATCGGGGAGGAACCCGATATTTTCTTTCATCTGTGACAATTCACAAGGATGAATTCCTACACGAACGTACAGAGATACGCACGCAGCCAGACTTGTTAGGCAACACTCTAATCTAGTGTCGTTACGACCTCCTCTATCTTACGCTTTATCATAATAGTTCTCTTCCGTATCTTACCTTGCTTTAAGGCACCTTACTTTAAGAAAGCAAAACCTCTCCGTTAAGTACGTGTCGTATAGTTCGATGGCCTGGTTTTCACTGGTTCCTGCCCGCCCGCATAAACGGCCGCTGCTTCTCCAAGGCGTCTTTCTCTCTTTTCTTTTTTTCTTTTTCCTAAACCGTTGTTTTTATTCATGCCCACCTATGTTCTTAGTTGGAGCAGATGCTCCTGGATACAGTATAGTACACGCTATTACTGCAACCTGACGGATTTGGCATGGGAAAACTCCCGTTTTTATTTTACTATTTCACATAGGCACTATCTATGTACGGGTTGTTTTTTTTTTTTTT
>Ga0247782_1000615_pt1 | contig 13385 bp, 1 predicted proteins | sample UWRJL019104C5_FD_179928 | JGI IMG/M metagenome (GOLD analysis project Ga0247782, IMG submission 179928) | Plant litter microbial communities from Arlington Agricultural Research Station in Wisconsin, United States - UWRJ-L019-104C-5 | ecosystem: Environmental > Terrestrial > Plant litter >...
AAAAAAACATACCTTTTTTAAAAATTAACTATTAAAAAAATATGTACTATACTTGCGCAAGCTTGCTAAAGGCAAGCCAAAAATTATCTAAAGGCTTAATAAGGCCTTATAGCTATATATAATTAGCATACCAAATAAAAATAATTCTTTATAGCTACTTTTTAAAATTTAGCATATTACTTTATAACATACTAAACCTTAACTTTTATATAATTAAATTGCTAATATATTAGCATTATAATAATTTAAAAGCTAGCTATATAAAAAATAATAAAATAATTAAACTTTTATAAAAAAGTTTTATTAAAAAAATTAAATTAAAATATTTGCTATATATATAATATAAATAAATTAAACAGCTAACATATAAGCTATTTAAAAAATTGTAAATATTTTTATTAATAAATTAATTATAAAAAAAAAATATTTTAAAATTTATTATAAAGCTTTTATTTTATATTAAAGCTAATAGCTTTATATATAATATAATTTTAGTAATTATTAACTGCTTTATAAAAATAGCTTTGTTTATATTTAATATAAAAAGATTAAATATAGCTAAACTTATAGCTATACTTTATAAAAAATTAAAATATTAATATAAATTATTAAAAAACATAATAAGTAATAAAAATAAACTTATTATTAACAAGTTTAAAAAATATTTTATAATAAGCAAAAAATTTATAAAAAACCATTAATTATATAGCATTTATAAACTAATAGTTAAACAAAAAATATATATTAAATATTAAAAAAGTATTTATAAATATATACTATAAATAAGCTAGTAAAATAAGCAAAAGTATTGCTTAAAGCTAAGTTTATATATAATAATAATTAATATATAACTATAAGATATTTATTATTTAAAAATTATTAAATATATTATTATTATTATTAAGTAATTTGCTTAGCTGTTTTATAGCGCGGCTATTTTATATTTTAGTTATAAGCAAAAACTATTTTAAAAAGCTTTTAAAGCGCTCTTTTAGCTAAATAAAACGCTTGCGCTGCTTATATAAAGCTTTTATTATATATTTTTTTTTATATACTAAATTTTTATTTTATTAAGTTTAACTAAAAAAAGCAAACTAATAAAATATAAAAGCTTAGCTTATATTTTATTTTATAAGTTTTTTAAAGTTAGCAAGCTTATTAAAGTTAACTTTAAAAAACGTTTTTATATTTTTTTTTTGCTTTTATGCTTTTTAAGTAGCTACTATAAGCTTTTGCAAGCTTTTTTAATTTATTTAGCTAAATTATATATTATAAACTTTTAAATATAAAAAAGCTACTAAGCTATATTTTGCGCGCTTTTTAGTTTATTTATAGCTATAGCTAAGTCTGCTTTTAACTTTAAGCAAGGTAAAGCAAGCTTTTATTATAGCTTTTTATGCTTATTATTTAAAAAACTATAATTTAAAATAATATAAGCTGCTATTTTTTTGCTAGCTATATACTTATAAAATAATATAAAGTAGCTTAAAATATACTACTTATATAAAAAATCTTTTAGCTTAATTTTTTTAATATATATTTAAAAAATTAATAATGCTTTATAGCACAAAAAGCTTTTATAGCACTTTGCTAACTTTATATTTAAAAGCTTTTTTTTATAATTAAATAGCTTTGTTTAATTAAGCATATATATTTTTATTATTTTATTTATTTATTTTTTAATATTATATTTAAAGCTTTTTTATTTATTTATTAATTTTATTTATAATAGCTTAAAAAAGCTTTTTTTAAGCGCGCTTTAAAGCGCTTTTATAGCTAGTTTTTTTTTTTTTTTTTTTTTAAATATTAAGTACTTAGTTTACTATTTTTTTTGCTTATTAAGCTTACTATTTATATATATAAAAACGCTGCTAGCCTTTTTTTAAAAGCTACTATTTTATTGCTTAAATAAAAGTTTAATAAAAAAATTATTTTTTTTACTTTAATATAACATATTAAAATTGCTTTAAAAGCTTTTATTACTTTTTATAAGCAAATTTTTTAAATTATTGCAAGCTTTTAAATAATTTTTTAAAGCTTATTTTTTATTGCTAGCTAATATTATATTAAAGCTTTATAAGCTAAAATGCTTTTAATTATTGCTATATATAGCTAATAAGCTTTAGCAACGCTAATATTTTAAGCTATTATATTATAAGCTTTTTATATAGCTTTAATAAGTATATTTTTTATTTTAGCTTTTATTTAAAGTAAACTTTAAATAATTAAATGCTTTTTTTAAGCTTTATAATTGCTTTAAAAATATAATCTGCTTTTAAAAAGTATAATAAGTTGCTTTTTTTAAAAGCAAATTTTATTTTATAGCATATTATTTATGCTTTATAAATATTTTAAGCTTTTTTAAGCTTTTTATAGTTATTTATAGCACTTATATTTATTATTATTAAACTAGTATTATTTATAAAGCTTATTATAACAATTTTTAAGTATTGCTTAGCAAGTTTTATATATAGTATAAATATATAAAATAAAAATAGCAATAATAATAATAATAAGCTTAGCAAACTTTTTATTAAAAAAAAGCGCTTTATTATTTATAATAAAAAATTTTATTTAGCTTATTACTTATAATAAAAAGCTTTTTTTTATAGTATAATTATTAAGTGCTTATAATTAACTATATTATATGCTTTAAAATTTAGTAATAATAAAAATATAATACTGCTTTATTAAAATGTTTATTAAATACTTTTTATTATTATTTTAATTATTACTTTAGTTAACTATTAGCTTTTATTATTTATTTAGCTTTTTAAAAGCAAATTATAAATTTTTATTGCTTTTATTAAGCGCTTATATATATTTTTAAGGTTTGCTTTACTAAAAGTACTTTTTTTAGTTTAAGTATAACTATTATACACGCTTTTTAAAAGTATTTAAAATAATATTTTAACAAAAAGCTTAATTAAGTAAAAGCTGTTAGTTAACAATATAAAAGCTTGCTATATGCTTTAAAAAAACTTATTAAAAAGCTTATAAATTAATATAGCAATATTATTAGTTTTAATTTTTTATTTTATTTTTAAGCATTAATAGCTATTATATTTTATAAGCTAACTAAAAGCATTTTATAAGTATGCTAAAAAAGAAAAAAAAAATTTTATTATCAAGTTTTTAAGCTTTTTTTAATAAGTAGTAGTAACTATAAGTTTTTTAAATTATTTTATTAAACAAAATTATTATTATGCTTAGTGTTACTTTTAGCAAGCATGCTTACTTAGCAAAGCTTTAAAGCATTTTAAATTTTTTTAAAGCTTTTTTTATTATTTATTTTTAGCTTATTTATTAAGCTTTAATTATTTTTAGTTTAAAGTTTTTTTTAGCATTATAAAGCACTTTTTTAATACTACTAGTATGCTTATTTTATAATTATTTTAAAGCTTATAATTTTTAAATTTATTTATAGCGCTTTTTTATTTTCAAGCTAAACGTTTTATATAGCATAAATGCTTTATAATAGTTATAATCTACTTTAATAGTTTATTAAAAGCTTTATTAAACTTACTTTATTTTTTAAAATGTTTATATTTATAATAAATGCTTTTATTTTTGCTGCTATATATGCTTTATTTGTTTATAGCTAGTTTTACTTTTTAGCGCTTTATAAATAGCTTTTTATATGCTTGCTAGTTTTAATAAACACTTTAAAAGCTTAATAATTTAATTTTTTTTATTTTAAATTATTTTAGTAAATAATATTAGTTTTTTTAGTTATTTATATAAAGTTAATAATAAAGTTTTTTTGCTTTTTTATTGTTTTAGTAAGCTTTTTTAATAAAGTTGCTAGCAATAGCTTTTAATATACTATAAACTTTAAAAGCTTTTTATTACTATATAATATATATTTTGCTAAGTTTTAAGCTAAGTAGTATAAGTTAAAGTTTTTTATTATTATATACTTTTTTAATAATAGCTTAAATAAAAAGTTTTAAATTAAGCTTTTTTACTTTATTTTTATTAGGCTTAATAAGTAAATTGCTTAAATTATAAAATTCTTAGCTTATTATTTATTTATATATTTGTTTTGTTTATATTAATTTTTATATTTAGCATTTTTAATACTATTTTTTTATTAATATATAAAGCAGCTTTATTGCTTTTTTAAATATAATAATAGTTATTTTTAAAGTAATAAATTACTTTTAACTTATTAACTTTAAATTTAAATATAGCTATTATATTATATATAGTTTTTTTAAGCACTTATATGTAAGGTTTTAGGCTTGGTACGTTGTAAGGTGATGTGCTAGATTTTAAAAAGTAGCTATAAAAGATTATTTTTATTTAGTGTACTAATTGTGTATGGTCACAAGGCCTTATTAGGCCTTTAGTTAATCTTTAGAAAGTAGTTGCTGCAATACGTACTAAAGTATGTACCTTATAAGTGCGTGCTACAAGTACGTATTTAGTAGCAGCTTCCTTGTTATACTGCTCCCCCTTTTTAAGCTGCTAGTTTTTAGCAGCTTATACTAGTTAAGTAGGTTTTAACCTAACCTTATATTTTTTAATCCTAAAATTTTAACTTTTACTTTTTTTAGCTGCTAATTATTTGCTAAGCTATTGCTTTTTTACTATTATTTATTTTATTAACATATTATTTATACTTATTATTTTTGCACCTTTTTATTTTTTTTTTTTTTTTTTTAATATTTTATTTGCTATACGTTTGCTAAAAATGCTTACTTATAACTAGTTTATTTTAAAGTATTAGTTTAATAAAAAGCTTTAGTAAAATTATAGTAACTATTTTATTAAAAATTTTAAAAACTTGCTTGCTAATAGTAATAAAAAAATATATATAATAAGGTGCGCTTTATGCTTATAATATGTAAGCAAAATATATAAAAATTTTTGCTTATTATATTTAGCTTTATTTTATTAAGCTTAAGCAAAATATATTATATATTTTTTTAATTATTATATTTATTATATAATAAATAATATTATTAAAAAGTATTTACTAACTATTAGGTTTTTTTTTATTAGCTTATTTTTTTATAAATTCTTTTTTTTTTAAAAGTGCTGCTTAAGCTATTAAAACTTATTAGTGCTAACTTTAAAAACTAGCTAAAAGCTATATTTAATAATTAAAAAATAAAAATATTGCTTTTATTTGCTATAATATTACTATGTTTAGTTAGTACTATTATGCTTTTTAAAAGGCTTGCTTTATATTTGCGCTTATATAAAAAAAAAACGTTTTTTTATTAAAGCTACTTAAAATAAATATTTTTTTATTATTTAACATAAAATATAAAGCACTTAATATTTACTTTTAATTAAGCTTAATTTTTTAGTTATATATATGCTGCGTTAACTTTTTATTAAATATTAGCTAGCTAACTATTATTTTAAAATATTTTTAAAAACATTTTTATTAATTATGCTAATATTTACTATTAACTTGCTAAAGTTTTATTTTTTTATAAAAACAACTTTACTTTATATATTTATTTAAATAATGCTTTTATTTTATATTTATTTGCTTTTAAGCAACTAGTTTATGCTTTTTAAGTAATATTATATTACTAAAAATTTAATACTTTATTAATAAATACTTTTTTTTATATTAATAATTAAGCTTAAAATAAGTATAGTAAATATTTATATAAAAGTTATTATATTATTTTTTTTAACTTTACTTTTTATAATATTGCTAGCACTTTTTGCTAATTATGCTAGCAACTTAGTAAGCAAAAATTTTAAAATTTTAATAGCTAAATAATAAAATATAGTTTATTTATAATTAAATATTTAAGTTTATTATTATAGTTTTTTAGTTTTATTATATTTGTGCTAACTATTTAGTAACTATTTTGCTTACTTTTTAATTTTATATTTTTTAGTTTGCAGCTAGTTATAATAACTATTATTATTTGGTTTTTTTTTTATTATTATTATTGTTTGCTTGCTAACTTTTTATTATACTAGGTTTTTTTTAGTTATTTATTAATATAGTTACTTATTTATTAAATAAATAACGTTTTTTTAACAAATAACTATAGCTTTTTTTATTATAATATTATTAAGTTATTTTATTTAAAGTATAACTTTTTAGTTTTTTTTTTATATTTATTTACTAACTTTTTTAAGTTAATTAAATATTTTAATAGTTTTTAAATATTATATTTTATTAGCTACTTTTTTTATTTTATTAAATATTTTTATTTTTTTTAATTATTTTTATATTATATAATATTTTTAATAGCTTATTTTTTTTATTTATTTTTTAAGTTTAATAGTTTTGCTTGCTTGCTAATTTTTTTATAATTATTTTATAGCTTTAATAAAAATATAAAAAATATTTTATATACTTTTGTATACTTTTTTAGCAACTAAATATAATATACTTATAATTTAATTTTTTTTTAAAACTTTTGTTTTAATATAAATAAGTGCTAGCTTTTTTTTATACTTAAAATAAAAGTGTGCAGTTAATAGCTTTATAATATTTTTAATATTATATTGCTTAAATATATAATATTTATTATAATACTTTTATATAGCTTTTATTGCTTTTTTTTAATGTTTATATAATGCTTTTTATATTATATTTATTTTTTATAGCTATTTTTTTATTTTTTAAATTTTAAATTAAAGCTATTTTAGTATATATTTAATAATTTTTAAATAATAATTATATAAAGCTTTAAATAGTAAATAACTTATAATTATATATTAATTATTATTATATATAAACTTAGCTTTAAGCAATACTTTTGCTTACTTTATTAGTTTATTAATAATATATATTTATAAATATTTTTTAGTATTTAATATACTTTTTTTATTTAATTATTAATTTATAAGTACTATATAGTTAATAATTTTTTATAAATTTTTTGCTTATTATAAAATCTTTTTTAAAACTTGCTAATAATAAGCTTGTTTTTATTACTTACTATGCTTTTTAATAATTTAAATTAGCACTTTATTTTTTTATAAAATATAGTTATTAATTTAGCTATATTTAGCATTTTTATTATAAGTATAAATAAAGCTGTTTTTATAAAGCAGTTAATAATTATTAAAATTATATTATATATTAAGCTATTAGCTTTAGTACAAAATAAAAACTTTATAATAAAGTTTAAGCTAATTTTTTGCTATAGTTAATTTAGCAGCAAAAATATTTATAATTTTTTAAATAGCTTATATTTTAGCTTTTTAAATTTTTTATATTTTATATATATAATAATATATTAGTAAATATTTTAATTTAACCTTTTTTAATAAAACTTTTTTTATAAAAGTTTAGCTATTTTATTACTTTTTATATAGCTAGCTTTTAAGTTATTATAATGCTAATATATTAGCTATTTAATTAGCGCTGCTTAAGCTAAAATAACTAGTTTTTTTTAAAAGTATAATACTTTTTAATTGTTAATATAATATTTTTTATATATTTTAGCTTATTAGTATATAATTTTTATTAATTTAATAAATATTAAGTTTTTAGTTTATAGTTTTTTAACTGTTTTATAAAATTGCTTTAATATATTTAATTTAAATACTATTTTATTTTAAGCTAACTTTTTTGTTATAAAATATAAAATATATTAGTTATAAATAATAGTTTTAGCGCTTTCTTTATTTTTTTAAAGCATATTTTTTAACTTTTTACTAGTTTGTTTTACTAATTAAGTTATTATTATAATTTATGCTATATATAGTTAATAAGTTAAGCATATATATTAATACTTTTTACTTTTTTTTTTAAAATATTTTACAATTATATAACAAAAGTTTAAAGTTAGATTAGCATATAGTTTTATTATTTGTTTTCTTATTATAAAATATTTTTTTAAGTATAGTTTTAATAATATTATTTAAGCAATTTAAATATTTTATACTAATACTTTTTACTTTTTATTTTTTAGTTTTTATTATTATATTATAATAATTTAAACTTTTTTTAGCAGTTTATTAAATAGCTAAAGTTTTTTTTAAAATATAAAAACTGTTAAAATATTAGTTATATAGATACGACCACACTTACTTATACTAGGACAGTATAAGTAAGTACGGCTTGCACGGCTAGTATTTAACACTAGGTTATTGCACGTGCGTTATTGCACGTAATATGTCTTATTAGGACCGTGCGAGCATAAAACATGCTTGCATGGTTAAGCAAAGTTTTCTTGCAATCTCTGCCTCTTTTAGTTTTTTACTTTTAAGAGAGACAGACAGACAAATTAAATATATATTGTTATTGCATTGCTTTTTTAATTGTTTTACTATATATATGTACACTATAGCCAAACCAACAAAAACTATATTTTTATATTTTATTTTTTTTGCTATATAGTTAAGCTTTTATAATAATTTGTTTATTAAATTTAAAATGCTTAAATAATATTTAATATTAAAATAAAACTAAGCTAGTTTATATATTTAGCGTGCTAACTTTTTTTAAAAATTATGCGCTAGCAAGTTAATAACTTTTTATAATGCTATATAGTTTATTTAAACTATAAAAAGCTTGTTTATGCTTTTAAAGTATTAGCGCTAATATTTATAGCTTTTAATTATTGCTAAAAGTTTTTATTAGCTAATAGCTTAATATATTTTTATATTTATTAATTTATATAACTAGTATATTATTAACTACTACTACTTTTTATATAGTTAAAATAAAATATTTAAAATAGCTTTTATTAATATATTTATTTTTATTTTAGTTAAAAGTTTATTGTTTTAATATTAAAAAATAGTTGCTAATATAAATGTTTTTTTAAAGCTTTTAAAAGCTTATTTTGCTTTTTTAGTTTATTTAAATAAATAGCTATGCTTATTTTGCTTTGTTAGCAATGCTATAATTAGCATAATAATTTTAAAATATTTAGCAATAAACTTTTTATAAAAGTTTATAAATTTTAAAAATACTTAAATATTATATATTAATTTAAAAAACTTTTATTTTTAAATTATAGCAACTTTTTATAAGTTTATTTTAATATTTTTAGTAGTAATAATAAACTTTAAAAATTTTATTTTTGTTTTAAAAAACTTATATTTTAATAGTTTAATAAATAAGTTATATTACTTTAAGCGCTTATAAACTAATTAAAAATGCTTATAATATTATTTTTTATTATTTAAAAATATAATAATATTATTTAAATAAACTATATAAATATAATTTATTAGCTTTGCTAATACTTTATATATATAGCTTTAAAATATAGCTAGTATATTAATTAGTTTAAAAAGTATAATAATATACTTAAAGTGCTTATATTACGTTTAAAAGTAGTTTTTTATTTATTGCTAGCTTTAATATATATTTTATAATATATATTTTTTAAATTTAATATAAAAAATATTTTAGCTAACTTTAAGCAGTTTATAACTTTAAATATAAGCAATAAAAAATATTTATTTTTTATTATAACTTTATTTAATTTTTAATAATTAATATAAAGCTTTATTATAGTATTTTTTTTACTTATAAATAAAATTAGCGCGCTTATATTAGCTTATAATTAGTAAATTTTGCTTGTTTATAAATTTTTTTTTAAATATTTTTTAAGTACTTTTTTTTAAGCTTTTAAAGTTAAATAAATTAGCTTAAATAATACTTTAGCTTTTTTAACTAAATTAATTAAGTGCTTTACTTTTTTTAATATAAAATTTTTTTTTGCTACTTTTTTAAAATATAATTAGTAAAAGCTTTTTAAATATGCTAGCAGGTTAATAATAATATTTATAAGCTTATTATTATTAATTTTTTTAAAAAAAAGCTTTTTTTTTAACCTTATATTAATAAGGTTTATAATATATGCTTGTTTGCTGCTAATTATTTTGCTTACAAAATTTTTAAAGTTAATTTTTTTAATATTACTAAAATGCTATGCTATAAAAGCTATATTTAAAATAATATTTAAGCAGCTTATGCCTAGCTTTAATAGTAATAATTTAAAAGTATTAAGCTTTTTTTTTATAGCATAAAATACTTAAATAAAAACTTTTACTTAGCTTTTTATATTAATTATTTAAAAAATAGCTTTATATATTTTATAATATTATAGCTTTTTTTTACTTAGTTTTATAAACTTTAAAATAAAAATTATTATTTTTTATTAGCATTTTTTAGCTAAATTTTTATAAACTATATTAACTTGCGCTTTTATATTTATATTTATAATAAATTTTTTTTTTAGCATTTATTATTTAATAAAATTATAGCTACTTTTTTAAAAAGTTTTTTTAAACTAAATGCTTTATAAGTTTTTGCTAAAGTAAATTAAATATATTATTTTATTTTAGCTTAGCTTTTATTTTTTTATTTTAATTTTAAGCTAAACTAAGTAGCAGTTATATTTTAAACTTTATTTTTTAGCTTTTTTAGTAGTACTAATTATTATTTAACTCTTAGCTGCTTATTTTATAATTTAAACTAATAATTTATAGTTATATGCTTTAGCTTACTATAATTATAATATTTAAACATTTTTTTATTTATTTATAATAACTTATTTTAGTTATTATTTATATACTAGTTTTTTATATTTGCAATATAACTTTAAGCTAAGCCTTATATTTTTATTTTTAAATTATTTATACTTTAATTATATTTTAATAAGCTATTAAAAAGTATGCGCTTTTTGCTATTTTTAGCTTTTTTATTAGCATTTTATTAAATATTTTATTATTGCTTAGCTTTATTTAATATTAAAACTATATTTTTAAAAGTTATTTTTTATTTAATTAAAGCTTACTTAAAGCTTAGCTAAAGTTTATATTAATAATTAAAAGCTAATTATAAATTGTTTTTAAATTAGTAATAGCTTTTTAGCTTATATACTAAGACTTATTATTATAAAAACAAATTTTTTAAAGTTTTATTTTTATTTTAAAATAGTTTATATAACTGCTTTTTAAAAGTTTTTTTAAATAGTTTAAAATTTATATTTTTTTGCTAAATAAACTTTTAAAAGGTTTTAAGTATTGCTTTATTTTTTAAGTTTTTATAATTTAATATTTTATAATATGTTTGCTAGTTAGTTTATAAATTTTATTTTATTTAAATTAATACTTAAATTATTTAAATAAGGTTTAGTTAGCTAAGCTTTTGCTTATTATTTTTTTTAATTATAAATATTAAATTTTTAATTTTTATAGCAATAGCATTTTGCTTAAGCTACTTATAATTATATATTTGTGCTTTAGCATTATTTTTTGCTTTTAGCTTTTACTTTTTTGCTAGTAGTTATAATAACTAGCTAGTTTAAGCTATTATAGCTACTACTTATAATAATAGTTTATTATGCTTTATTAATTTGCTTTTATAGTACTGCAAATATAATTATAATTAGCTTAGTATTTAGTTAGCTAAGCAACTATATTTTAGCTAACGCAAACTTTAACCTTTTTATTTTTATAAACTTTTATACTAGCTATTTAAGTTATTTAGCTTTAATAATTTATAGTTTTTTTTATTAAATATTATTAGCTTTAAGCTTATTAACTATTTAATATTTAAATTATTACTTATGTTTAATTTATTTAAGCAAAATTTTAGTTTAGCAGTAGCTATTTGCTTAATAGTTATAAATTTTATAAATAATACTTTTTATTTAAACATTGCATTATAACTATTAAATATAAAAATAAAAAAATATAAAGTTTTTAAGCTTAGTACGTTTTAAAGTAATATACTAAATTTTATAAAGTAGCTATAAAAAATTACTTTTATTTAGTATGCTAATTATATATAGCTGCAAGGCCTTATTAAACTTTTAGTTAATCCTTAAGAAGTGGTCGCCGCAGTACGTACTAAGGTACGTACCTTATAGGTGCGTGCTGCAAGTACGTACCTAGTGGCGGCTTCCTTGTTACAAATTATTATTAATAGTAGTACAAGCTTTATATATTTATTAATTAGCTTGCTAATAGCTATAAGCATATTATTATAGCTTAAGTATATAGTACTTTTTTAAGTTATGTTATAAAGTGCGTTAAATATAAGTTTTTTAGCATATTTTGCTAGTTTATTAATAAAAAGAATTTTTATTACTATATTAACAGCTTTTTTACTATATATTACTTTTGCTATTTTTATATTAAATAAGCATAAAAGCGCTTTTTGTCAGCTTTTAAGCGCTTATATTTATTAGTTGTTTATTAACCTGCTTATAAAGTTATTTGCAATTAAATAAAAAGTTAAAAATTTTTTAACAATATAAATTAATTTTTTAAAAACTTTTATTTTAATATAAATAAATATTAATATTTTTTTATATTTAAAACAAAAGTACGTAATTAATAGCTTTATAATATATTTAATATTATATTGTTTATATATATAATGTTTATTATAATACTTTTATATAGTTTTTATTAATTTTTTTAATATTTGCGCTGTATTTTTTATACTATATTTAATTTTTATAATAATATTTTTACTTTTTAAACTTTAAACTAAAGCTATTTTAATATATATTTAATAAAAAAAAACTTTTTTAGCTTTTTATTTTATTGTAAATAATTATATAAACAAGCTAGTAAATAATTAATAAATATAAGCGCTTAAAAGCTAATAAAAAGCGCTTTTATGCTTACTTAGTATAAGAATAATAAAAGTAATATATAGTAAAAAAGCTGCTAATATAATAATAAATTTTTTTTTATTAATAAACTAGCAAAATATACTAAAAAACATATGTTTAATACACTTTATAACTTAACTTAAAAAAGTGCTATATACTTAAGCTAAAGTAACATACTTATAGCTATTAGCAAGCTAATTAATAAATATATAAAGCTTATACTATTATTAATAATAACTAAAAAGGCAAACTAAAAGCTTTTATTTTTTTAAAAAAGCTAAAAAAGTATAAATAATAAAGTATTTAACAAAATAAAAATAAAAAAATATAAATAGCTTTTTAATTAATAATAAGCTTAACAAACTTATTATTTAGCGCAACTTTAATAAAGCAATTAATAAAGCTTTTTAAAAGTACTAAATAAATTAAATAAAATATTAGCAAGCTAAATATAAATATAAAAAGCAGTAGTAGCAAAAGCTTAGCAAGCTTTTAATATAAAAGCTATACTAATAAAAAGCAAAAAAAAAAGTAATAATTAAAGCAAAAAAAATAAAAATTAACTTTTTATAAGCATAAGCTAATAATAATTATTATAGCAGTTAATATAACATTTTTTAAAGCAAAAGTAATAATAACTTATAAGCTATTTAATAATAATATAGTAATTATTTTTAAAAAAAAGCTTTTTAAAAAACTTAATAAAAGCAAGTAAGTAGTAATAGCTTTTAAATTAAAAACTATATTAAAAAAAAAAAAAAAAAAAAATAAATAAAAAAAATTTTTTTAAAAAAAAAAAAAAAAATTTATAAA
>Ga0247782_1000616_pt1 | contig 13345 bp, 12 predicted proteins | sample UWRJL019104C5_FD_179928 | JGI IMG/M metagenome (GOLD analysis project Ga0247782, IMG submission 179928) | Plant litter microbial communities from Arlington Agricultural Research Station in Wisconsin, United States - UWRJ-L019-104C-5 | ecosystem: Environmental > Terrestrial > Plant litter >...
CTTTTTTAAGTTCGTCAGACGCTTTTTTCATATCCTCCTCAACACTCTTTTCTTCGTTTTTATCCGACGGAATGTCCATAGGTTTTTTTAATTCTTCGTTTTGTTTTTCAAGTTCACGAAGCTCTTCCTGTATCTGGTCAAAATCCTTTTTTATCTCTTCCTGCTTTTCGGCAGAATTCTTTTCGCTTTCGGCAAGTTTCTCTTCTTTATCACCAAGGTCTTTTAGTTTGTCTGCAAGCTGCTCTGCTTTCTTTTCCACATAAAAACGTTTGGTTAGTTCTACCAACTGCTCTAAATTCTTAGTCTGGTTTTTACTGTTTTTCTTAAGCTGATCTACTTTTTCAAACAGTTCTTCCTTCTGGAGTTTATTGGCAAGGTCTTTTAATTCATCTAAAAGTTTTTTATTTTTCTCTGCTTCTTTTTGGTTTTTCTCAAGGCGTTTCATCAACTCCTCTTTAAATTCATCTTTCTTTTCAGGATTGAATTTATCAAGATTATCTTCCAGTTTCTTAGAGAATTCTTTCATCATTTCATCCTGCTGTTTTTGACGGTTAATGAAATCCTGAACTTTTTTCTGATCTTTAAAATCCATATTATCCTTCTCCTTCCCCATCTTCTGAAGCTTGTCCATTTCGCTTATCTGCTTATCCTGATTCTTTATCGATTTTTCAAGACTGTTGATGTTGCTGTTCTGATCCTGCAATGCTTCTTCACGCTTTTCTTCCTGCGTCATTTCCCTGTGTGAAAACACAGAAGACTTAGCCGACTTATAATTATGCACAGCATCGTTATCAAAAACTTCAAAGTAATATTCATAGTTAACACCCGGCTGAAGTATTAGCCCATTAGGAAATGTATAATAAAAACGATCGTAAACTTCTTTCTTAACCGGTAGTGTTCCACGTTTGGCCGCTTCAGGATTATCCTGCGGATAATACACGATCTGTAACTTAGTTAAACCATAATCATCAGATATCTGACCTAACATTATCTCCCTATCCAGCTTTAAACTGTCAGGTGCATTGCTAACACCAATGGTAGGATACTGGTCTTTGATGGTTGTAAGCTGATATTGCAGTTTTTCATGGTGTTTTATCTTACTATTAGAAGTAAGTATCTGATATTCTGTATTATGCATGATGCTTTTAGACAACAAAAAGGTATTTTCGTTAATTACAAAGGCAGATGTCTGCCCCTGGCCCACCCACTCAATTGCATTGGTCGCTAAAGCCGAAACTTTCCACGTTACTTTGGTGCCTTCAGGAACAACAGCATTGCCGGTACCCTGAATAACTTCTGCCTTACGGCCAAGATAGGAAGGAAAGTTAAGTACCATTTCAAAGTTAGCAATGGTAGGTACGGCAACAACATTAAGCTCGTATGGCTGCGATGTAACATCATTGGCTGTAAGCTGAAATTCTATATTCTTTGCAGGTTTATCAAATCGATACTGAAATACACCCGGCTTAACATTTTCAAGGTAGTAGTTTTCTTTACCAATTGTTATCATGGCATTTTCAGGCACTACGGTACCCTGCGTTTTTACTTCAAGAATAAAATCGGTATCCTGCTGCGCGGTAAGTGAATTATTAACAATAACAAATTCAAACGGAGCCGGCGGTGCATAATGCTTGCCATAATGCACTACCCTGTCAAGGCTCTGTGTAAATATGGAAGAATTTCCACTGATCATAAAAAACAGTAGTAACAATACAGGTATAGCAGCGTAAGGAACATACTTGGCATTCTTTTTAAAATTTATGGCATTGCTAAAAGGAACAGGCTGTAGATTATTTGCCTTTTGTTCTATTGATGCCACTAACAATTCTGACTGGTCTTCCTGAGAAGACAGCTGAAGGAAATTGGTTAGCTTATCGTTTATTTCAGAAAAGTGCTTCCCAATGATCTTCGATGCCTGCGCATAGTCTATACCCTTTTGTAATTTAAAAAGTTTAAATACCGGAAAAAGTATAAACCTAAACAGAAGAAAAAGTTCAACAGTTATAAACAGCCAGAACAACGTAATCCTACCGCCGGATGGCAGCCAAAGAAAATATTCTACCAGTAATGTGACTATAAGATACAACAGGCCGATGCCTATAAAAAATAATGTTCCACGTAAAAGTTCGTTGGTATAATACTTTTTTATAAAGGCTTCGAGCTTAGAATAAATAACATTTTTTGTTTCCAAAATACAGACAATTGTTAATAACTGATAAAAATACAAATTCCCGCGAACTATTAAACGTAAAAAATCTATTAATCTGATGGGTTATCAGCATATTGGCAGGGGCTGTTGTTAATAACTTAACCTCAATACAAAATTCGATTACTAATTTAGCTGTGAAGGAAATTTCATAATTGTATCTTTGCTGCTTAAAATTTAACTAACAATGTCTAAGCAAGTTCGCGTGCGTTTCGCACCAAGCCCTACAGGGCCTTTACACATAGGTGGTGTAAGGACAGCCCTCTTTAATTATTTATTTGCCAAAAAACATGGCGGCGTTTTCTATTTACGTATAGAAGATACTGACCAAAACCGATATGTAGAAGGTGCAGAAGAATACATTATTGAAGCGCTAAACTGGTGTGGTATTCCGTTTGACGAAGGTGTGGGTAAAGAAGGAAAGTTTGGACCATACCGCCAAAGCGAAAGAAAAGAGATATATAAACAGTACGCACTTAACCTTATTGAAAACGGTTGGGCTTATTATGCTTTTGATACTCCCGAGACCCTTGACGGTTTAAGAAGTACCGCAGAAGCTGACGGTAAAACATTTATTTACAACCATACTATTCGTGAAACAATGGATACGTCACTGAAGCTTTCTGCGGAAGAAGTACAGCAGAAACTTAACGATGGTGTGGATTATGTTATCCGTTTTAAGACTCCGGTTGATGAAACACTGCATTTAAAAGATATCATTCGCGGTGATATTAAGTTTGAAACCAATCTGCTTGATGATAAAGTATTATTTAAGAGCGACGGTATGCCAACGTATCACTTAGCTAACATAGTTGATGACCATTTAATGGAAACAAGCCACGTTATTCGTGGTGAAGAGTGGTTACCTTCCTTACCCCTGCATGAACTTTTATACAGGGCTTTTGGATGGGAAGCTCCTCTATTTGCCCACCTTCCGCTTATTCTTAAGCCGGTTGGTAATGGTAAACTTTCTAAACGTGATGGCGATAAACTGGGCTTCCCGGTATTTCCTTTAGAATGGAAGAATCCAGACGAGACAGTATCTTCAGGCTATAGGGAAAAAGGTTTCCTTCCGGAAGCTGTTATTAACTTCCTGGCCTTATTAGGATGGAACCCAGGTACAGATCAGGAATTATTTACCCTAGATGAACTGGTACAACTTTTTGATCTTGAAAGGGTACATAAAGCAGGTGCTAAATTTGACCCTGAAAAAAACAAGTGGTTCAACCACCAGTATTTCGGCAGACAGGATAATGAGGTATTGGCCAAAGAACTATCCCATCACTTATTAGAAAAAGGCATTAATAGGCCAATAGAAATGGTCGTTGAAGTAGTAAGCCTTGTAAAAGAACGTGCAAGCTTTGCCAGCGAACTTTGGGATTTAAGTGATTTCTTTTTTGTTGCACCAACTGCATACGATGAGAAAGCAGCTAAAAACTGGAAACCAGAAACAGCTGAGCTAATGACACAGCTTATTAATTTGCTTGAAAACACTCTTGATTTTACATCTGGAAATGTAGAAAGCGTTGTAAAAGCCTGGATGGAAGAAAATGGCATTGGAATGGGCAAAGTAATGCAACCGCTTCGTTTAAGCCTTGTAGGGGCTGTAAAAGGGCCTCATTTGTTCGACATTATCGCTCTTATAGGTAAAGAAGAGACCATTAGCAGGATACAGAAAGCTATAACAACTTTATAATAACGAAACCTTCCCTAATTGGAAGGTTTTTTATTTTACGAAAATTCGTATATTACCACAAATCAATCTTAAATAGTAATAATTATGGAAAATGTTTTCTTGTATGTAATCCTGTTTTTTGGATTACTTATTTTTCTTTCATCCTTCTTTACGGTAAAACAGCAGACAGCTGTAATTGTGGAACGCTTTGGTAAATACCACAGTATACGCAGTGCAGGGCTTCAGTTAAAAATACCCGTAATAGATAAAATTGCAGGAAGGATAAACCTAAAAATCCAACAGCTTGATGTTATTATTGAAACCAAAACCAAAGAAAATGTATTTGTGAAAATGAAGGTTTCGGTTCAGTTTGTTGTTATCCAGGAAAAAGTATACGAGGCCTTTTATAAACTTCAGTACCCACATGACCAAATAACATCGTACGTGTTTGATGTTGTTCGTGCTGAAGTCCCAAAACTAAAGCTAGATGATGTTTTTGAACGTAAAGATGATATTGCTATAGCCGTAAAAAGAGAACTTAATGAAGCTATGACCACTTACGGTTATGATATAATTAATACACTGATTACAGATATAGACCCGGATATACAGGTTAAAAATGCCATGAACCGTATTAATGCTGCCGACAGGGAGAAATCGGCTGCTGAATATGAAGCAGAAGCACAAAGGATCCGTATTGTAGCTAAGGCTAAAGCAGAAGCAGAAAGCAAAAGATTACAGGGTCAGGGTATTGCAGATCAGCGTCGTGAAATTGCACGCGGACTTGTAGAAAGTGTAAATGTACTTAACGAAGTAGGTATTAATTCTCAGGAAGCCTCTGCCCTAATTGTTGTTACGCAGCACTATGATACACTTCAGGCCATAGGAGCAGACACCAACTCTAACCTTATTCTGTTACCAAACTCACCACAGGCGGGCAGCGATATGCTCAACAACATGGTAGCATCATTTACTGCTTCCAACCAGGTTGGAGAATCGATACGAAGAGGTAATGAGAAACGTGCAAACGATAAAAAGAAGGCTCCTAAAAAAGACGATTACACATCGCACGATACACACCACGAACATGACGATGTTCAACCGGAATAAATCAAAGGCTGCTATTATAGCGGCCTTTTTTATGCTAAATAACTAGAATATATTAGAGAATTAGTGGAATTTTGTATCTCAAATACTTTTTAATACCATGGAAAATTTAAACGGAAAAACAGCACTTATAACCGGTGCCGGTAAAGGACTTGGAAAAGCAATTGCCTTGGCACTTGCAACAGAAGGTGTAAACCTTGGTTTATTAGCAAGAACAGAAACTGACCTTATTGCAGTTGCTGCAGAAGCTAAAAAAATAAATGCCGAAATAAAAGTAGCTTATACTATTGCAGATATTACAAGCAATGAACAGATCACATCGGCTGTAGCCACTTTAAAGAATGACCTTGGTGATATAGATATCCTGATAAATAACGCAGGTGTTGGCATATTTGGCAAATTTCTGGAGCTAAGTGTAGAACAGTGGGAAAACATTATTAAAACTAATATTTTTGGTGCTTACTATGCTACTAGAGCTGTACTTGCCGAAATGAAAGACCGTAAAAGCGGCGATATTGTAAATATATCGTCTAGTGCAGGGCTTAAAGGCGCTCCTGTAACCAGTGCTTACAGTGCTTCTAAATTCGGGTTAATTGGTATGTCAGAATCTCTAATGCAGGAAGTACGTAAAGATAACATCAGGGTCTTTACTATGACACCAAGTACTATCTCTACAGATATGGCTAAAGATCTTAACCTTACCGATGGTAATCCAGACACAACACTACAGCCGGAAGATTTTGCAGAACTGCTTGTTGGCCACTTAAAATTACCAAGAAGAGCATTAGTAAAAGATGTAAGCTTATGGTCTACTAATCCATAAAACAAAAGGCTGCTAATTATAGCAGCCTTTTTATTTGACAGGCCTTGACGAATATGTACTTTTGAAGAAAATCATAAATATATAAATGAAAAAATTACTATATCCTGCTTTCATACTTGTCATGGTTATTGTGCCTTACTTTTACATCAATTCAAAATATGGAATTGATAAAGATTTCTTTAAAGAAATGCTTCAGGAGCGCAAAAATGAAAGCTATAACGGAATTGTTATTAAAAAATTTATTGACGAATCCGGTAAGTATACCTCCTCGAAAATCACACTGAAAAATAATAAAACAGAAGAGCCGGGAAGAGAATTTTGGAAAAGTATAACAGTTGGAGATTCTATCGTAAAAACTAAAGGAAAAGACTTTGTTACCCTTTATAAAAAAGATACAATACTAACCTATAGCTATGCAGATCACATTAATAAAATGATGAAAGAAGAACTGGGAAATTAAAAAAAAAGCTACCAATTGGTAGCTTTTTTGTTTAAAATATCTTTTTAAAGAGCCAGGTTAATGCTGCACTCTTTAAAGGACCGGAAAGCGTTCCTAACACTCCCAGCACTTTTTTAGGGGTTTCCCCCAGCATATTCATCGGTTGGAGGCTTTCTTTTGTGTCGTCTAAACTCCTTTTAAATTTAGCAAGGGCAAGGTCTTTTTCTACCTTAAGTATCTCAAGATCCCTGTTTATCTCATCGTAGCTAGTGTATACTTTCGTGTTCATAATTGCTTAGTATTTCTTTAAAAAAATTCTCGAAAACCTTGAAAGCATAGGGCCTTCAACAATTTTGTCCTGTACATAATATACAACTATCGCCATAACAAGATAAATAAGGCCTACAATTAAGAAACCATAAGCAAAATTATCTAACCAGTAGCCAATGCCTAATGCCAGGGCAATTGAAAAGAATACGGTAACTATCATCAGCATGACTGCCAGAAGAAATAACTTCAGCATCATGGTGGTAGATTTCATTAAAATCTTAAAGCCCCAAAGCTTATAATAATTAACGTTAGCGTCTATAAGCTTTTTAACTTCCTGTTTTAAATCTTCCGCGTTTTCTTTTATTTCTTCAAATGCCATGAGCAGGTTTTATTATTTTACAGACGATGCTGCAGACTTACTATCTTTTTTAAGCTCTTCAAGTTTTTTCTCTAATAAAGAAATTACATCTTCAGCTTTTCCTTCAACGTTAGAAACTAAACTATCTAAAGAACTTTCAAGGTCATGTTTGGCAACGCCAAATTTACTTTTTACAGTTTCTGTAAGTTCAGTAATTTTATCTTTAAGCTCGTCTTTTTTAGCTAAAGCGCCATCTTTAATTTTTTTTCTTGTTTTTGCGCCTTCGTCCGGTGCAAATAAAACTCCGATTGCTGCTCCTACTGCAGCACCTGCAAGTACTGCTACTATTGTTCCTGTTTTACCAGCCATAATATTATTTTTTTTTGATTAATAACACTAAGATACCAATTTTAACATTTGTAGGATGTTAATGCGCCGTTAATTGAAAGCCAAAGAATGTAAAAATTAAAATAAGCCCATTTTAGAAGGTTTCTAAGCATCACATAAGCAAACGTATTTCTTACAAAAAATAATTTAGCAGATTAAATCCTGTGAAGTCGCTTTTTTAAGTATTTATCTATGGTAATATAAATACACATAGTTTTTTTATATCATATAGATATATCACTATTAATTAAATTTTCAATCAATTAAATTTATATAAATAGAAAATTTTAAAAATTTCATCTAAAAATTAAAATAAAGCGATTCTATGAATCTTAATAAGGGTAAACATCCAAATACCCTAGCCATTTTTAATAATGGATTAGAATCAATTATGTGAGGTCACTTTTTTAAGTATTTATCTATAACTATTAATAAAATGATAGAAAATACAAATAATAAAAAAGCTCCCTTGTTTAAGGGAGCTTCTATAAATAAAATTGATTTTATTCTTTGCTTTCAACTTTAGCCCAGGTGTCACGAAGACCAACCGTTTTGTTGAAAACTATTCTTTCGGCATTGCTATCCGGATCAACACAAAAATAACCTAATCTCTGGAACTGGTAACGTTCACCTGCTTCCGCACTTTTAAGGCTCGGCTCTAAATATCCTTTTATCACCTCAAGCGATTTTGGATTTATAAATTCTTTAAAGTCAACATCCTTATCAGAATCAGGAGCTTCACTAGTAAATAAACGATCGTAAATTCTAACTTCAGCTTCAACCGCATGTGGTATAGAAACCCAGTGAATAGTACCTTTTATTTTACGTAAGCTTGCTTCGCTTCCACTACCACTCTTACTATCAGTATCATACGTACAGTGAATTTCAGTAATATTGCCTTCAGCGTCTTTAACAAGGCTTTCTCCTTTAATGATGTAAGCGTTTTTAAGACGGACTTCTTTACCTAAAGTAAGACGGAAATATTTATTGTTGGCATTCTCCATAAAGTCTTCTCTTTCAATATATAATTCTCTTGAAAAAGGAACTTCTCTAGATCCTGCACTTTCGTCTTCAGGATTGTTTTCTGCTTCTAACCACTCTTCTTTTCCTTCCGGATAATTAGTAATGATAAGTTTAACAGGATCAAGCACTGCCATAACACGTGGGGCGATCTTATTAAGATCTTCCCTAACGCAAAACTCTAATAATGAAACATCTATAAGGTTTGTACGCTTTGCAATACCAATAGTTTCAGCAAAATTAACTATTGAAGCAGGCGTATAACCCCTTCTTCTCATCCCTGAAATTGTAGACATCCTTGGGTCATCCCATCCGTTTACATGGTTTTCCTGAACAAGCTGTAAAAGCTTTCTTTTACTAACTACAGTATGGCTAAGGTTACGGCGTGCAAATTCACGCTGCTTAGGCCTTACCCTGCCGTCAGTATAGATCTGATCCAGGAACCAATCGTATAATTCCCTGTGCATTAAGAACTCAAGGGTACAAAATGAATGCGAAATGGTTTCAATATAATCGCTTTCTCCATGAGCCCAGTCATACATTGGGTATATTTTCCAGGCATCACCAGTACGGTGGTGGTGCTTGTGTAAAATTCTGTACATTATAGGGTCACGCATAAGCATATTGTTTGATGTCATATCAATTTTTGCTCTTAAAACGTAAGTACCTTCTTCAAATTCACCATTTTTCATCCTTTCAAAAAGGTCAAGGTTCTCCTCTACCGAACGGTTCCTAAAAGGACTGTTAGTACCTGGCTGAGATGGTGTGCCCTTTTGTTTAGCCATGTCTTCGCTGCTCTGGCTGTCTATATATGCTTTACCGTTTTTAATAAACTGAATAGCCCAGTCATACAGCTCCTGGAAATAGTCTGATGCATAACGCTCCTCTGCCCATTGGTAGCCCAACCACTCTACGTCTTTTTTAATAGCGTCTACATATTCCTGCTCTTCTTTAGCAGGGTTAGTATCGTCAAAACGCAGGTTTACAGGCGCATTATACCTTTGACCTAAGCCAAAATTAAGGCATATAGCACTGGCATGGCCTACATGCAGGTAACCATTAGGTTCCGGAGGAAAACGAAAACGCAGTTTGTCTGTTGCCAGACCATTTCCTAAATCCTCTTCAATAATCTGCTCAATAAAATTAAGTGATCTCTCTTCAGTCGACATAGCTTTAAATAATAAGACTGCAAATGTAGTTATTTTTTTAATGAGAGCCTTAGTTACTAAGGGACATAGGAGCTGAGTTTTTTAAAAACTATGCTAACATTTTGATACTTCAAAAACTTTGTACCTTTGTTACCTAATCTCAGGCACTAAGCGCCTCAGTAACTAAGCAACTTTAAAAAATGGATATAATCAAACTTAAAAACATACGTACATTTTCTTATCACGGATGCCTTATTGAAGAAAGCAAAATAGGATCTGATTATACGGTTGATCTTGAAATAAGGGCCGATCTTGCAAAGTCTATGCAAACCGATGAACTTGATGATACTGTTGACTATGTACATCTTAATAAGATAGTTACCGAAGAAATGGCAATACGTTCTAAACTATTGGAACATGTTGCTAAACGCATTGTTAACAGGGTATTTGATGAAATACCTGCGGTACTGCATGTTGTTGTTGGGGTATCTAAAATTAACCCTCCAATTGGTGGCGATGTACAGGCTGTAACTATTGAAATTGAAGAAAAAAGACAATAAAAAACCGGGTTAATTCCCGGTTTTTTTATGCTTAATTTTATATTTTCTGTTCTTATAAAGGTCGGATGCTGCCGTTACGTGTGCCAGTGCATCTTTAGCCATTTCTTTATCTAAAGGTACAGGTTCCATAACTGTATCATTCTTTATTTTAAACTGTAATGCTTCTTTATTAGGCTGCATTATAACTACCTGGTCATCTATCCTAAACGCATTAATGTCATGAAACTGCATGATAGATCTTCCTTTTGCATCAGCTTTAAGCTGTTTTAAATTACGACCCGGCATTGGTGTTTCAGTCTTCATACCAATTATATCTAAAATTGTTGGAGCAAGGTCTATCTGGCTGCAAAGCTTATCGTATTTAGATCCTTTTTTTACACCTGGTGCTATAATCAATGCAGGTATGTGAAATTTATGTATTGGCACTAAATGCTTACCATATGTACGGGTATTATGGTCGGCAACTACTATAAACAAAGTATTTTTAAAGTAGTCTTCTTTTTTAGCCAGTTCAAAAAATTTACCAATCGAAAAATCGGCATATTTCATGGCATTATTTACTGTATTCTTTTGTTTGTCAAACAGCTCTATTCTTCCGTCAGGAAATTCAAAAGGTTCGTGATTTGATGTAGAGAACATCATAGAAAAGAATGGTTTACCTTTTTTCTGATTCTTAAAGTAATCATTAGCTTTAACTACAAGATCTTCATCGCTGTAACCCCAAGTACCTTTAAAGGCATATTTTTTACCATCGCTGTTAAAATCTTCTTCGTCAATAATGTTTTCAAAACCGTTTCCATTAAAAAATGACGCCATATTATCAAAATTGGCCATACCACCATAAATAAAACTGGTATCATAACCCTTGTCTTTAAACAGGTCTGCAAGTGTAAAGAATCCTGATTGCGAATTACTAAGCTTAACCACACTTTCAGATGGCGATGGTAGAAAACCTGTAACTACTGCTTCTATCCCCCTAACACTTCGTGTACCTGTACAATACAGATTAGTAAACAATAAACCTTCCTGTGTAAGTGCATCAAATTTTGGTGTTAAAGGCTTTCCTCCTAAACTACCTACATATTCTGCACCCAGACTTTCCTGAAGGAATATAACCACATTCATAGGCTGTGCATTTACTGTATCAGGAGTTTGCGTATGCAGTAACGGTAAATCGGCATCTGTAAAATCGGCAGGTTGTGCGGTCATGTATTTTTTAACCCTCGTATACGCTTCGGCAGTATCCATTTTACCATACATTTTTGCAGCATTGCCTTCATTCTTTAGAGAGTAAGCTGCAAAGGCAACTGTGTAAAGGGAATTTAATCCCATACAATTGGTAAGCTGATCAAAAGAAAAAACTGCATTACTTGCATTTACAGGCCTTTTTGAGGTTAAACTACCCCTAGCTCCAAAAAACAATAAAAAAGCCACAGGAAGAAACATAATAAGCTTCCATTTGTATGCAGCAGCAGGTGTATCGAATAATGATTTTCTTTTTTTGGTCAATAATAATACAAAAGCACTTATAAGCACAACAGATAGTACGATAGAACCCAGGTAACTTTTAAACAAAGTACCCATTACTTCTTTAGGATAAATAAGGTAATCCAGGAACAGCCTGTTTGGCCTGGTGTCATACTGTTTTATAAAATCTGAACTTGAAAGTTCCATTAATAGCAACAGTGTAAGGAAAAGTATATAGTAAATATTTAAAAACCTGTTACAATAATGCAGGTGTTTAGACGGTACAAATGTTATTAACAACATTGGAAGAAACGACAGATAGCATAAAAGTATCAGGTCAAATCGTAATCCTATCGGGAAGATGTACCAATAATCAGGAGTGTCATCTATCCTGTCTTTAAAGATAAAAAACAATACAATTCTGCTTAATGTAGTAATTACCAATCCTAAAAGGATAAAATTGGCAATAGATTTAAGGTATACGAATTTCTTCATAATAATATGTTAATAAATTTTTACGAAAGTATTAACTAATTCTGAATCAATCCTGAATTATTTAAAAACTAAGCATTTAAAAATGAAAATAAAAATTGGTGCAATTTTTCTTGCGTTAGAATAAAATATATGTAAATTTGCCAACCATATAACTAATGGCATCTTGGCCGAGCGGCTAGGCAGAGGTCTGCAAAACCTCGTACAGCGGTTCGAATCCGCTAGATGCCTCCAAAAAAAGCATCCTTTTTCAAGGATGCTTTTTTATTTATAGCCTGTTTGTAAGTTGTAAATCTACTTCGCCTTTTGTTCCAGCTTCTCAATCATTTTATTTCCTCCTGATGGAAACCATCCCTGAAACAACAATGCAATTCCAAAAACGATAAGGATGATACTTATTGCTTTTTTAATTTTCATGATATTCTTAAAGGTAAGCTTACTTCTTAATTGTTTCGCTAACAGTATTTTACAAACATCGAGTGCAAAATATGATGCTATTACAGATATAAAAAATACCATTATTCTTGATGGCTGCATGTCTAACCTTGGGCCCCATGTAATAATAATGGCAAGCCAGAAGCCCAGTACGCCTATATTAATAAAATTCAGTATAAATCCTTTTATAAAAAGACTAAAGTAATTTTTCTTAAGGATGTCTTTAGCATCTGCATCTATAATATCATTCTTAGCCGTTTTATTTATTTTAAGAAACGAAATAATACCATAAGTAACCATTATCAGTCCGCCAAAAATAAATAATGAAGGATCGTCTTTTATATTTTCAAGCAATTGGTAACTGCTGAAATAAGCTATTAGTATAAAAATAATATCAGATGTTATAGCACCTGCATCAAATGCAACAGCAGCCCTAAAGCCTTTTATAACACTGGTTTCCAGTAGTACAAAAAATACAGCACCGGGCATGATGCTTAAAAAAAAACCTAACGGAATGGCGCTTAAAATATCCTGTAACATTCATCTTTATTAAGTCATGCAAGTTACCATTTTAAATTTTTAAAATAAACATAACATTAAAACACAGTATAAAAAATCCCTGAAAAAACAGTTTTATACTACTTTTTTCAAGGATTTAATAATATTGTTTTCCTACTTATCCTACTTCATTACTGTAATTTCAGCATCGGCAGACTTAACTTCATTTACCTTTTTAGGTTTACCATATATTTTTAGCGATCCGTCAGACGAAACAGTAGCATTAACAATACCATTTGCTGTAATAGTTGCTGCACCATCTGAAGACACTACTATATTTGTATTTTCGGTTATAAGATGCTCAGCTTTTAATTCAGCATCAGAAGCTATTGCTGCATCATGTTCTACCGCTTTTCCGGTAAGGGTTACATTGGCATCAGAAGCTGCGCTGGTAAGCAAT
>Ga0247782_1000619_pt1 | contig 13293 bp, 12 predicted proteins | sample UWRJL019104C5_FD_179928 | JGI IMG/M metagenome (GOLD analysis project Ga0247782, IMG submission 179928) | Plant litter microbial communities from Arlington Agricultural Research Station in Wisconsin, United States - UWRJ-L019-104C-5 | ecosystem: Environmental > Terrestrial > Plant litter >...
TAAAGCTCACTATCGCGCCGCAGGTACCGGAAGGCCAACAAAAAAAGACCGCCGTGATCTTGACGATTACGGGCTTGACATAGAAGATGATACTGAATAAATTGAGTACTTCGTACAACCTTTTCTATCTTTGAATAAAATTACACCACTCTAATAATGAAAAACATTATCCTTACACAACAGGAAATAGACCATAAAACAAAGCGTATTGCTTACCAGATATACGAAACATTCCCTGAAGATACCGAAGTGGTTCTTGCCGGAATAGCAAAGAATGGCTACCTGTTTGCGCAGAAACTAGGCACAGAGCTTGAAAAGATATCTGACATTAAGGTTACCCTGTGTGAAGTGACAATAAATAAACAGCAGCCACTGGAGCCGGTAAAAACTTCGTTACCTGCTGAAGCCTATGCAAACAAAAGCCTTGTACTGGTAGACGATGTACTTAACAGCGGCACTACCCTTATTTATGGCGTCAAGCATTTTCTTGAAGTACCTCTTAAAAAGTTTAAAACTGCCGTACTTGTAGACAGGAACCACAAGCAGTATCCCGTCAAGGCCGATTTTAAAGGGTTGTCGCTTTCTACTTCCCTTCGTGAGAACGTCCAAGTAGTTTTAGATGAAAACGACCAACACGCTTACCTGGAAGACTAATACAGGCTCATTATTTCGTTTATCATTTGTTCCGGGGTCTTGCCATCGGCAGAAAGGACGTATTTTGCTTTATGGTAAAAATAACTGCGTTCAAACAAGTGCTTTGCAATAAACTCATCCAGTTCATCATCGCCCAGTTTTTTTACAAGCGGGCGTTTTCCCTCCTGTAGCCGTATTCGTCTGCTCAATTCAGGTATAGCTACTTTTAAGTATATAGATACTACATCATCCCTTTCTAACACTAAATGATTATTGGCGTAACATGGTGTGCCACCACCCAAGCTTAAAACAAAGCCCTTTGAGCGATTTACTATACCGGTAAGTGCCTCATGTTCCATTTTCCGGAATTTAATCTCCCCTACAGCCTCAAATAGCTCAGATATACTTTTACCGGAGACTGTTTCCAGTACTTCATCAAGATCTATATATGGTAGACCCGATGCTTTAGCAAGCAAATGGGCTGTTGTAGTTTTGCCCGAAGCCATGTATCCGCACAATATAATTTTTTCCATACTGCAATTTTACTTACTTTTTTTGTCAGATGGTGCTTACCTTGTCAAAAATATAGCAATTTAAAAGGTAACATTAAATTGACATTAAATTTTCTTTTTGAATAAGCCCCTTAAAATAAAGACATTAAAAAAAATATTCGAAAAAATATCAAATTTCTCCTGAAAACGCTTTGAATAATGAATAATAGATGCGTATATTTGCACCCGCATTCAGGGATTGAAATAACAGACTCGGTAGCTCAGCTGGTAGAGCACATCACTTTTAATGATGGGGTCCTGGGTTCGAATCCCAGCCGGGTCACTATTTAAGACCCAATTTTATTTCCTGAAAGCAAGACTCGGTAGCTCAGCTGGTAGAGCACATCACTTTTAATGATGGGGTCCTGGGTTCGAATCCCAGCCGGGTCACAAAAAGTTAAGCATAAGCTTAACTTTTTTTTTGTCTTATACTTTTTTGGCCACGTGGAGAAACTGGTAGACTTGCCATCTTGAGGGGGTGGTGCTGAAAGGCGTATGGGTTCGAATCCCATCGTGGTCACAAAATAAAAATAAAGCCTTTAAAATCTTTGATTTAGAAGGCTTTTCTGATTTAACACCGAATGTATAAATATAAAACATTCTGAAATTAAGGCGTTTTTGGAAAAATCTATTAATATCTTACATCATTATTTATGTAAGAACTATCCAGCCATTAAATTACATAATAACTTTAAAATCCACTAGTAAATGGTCGATTTTGTACCATAAGGTTCACAAATAAATAAAAACTGATTAAAAAATACTGAGTTTGCCTAATGTATTTTAAAGCGTTTTATTTTCTAGCGGAACTCCATTCCCTTCCTATAACAAATATTTAAATTGTTATAAATCTCCATATTACAACAGTCCTATGTAAAAGCAAATATATGGGAGCTATTTCAAAATGATTTACTATTCAATCAGTATTTATATTAATTTCGTCATATAAACATAGTACAATGGAACATTTACAGAAAGGCATATTTTATGGTCAGACAAATGAGACAACTATGTTGCATGGGGTCACGTTAACCGATACTGTTTACACACACAGCAAAGTGGACTGGCATTACCATGAGCATGCTTATTTTACTTTTATTCTGGAAGGCAATGTTATTGAAGGTAATAAAAAAGAGATTTATAACTGCACTCCCGGAACCTTGCTTTTTCATAATTGGCAGGAGCCACATTATAATATTAAGCCTGATGGTTTTACAAGGGGTTTTCATCTTGAAATAGAGAAACACTGGTTTGATAATTTAATGATGTCGGGTAACAATCTTGAGGGAAGCATTAATATTTCCAACCCGGAGATTAAGCTCTTAATGTATAAGATATTTAGGGCTGCTAAAACTGAAGGTGATTTGGTAGATTTTTCTGTACAAACCTTGCTGTTGGAAATTCTCGTCAAACTAGATAGGCACACGAATACATTATTATATAAAAAACCAAAGTGGGTACAGGTAATCAATGAGATTCTTAATGATCAGGCCGGACAGGTAATTACGTTAGACTATTTATCTAAAATAGCCGGAATACATCCCGTTCACCTTTCAAGGGATTTTTCTAAATACTTTCATTGCACTTTAAGTGAGTATTTAAGAAAACTGAAAGTGGAAAAAGCATTGTCTATGATAGCATTACAAAAAAAGTCGTTAACCGAAATTGCTTTTGAATGCGGTTTTTCTGATCAGAGTCATTTTATACGATGTTTTAAAGAAGTAAATGGATTAAGTCCTTCTGCCCACTTAAAATTACTTCTAATGAAATAACAGATAATGTTAATTCTGTACAATTTTTAGTGCCTGCTGTTATGTAGTTTTGCAACTAAACTAATAAACAATCATAATGCGAATACTGCTCCTACTGATACTAAGTCTTTCCAGCCTCATTGTTGCCTCCCAAAATAACAACCTGTTTAAAACAGAGGTTATCACCGAAGAGTTGCATAAATTAAATATAGGGAAGGTTACGTTTATGAATGGGAATATTCCGTTAGAGCATTATAAAAAATCTGATTTTCTTCAATCCTTCAACCTCATTTATAAGTCAGACCTTAATATCCGCTTTTTTGCAGAGAATTCAATTACTAATTACCTGCATCAGTTAGCTCCCGATCTGTCACCCGAAGAGCTTGTAAAAATGGGTAATCTTCAATTTTCCTTTTACATCGACGATAAATTCATCTATAAAGAAAATATTCACCCCGGATGTACTTTTGGATATGGCAGTAGTAAAAATACCTCTACTGTATATAGAATTCCTCTTACGAGCTCTAAAAGTGAAAATCTCTGGGCTTTGAATATGTGGGAAAGGTTTAAACTTAACGGTGGCGAAAAAGTGCTTATGAATGGCAGCCATAAGCTCAAAATTGAAATCAGGCCTTACATTACTATTACTGACGATGTAAAAGTTGGTGATTTAATCGCCGAAGGGCAAATTAAACTAATAATAAAAGAACCAACTTTTACTGCTGAGCAGATAGAAATTCAGCCTATACTGCGAAACAGCGGATGGGAAATTTCGAATCTATCGTATGAACATAGTAAAATTGAATTGCTGAATAAAGATATCGCCACTTACAATCTAAAAGAAATAACAAGCGTAGTTGTTATTCATAATGGTAAACTTTTAATTGAAGAGTATTTTAATGATGCCGACAGGACTACACAGCATGATACCCGGTCGGCAGGAAAATCATTTGCATCTACACTTATGGGTATTGCTATAAATGATGGCTATATTAAAAATGAAGATCAGATGCTTGATTCTTTTTATGATCTGAGGGAGTATGCAAATTATGATCCCAAAAAGGATAGCATAAAAATTAAAGACCTTCTAACAATGAGTTCTGCATTTGACGGTTCAGATGCTCATAGTGAATCGCCGGGCAATGAAGAAAACATGTACCCAACAGATAACTGGGTAAAATTCACGTTAGCTTTAAAAATGGATCCTGCCAAAACGAATGGTGGCAAATGGGATTATTTTACAGCAGGCGTAGTAGTGTTAGGAGATATTCTGGACAAAAAAGTTCCCGGCGGACTAGAGAAATATGCTGCCGAAAAACTTTTTAAACCTTTAAACATTACAGAATATCAATGGCAGTACACACCGCAAAAAGTTGTGAATACTGCAGGTAGCTTACAAATGAGGTCCTTAGATTATGCAAAATATGCGCAGTTATATAAAAATAACGGTGTATGGAAAGGCAAACAAATACTTTCCGCAGCATGGGTACAGAAAACGTTTACAAAACAAATTCAGATTCCGGAACGCGACAATGAGTTCTACGGCTATTTGTTCTGGAATAAAACCATTACTTACAAAGGAATAGATTATGAAACCTATTATTGCGCCGGAAATGGCGGAAACGAATTTATAATATTTAAAGACCTTCCGATGGTAATTATAATAACGTCAAAAGCTTTCAATAAGCCTTATGGTCATCCGCAAGCTGAAAAAATAGTCAACGATTATATACTACCTGCAATTTTAAAATAAATCATTCTAATTTTTTATTCTTTCCCTATAATTTCCTTTCGATGTTCTATCCCCCATTCCGTCAGGTTGTTGATTATAGTTTTTAACGTTCTGCCATGTTCTGTAAGTTCATACTGAACAGTTATCGGTTGGGTAGCTAAAACAGTTCGTTTTACCAGTTTATTAATTTCCAGTTCTTTCAATTCTTTACTTAGCATTTTGTTAGAAATACCAACGACGTCATTCAAAAAATCAGAAAACCTTCTTGTATCGTAAAAGCAAATAGAAGTAATAATAGGTATTTTCCATTTGCCACTTAATACATGCATGGAGTCCTGAACTGCCATCATTTCTTTTTTACGATCCTGTTCAAATTCCGGTTTGCACTTCATAGGTTACTTTGTTACTTAGAGGTTACTGTTACTTTTTCATACAAAGTTACCAAAGTAAACAACACTGATATAACTTTGCTGCTCAAACTTTTAAAAAAATTAAAAAATGAGCAAATTAAAAAATAAAATAGCTGTAGTTACCGGCGCATCAAAAGGAATAGGCGCTGCTATAGCAAACTATTTTGCGGCAGAAGGAGCCAAAGTTGTAGTAAATTATGCTTCGAGCAAGGAAGGTGCGGATAATGTTGTTAAAGCTATAACAGATAACGGTGGAACTGCTATCGCAATACGTGCCGATATATCTAAAGAAGCCGATGTAATCCGATTATTTGAAGAGACAAAAAAAGCTTTTGGCGGATTGGATATTTTAGTAAACAACGCGGGTATTTATCAGTTTTCGCCAATTGAAATGGTAACTGCAGAATCTATCCAGCAACATTTTAATATCAATGTATCTGGCCCTATACTGGCAATTCGCGAAGCAGTAAAACTATTTGGCGAGAAAGGCGGAAACATCATTAACATCAGTTCGGGTGTAAGCACTACTCCAATGGCTACAGGTTCGGTATATTCTGCAACCAAAGCGGCATTAGATGCTGTCACCATTGCTTTGTCAAAAGAACTGGGTGCAAAAAACATCCGGGTAAATTCTATTTTACCGGGTAGTGTGGAAACCGAAGGTACACATAGCGCAGGCATCAGCGGTAGTGATTTCGAAAATCAATTAATTGCCAAAACACCACTTGGCCGTATCGGACGTCCAGAAGATATTGCAAAAGTCGCCGTATTTCTTGCTTCGGAAGAATCAGCTTGGATAACAGGAGAGCGATTAGCGGCGTCAGGTGGTATTTACGGTTTCTAAAAAATAATAAGATGACTCAAAATAATTATAACGGGACACTTCAACAACCCATCGGATCAGGATTTGACTCAGCATCGACAACAGACGATGTAATTAAAGGAATTGACCTTACAGGAAAAATAGCTATTGTTACAGGTGGTGGCACAGGCATTGGCCTTGAAACGGTAAAAACGTTATCAAAAGCAGGTGCAACAGTTGTAGTACCGGCAAGAGATGCAAAAAAAGCAAAGAAAAACCTTGAAGGGATTGCTAATGTTGAAATAGAAGAAATGGATTTAATAAGTCCACATTCAATCGACACATTTACTAAAAAGTTTCTTGCTTCAGACAGGCCACTGCATTTACTGATTAATAATGCAGGGATAATGTTTGTACCATTACGCCGTGATGCTAAAGGAAATGAATCGCAGCTTGCTACGAATTACCTGTCTGCTTTCCAATTTACTGCCGGATTATGGGACGCATTAAAAAAAGCCAATGGTGCACGGGTAATTAATGTTTCTTCTTTAGGTCATCATTTTGCTCCCTTTAACTTTGATGACCCGAATTTTGAAACCCATGACTATGATACATTACAGGGCTACGGACAATCAAAAACTGCGGTTAACCTGTTTTCGCTTGAATTAGACAATCGTGCAAAAACATACGGTGTAAGGGCATATTCAATACATCCGGGGAACATTTGGGGAACAGAATTAGCCAGGGAAGCGCCAATAGAGATACTACAGCAGTTCGGCTTTTTAGACGAAAAAGGTAATCAGGTGCAGGCAGTTATCGATTCGCTTAAAACCATTCCGCAAGGTGCGGCTACAACAGTATGGGCAGCTACTAGTTCGCTGTTAAACGAAATAGGCGGTGTGTACCTGGAAGATGGAGATGTAGCTAAATTAGCTATAGATCCTTCAGTACCCAATGGAGTAAAACCCTATTCTCTGGACGAAAGCAATGCCCAAAAATTATGGAAAGTAACCGAAGAATTGACAGGCATTACATTTAACACGCATTAATTACCGTTCTAATGGTGCCTTTACGGTTATGCGAAATATAATCAAAATGTGTAAAACCCTGTATGTCGCTAGATTGCAGGGTTTTTCTTTTAACTTATAGGTATTTTTTAGTCTATTGGCATTTTTAATATTGTTACAGAATAAATAACTTAATAATCACATAATAAATCATTTACATACGTAAATCACACTATATTTGTTAGCAACCGCGATAGAGAATATATACCGATTCCTGCTTGTCTAAGCAATATCATCTATAAAAATGCTTCCCGCAATAACCAAACACCATTTATAGCATGACATTGATATCTAAAGAAAAATTCACAGAGATTGCCGGGCTTTCTAAAATTCCTATCCCCGGATTATCTTCTTACCTAATGCGGGTAATGAAAATTGACAACTTAAACACTGTTGTAAGGGAGGCAGGAAATCTTGAAGGAGCATCATTTGCCAATCATATTTTAATGAAAATTGGTGTGAGGGTTCAGTTTGATACTACCGAACTGCTAAACATTCCTGCCAAAGGAGCATTTATTGTCATTGCAAATCATCCGTACGGAGGCATAGAGTCATTAGCGTTATTGAGCACAATTGCCAAAGTGCGCCCCGACGCTATGTATATGGGTAACTTTTTACTGAAGAAAATTCCAAATCTGGAAAAATCAATTATTGCGGTAAACCCGTTTGAAAATGTGCAAAATTCATCGAGTGTTACCGGATTGAAAATGACTCTTAAAGCTTTGTCTGAAGGTGTTCCCGTCGCCATTTTTCCTGCGGGAGAAGTTTCATCCTATAATTTTAAGACCAATACAATTACCGACAGGGAGTGGCATCCTGCCGTAGGAAAAATTATTTGTAAAGCAGGAGTGCCTATTTTACCTATCTATTTTCACGGCAGTAACGGATTTTTCTTCAGTATGCTAAAATCTATTCATCCTATGCTTCAAACGTCTAAACTTATATCAGAGCTTTTCAATAAAAATGGGCATGCTCTAAAAATGACCATTGGTGAGCCCATTCTGTTAGAGGGAAGAAATAAAACTTTTGACCCATTGCTATTAAAGAATCTTCGAAATAACCTTTACGCACTTAAGAATAAAGTATATAGTTCTTAAAATAAACCAGGATTTCGGACTGTTTATGGATGTAAGTGGGTTAAAAAAATATAGTATATTGCACTTTAAATTCACCTTATGCCAGAAATAACATGCCTCTTAATTGACGATGATGCCGATGATCGCGAATTTTTTGAAATTGCACTGGAAGCAGTGCCTTTGTCAACTAATTATATTACTGCACCGGACGGCATTAAGGGCCTGGAGTTATTAGCCACACTGAACCATAAACCTGAATTTATATTTCTGGATCTCAATATGCCGATATTGTCAGGTAAAGAATGCCTTACTTCTATAAAACTGCTTAAAGGGTATGAAAATGTACCTGTAATTATATTTTCTACATCATCATATCAGGCCGATATTGAAGACTGTCGCACATTAGGGGCATCTCATTTTCTTACAAAGACTCCTGATATTGATGAACTATCTGTTATCATTACCAAATTACTTTCCGATAAGAACCTACCGTTTGTAGTAGGTTAATTAAAATACTTACCATGAGTGATTCAAAAAATACCCAGACAATTATTAGTGAACAGCGTTATCAGCGAATGATTGACGAGGTACAGGATTACGCTATTATTTTACTGGATGTAGATGGTAACATCCAAAACTGGAACAAGGGTGCACAAAAAATAAAAGGATATTCTGAAAAAGAAATCCTTGGCAAAAATTTCAGCATTTTTTACCTTGCTGAAGACATGGCAAGCAGGCTGCCCTATAACCTAATAGCTGAAGCATCAAATAATGGTAGGGCTACTCATGAAGGCTGGCGTGTACGCAAAGACGGTACTACCTTTTGGGGAAATGTAGTAATTACAGCCCTGCATGGTGAAAACGACGAAATTATTGGATTTACCAAAGTAACCCGTGACCTTACTGAACGAAAACTTGCCGAAGAACAAAAAGATCGTGATGCAAAAAGTATTGAACTACAAAATAAACAACTTGAAGAGTTTGCTTATGTAACATCGCACGACCTACAGGAACCAATACGAAAAATACGCACCTTTATAAACCTTGCCAAAAAAAGCATTGGTGATGTGGAAAATACCACAAAGTACCTTGATAAAATGGACAGCAGTGCCGAAAAAATGGTACAGCTTATAAAAGATGTCCTGGCTTTTTCGAGACTTTCACACGACCAGTCAGAATTTATTGATGTCGATTTGAATACCACAATAGCCGATGTTGTATCTGAATTTGAAGTATTGATAACAGAACGAAAAGCTGTTATAAAAACATTGGGTTTACCAATAGTAAAAGGAATTCCTGTGCAGCTTCACCAATTATTTAGCAATTTGATAAGCAATGCTATAAAATTTAATCACGAAGTACCACAAATCACAATTACGTCGGTTGTAGTTCTTGATGCCGAAGATATCCTGCAAAACAGAACCAATTATGCAATATCCATTACTGATAACGGTATTGGATTTGCCCAGCAATATGCAGACCAGGCTTTCCAACCCTTCAAAAGACTGACTTCAGAATTCGAAGGAACAGGTATTGGCCTCTCTCTTTGTAAACGAATCGTAGAAAATCACAAAGGATCAATTAGTGTTCAGAGTGAACCCGGCAAAGGCACTACTTTTCAGATTAAATTTCCCCGAATCGATAATTAAATTACATAAGCCGGATTTAATCCGACCCAATCAATGTTTGTATTTTATAAGGCCTACTGAAAAACTTTTTTGGGATATTTCTCAACATACGAATAGATCAACTGCATGATGTAATGACTACTCTTGTAGGGAGTAACATAATCTTTAAAGTCTGATGGATCTGTAATTGCAATATCAGACGACAGGTAACCCATGCCATAAAAGTGTCCGTTTTCAACCCAGATACAACTGCGCTCTTCTGCCGACCTTCCTTTATCGATAATTGCAAAAGTCGGCCTGTTTTTTAAAACGAAATCGATGGCATTTTGAACCTGCTCATTGTGCAATTCAACATCAGGCAAATTATCAGTATCATGTTGCTGAAAAAGCTCGCCTCCGCCTTGAATGGCATATTTGCAAAACCTGTAATCTATTTCGAACTTTTCGGCAATGCTTCGCAATACATTTATTGCATCATGAATAGTGCTAAAAACCTCAACACAAGCCTGAAATTTACTTACTTTACCTACAGCCAGGTACCTGTAGCCGCTTCGGGCTTCATATTCATAGAGGCCAAATTTTGCTTCAAAACGTTTTAATGCCTTATTATGCACCGGCCAAAGCTTTTTGATTTCACTACATTCTAATAATAGAGCCATCAATTCGGTAGCGCAAACCTCAAACGAAATGGAGTGTATATCTTTTAAAAAATGTTGCCGTTGCGGTGTGATCTTATGACCACTGAAATGTGAAGCCACACGTTTTTTAAGATTAACGGCCTTACCTACATACACCACCTTTTTAGTATGATCATAAAAGTAATATACGCCTGCTTTTTCAGGTAATCGTTCAAAGTCTTCAGGTGGTAAATTTGGAGGTAATCGCTGATCATGTGCGGTTTTTTTAACCATTTTTTCAATTTCATTTTCACTGTCCCATTCCAAAAGGCGTGAAAACAAAATCACAGTGGCATCTGCATCACCGCCGGCACGGTGCCTGTGCTCTACAGGAATATCTAACGAACGGCATAGGTTTCCTAAACTATATGAACCCAGTCCCGGCCTTATTTTTCTTGTTGCCCGAACAGTACATAGCTTTCTTGCCGTCCATTTAAAACCTGCCTCTTCCAGTTGGTGACGAATAAATGAATAATCAAAGTTTACATTGTGTGCAACGAATATACGGTCGGTAAGCATTTCCAAAACCTTTTCGGCAATGTCATCAAAAATGGGAGCATCACGTACCATTTCGTTGTCAATACCGGTCAGCGCAAAAATAGGGACAGGGATTTCTTGTTGCGGATTTACAAGCGATTCCCAACGGTCAATTATATTTGTACCATCGTGGATTATAATTGCTATTTCTGTAATACGGCTGCCACCGGCATTACCGCCTGTGGTTTCAATATCTACAATGGCATACTCCTGCATTTTCATCTGTTATTTTACGTAAAAAATAGTATGATCTTTACGAACATCAACTCACTTTCATTCACGGCAAAGCCACTGCAAAATTACTAAAATCTAATTATACAGGCACTATAAATTTCAGATTGAAACTACAATTTTAAAACACAACTCAATCACATACCGGTAATTATAAGAATCAAACCTCAACGCCACTATTCATTGAATACTTTTTGGGTTTCATACCAATATGCTGTTCAAAAACCCTTGAAAAATGGCTTAAATTTGTAAACCCTAACCTATACCCTACTTCAGATACTGCCAGCCTTTTTTCCTTAAGCAGCCATGCCGCTTCCTGCATACGCATGTGCTGGTAATACTCAAAAACACCTTTGCCGAAAGTCTGGGTAAAAAGCTTTCGCATTTTGGGTTCGCTCATACCCGCTTCACGTGCTAAAGAAGCAATATCCGGTGCTTTATCCAGGTTAGTCTGCAGGTAGTTCTTAATACTGTAAATGGCTTTAATATCATCTATGTGCATATTGCTTGTTGGCATTGCTTCCCGTTGTACCAGCAATGCAAAAATATAGCACAGCATCTCTTCGCATTTTAGTTTGTAGTAATGGCGTTCAAGGCTTTCGGGAACAGGCTGTCCCAGCATTTCGTGGGCAGTTTTTATCATTTCGGGAGAAATTCCCGTCTCAAACAAAAAGTTGTCTTTAGCCTCAAGTATCGTCGCCACTACCGGGTGGTGTAAATTACCAAATACTTTCCGGAGATACTGCCTGGAAACCACAATGCCTACGCTCCCGAAAAATGTGTTGGAAGGCATATCCATTACAGAAGAAACAGTCTGCATACAAATCATTACATTAGCGCGTTCCGGAGACAATGGTTCGGTCTGAACCGGAGACGGAAAAATACCATTCAGCAAAAAACCGATATTCTCCTCCCCTTCCGACAGTTCATTTGTCCGTTCTATAAAAAAATCCTCTTTAAGATGGTAATTCCGAATTATCATTCGCAGCTCGTTATCCCATGAAAATCCGGTTATGTAGCCTTGTCCTTTGTTTTCTGGGATATAAATAAAACGTCCACGAAAAGTAGTACCTATCGCTTCGGCAAATTGCTGCATTACACCTGATCCTTTATCAATAACCGATATTTTCATTTACGACTATTTTTATACTTATTGCAACTATTTAGTTCGTAAAAGTAATTATAATTTTGTTAATGAAATATAGATAATACAAATGCATAAGATATGTTATTAGAAAATAAACAAATAGCAATTATAGGCGGTGGCCCCGGAGGTTTAACAATCGCAAGGTTATTACAACAAAAAGGGGTAAGCGTAAAAGTATATGAAAGAGATTTTAATGCTTCCGTACGTGTACAGGGCGCAACACTCGACCTGCATTTTGAATCGGGGTTAAAAGTTATTGAAGAAGCAGGACTAACCCAGGCATTTAAAGAGGCCTATAGGCCGGGCGCCGAAAAAGGGCGTATTGTAGATAAACATGCAAACATTATTTACGACGAGCATGCTAACACCTATGATAAAGATTTTGGCGATGAAGAATTCAGGCCGGAAATAGACCGTGGCGATCTACGTGATATTCTATTAAATTCTCTTCAACCCGATACTGTTGTTTGGGACAGCCAATTTTTAAGCATGTCGCAGGTTGGCGATACATGGAAACTGGAATTTAAAAATGGCACTACAGCTAACGCTGATATTGTAATAGGCGCCGATGGCGGTAATTCTAAGATTCGTCCATTTGTTACCCCAAGCAAACCTATTTATGCAGGCACAATTATACTTCAGGGCAATGTAGAAAATTCTGAAGTTACAGCACCAAATATGAATAAGTTGCTAAAAGGCGGTAAAATTTATACCCATACCACCGATAAATTTATACATGTGTCGGCTAAAGGCGATGGCAGCACCGACTTTTATATTAGCTGTAAAATGGATGAAAATTGGATAAAAAACAGCGGAAGAGACTTTTCTGACAGGGTGCAGTTATTAGAATGGTTTGAGAAGGAATTTCCCGGATGGGATGCTGTATGGCGTGAGCTGATTGAAAATGTAAGCTTACCCCTTTTACTGCGTCCGCAGTATTGCATGCCTTTAGATGATGCATGGAACACGCAGCCCAATATAACCTTATTGGGCGATGCCGCCCATTTGATGCCTCCATCGGGCGAAGGCGTAAACTTAGCGATGCTTGATG
>Ga0247782_1000620_pt1 | contig 13257 bp, 1 predicted proteins | sample UWRJL019104C5_FD_179928 | JGI IMG/M metagenome (GOLD analysis project Ga0247782, IMG submission 179928) | Plant litter microbial communities from Arlington Agricultural Research Station in Wisconsin, United States - UWRJ-L019-104C-5 | ecosystem: Environmental > Terrestrial > Plant litter >...
AAAAGCAAGCTATAAATCCTAACCTTAACAATAGCAATAGTTTTTTATTATTTTTATTTAATTTAAATAATAAGCAAAACTATAAAAAACATAAGCTTTTGCACAAGACATAAAAAAGCAGCGCTATATTAAGCACTAATACAAATAAAAAACGTAAAATTAAAAAAAAAGATGTTAGCATATTTATTTTTAACTACTTTAATTTAAATAAGCTAAAAATAATAATAAATAGACAAAACACTATATATATAAATATATATTAGTTTATTTTTTATATAATAAGTATGTATAAAAAAAAAAATAGTATTTTTAATAAAGCCTAGCTATAAAACCTTTTTAATTGTCTTTTAAGCAAATTAGCTTTTTTGTAGTAAAACAAAAAACTTACTGCTAAAAAATATATTAAATAACGTTAAAAAAGTTTTAAATTAATGCTTAAAGCTTTTAAGCGCTAATTTAAAATATAACTTGCTTATACTAGTTAAAAACTAATAAAAAGGCAACTAACTTTAAAAAATATTGCTAAAAACTATAAAGCACTGCTAATATATATTTAATGCAAATTAACTTATACCTAATGCTTAAGCACGCTATTAAAAAATTATAGCAATTAGCTTTTTATTATAACAATAATTTATAAACAATTTAACAAGCTTATTAAAGCTATACTTTAACTACTTAAAGCAAAAAATACTTTGTACAAGTATATATAAAAGGTAAAAAAAGCACGTTAAAAGTTAAAATATAAGGCCTAGGACACATATTTAAATATTAAGCCTAATAATATATTAATAAAATTATTATTTAATATTTATACTATTAACAAAAATACTATAAAAACATTATTATAATTTTTATTATAACAAAATAATAGTTACTAATTAAACTATTATAGCTAACGCTATAACAATAATTAATAGTATAATAACAAAAAGCAATACAATAATAATTAATAATATAATAGTAATTATTAATATAACTAATAATAACTAATAAAATAAATACTTTTTGCAAAACTAATGTAGCAGCTATAGTAGCTAACGTAATAATTAATATAAATTTTGTAACAAAGGTTAAAGTTATAATAAAAACAAGACTTATAACAATTAAAACAATTAAAATAAAAGAAATAACTAAAATAAACATAACTAATGCAATAAATATAATAATAATTATTATAATAATAAATATAAATATAGTTGCTTTAATAATAAATAAAAAAAAAGAGTTTATTTTGCTAAAAAAAGAAATAATAAAGCTAGTTATAAATCTAATTAAGTAAGCTTAGTAAAAGAAAATTTTGTAGCTAGATTTAATATTAGCAAATAATTTTACTTTGTTAATAATTTTAAACTAACTTGTTATAAATACTATAAAAAGTTCTTAACCTCTTTAAAGCTAAAAAAACATATTAAACAATATATAACACATATTATTTTAAAAAAAATATTTACTTTATTTTTTATAAATTTTAATAAAAAAACTTATAAATATTATAATTAGCTCTTACTTTTATATAATTGTCTTTTTTAGTATTTATACTACTATAAGCATGCTAAAAATAATATAATATATAATATATAAAGGTGTTTAGGTTGCAACTTGCTTATAACCTTTACAATTAATAAGATTGCTACTTAAGTATAAGCAAAAGATATACTAATTATTAAGGCAAGCAAAACTAATTATAAGCAAATTGCTTTAAAATTGCGTTATATATACTTAAACTTTAACGTAATAGCTAAGCTAAATATTAAGCATATTAGCGTTTATAGCAATATTAGTACTAGCATAACTATGTTTAGTAAATCTTTTTTATAATTTACTAAGTACATTATTAAAAAGCGCACTAGCAAAGTAATAAGCGTTAGCAATAGCGCGCTAAAACTTAAAAAATAAGCTAAGGTTAAGTTATATACCTTTAGTAATAACAAGTTTAGCAACCCTGCTATTATAAAATTTAAGCTAAAAAAATAAGTAGTTAAAAATAAACTTTAACTTAATGCTTTATTAAGATCTAACTTTTATTATAATTATAAAAGAATTATTAATTATAACACCTATAAGCTAATATTTTTTAGTTTAGATAGCTTTAGTTTAAACTTTTATATTAGTTATAATAGTTAAAAATATATATATAAGGTTACTAGCAATTAAAAAGTAATTATTACTTTAAGCAAAAGCGTATATATATAGGTAGAGTATAAGCTGCTACCTAATAATTGCAAATTTTGTTTTTTAGCTATACATAAAGCTATAATAAACACTATAGTAAACGTTACTATACTACAAGTGGCGCTTATATACAATATTTTAAATAAACCTATTAAAATTTATAAAAGTACTAAGCTTAAATTAATTAATAAGAGCAAAAATAGTACGCGCTATTAATTTTTATAAAAAAAAGCAATAATAACATTGGCTACTATAGCTAAAGCCCTTATTAGTAGCGCTTTTAGCGCACTTTTTTAAAAACTTTGCTATTTTTATAAACATAAAATTTAGCAAAAATATAGTTGCTTTTAAATTAACATTAAATAATAGTTAAGCTTTTAACTTTATTATTAGTTTTTATAACTTAAAAGCTAATAACTAGCTACTATAAGCTTTAACTATAACTTTATTTACTAATACAATTTATAACTTAGTTATAAAAAACAATATAAACATACTATAAAAAGCTAAACACTTAAATAAAGCTAATAAGCTAGCTAAAAGTAGCCTACCTTTACTAAATAAACTAAAGCTTAAGATTTTTAAAGTATACTTTACTTTAAGCATTAAAAAACTAGTTAATGTTTTAAAAATTATAATAACTAATAGTATTTATATATATGCTAAATATATATTTAAAGCGCAAAAGCTTTATAAACTAATTAACTTATACTAAATATAAACTAATAAAAGCAAAATTAATATTTTTAAAAAAAAATAAATATAAATCTTATTAGTAAATAGTTAGCAAAATATAAAACTTAATATATAACTATACTTGCTAAGTAAAAAAAATATAAAAGTACTTAATACTATATATAATACTTTTTATAAAAAAGGCTAGCTAAAATAAGTAAACAAACTATGCCTTTTTATATACTTTATTTTTATTATATAAAAACAAGTATATAAAGTAAATAAAAAACACGTTATAATAAATCTTTGCGCACTTAATTATATTGCAGTACCTAATAGCTATCCTTTTTTTTTATAAGCATTAGTTATTAAAAGCTTTTATAAAAAAAAATATATTATTATAATTAACATAACGTTGTTTTTTTACTAGTTTAAAGTTTACTTAAGCAATTATTATAAATTTATAGTTATTAGTTTTAAAAGTATTAAAAAATTTACTATAGTGCTAATAAGATTTTATAACTTTTTAGCCTATGTTTAAAAATATATAAACAAATTACTTTATAAGTACTTATATTTTAGTTGCGCTTTTATTAATAATATTATAATTTTTTTAAATATTTTTAAAAACTATATTTAGCACTTATTTATAATTTTTAAACTGTTTTAAAAAAAAAACATTGCTATGTTACTAACTAAGTCTTTTATTAAATACTTATTAGTTAAACTTTTAGGTTTTTATATAAATAGCTTAAGCTTTTTTATTACTGCTAAATAAGTAAAAATATTTTATTAGCTTGCTTTTTTATATAATTTAAAAGCTTTAAAATAATATATTAAAGCAAGCACTTTTTTAAAATTACTTATTTTTTATTATGTATAACTAGTTAAGCTATTATAATTATAAAAAATAGCTTTGCTAGCAAAAAGTTGCAAAAAAGATAAGGTTATAATAAGCAATCTTAGCAAGCGCAAGGCATATTATTAGTTAATATATTATAATATAATACTAGCTAAATTAAAGTTATTTAAAGCAGTGCAAGCTATTATTTACTTAAAAAACTTATTTTATTACTATAACTTTAAGCAAATCTTATTTATATAAATTAATAGCTTTATTAAAAAAAAATATAGTATTATAATTTTTTATTTAGCAAAAAAGTTTAAGTAAATACTAAGTGCTAGTATTTTATTTACTAAAATAAAACTAGTAATATATTTAAGCAAGTGCTTATTTAAAGCAAAAACTTAGTATAGCTTTTTTAAGCTAAAAGTTATATATTTAGTATAAGCTTTTATAAAGCTTTAAATAGTAATATAATTAAATAAGTAGGTTATTATGCTTACTAATTATGCTGTAATAAAAAACATTTTAAAGCAAACAACTTTTAATACTATAAGCACTAATTAAGTTAATAAGCGTTTAATTAATTTATTTATCTATTTATTATAGTATAAATATTAAGTATATTATTTTTTAAGGCAATTAAACTTTATACTTAACGCGCTTAGTTATTTAAAAGCATTATAAAACGCTAACAATAAACATAAAAAGATTAAGCAATTTAATAAACTAGCAGTACTAAACACTATATAAAACATAACTTTTAATAATTTTTTATTATTAATAATGCTAAACATTATAAAGCACATAGCTAAAGCAATTATTAATAATTAGTAGCACAAAGATTTTAAAAAGCTTATTGCAAAAACTTAAAGTATAAGCAAGTAATTAATAATTTATAGCACAAAAAGTATTAAACAATTAATAAAAATATTAAAATTTTTTTATTGCTTAGTAATTTTTTTTATATTATAAATAAGCTTATTTATAATGTGCATATAAAATAAAAGCAATTATATATTTTATATTTTATAATTAAACAAATAATAAAAATAGTATATAATAAAAAGCATTATGCAAAACTAAAAAAAATGCTAAAAAATTTTAAGCCTTACAATATATATAAAAAAGTATAGCTTGTAAACAAGTATATAAAATATTGCCTAGTATATAACTTTAACTAAATAAACTATTAAAAAGCAGTTAATAGTTTGCAGCCTATTTAACTTAATAATCTGCTATTAATATATATTATAGCTATTAATTTTATTTTGTTTTTACTAAAGGTTAAGTTAATTAAAATATTATAGCAATTAAAAAGCAAACTATATTTTAAGTTTTATAACTATATAATAATAATAACATATCCTATATTAAAACAAACTTTATTAGTTTTTAAAAATATAAAATATACTACTAAGAAGTAGGCTATTATTGCTATATAATAACTGCTATTAAGTAACTAAAAAATATTATAAAGCATTATATTTAACTAAGACTGCAAGTTTACTTTTAATTTTTAGCAAGGCATATAAAAGGCCTTAAGTACTAAGTTATTAATAATAATAGCTTACTATTTATAAAGTAATAATTTTTTAAAACAAAAAAACTAAACTATTAAATTAGCTATGCAATTTTATAATTTTACTAATTTAAAATTTAACTAAGTAAATTTAATTTTTATTTTGCAATAAAACTTTAATACTACATACTTAAAAGCTATTAAATTAATACTACACAAGTAGCTATTTAGTTTTAAGCTGCAAAGCTTAATAAATATTTTGCTTAATGAAAATAATAAAAAATAGTTTAAAAATATAAAGTACTTATATAATTACTTATAACAAAATGCTAATTTTATAATAAATTTTGCTATAACTAAAGCAAAACAAAAGTTTAATAAAATATATTGTTACCTAAAATTTAAAGTAAGAAATAAAGTGCTATTATGCTTTTATAATAAATATTACTTTTTTAGCAACCTTTTACACAAGTACTTTTAGCAAAGAGTAGGGCTATAAATAATAATAAAAAAGGTAGGCAATTTAGCTTATAAACTTAATTTTTTAGCTAATTATTATATATACTTTATAATTTTAGTAGCTTAGCTATATCCTTGCTAAAGCAAAAACAATTTTTTTAACGTACTATTTTGCTACCTAGCCTTATTAAAGCTAACTAACACTTTAATACTAATAAAGAAAATAATAATATTTACAAAGTAAAACTTGTTTTTAAGCACTAGCTTAATTAATGTAAAAATAAGTATAACTATTTTATTAAATAAAAGGGATAGGGCTATAAGTATAACAAGTAGCACTTAAAAAAATATTTGCAACATTTATAAAAGTTGATTAATAAGTATTAAGGACAACATAAGCTTTAACCTAAATTGGCACACAAAAAGATTGATGTTAAAAAGATTTTATTATAATAACGTAGCCGACTTTGTAAAGCTTTTAAAAAAGCTTTTAAAAAGGCTTTTATACTAGCAAAACAAAGCAAAAGGCGTTCTTATAAAAACGTTATATAATAAAAAATATTAAAAGTATAAATTACTAAGGATAGTAAGTTTTTTTTTTATGCTAGGGCAATCTAATACACCTAGGTAAAGGGTGCATGTTAATATAAGCTAAAGGCTTATGTTAACATGTATAGTAACATAAATAAGATATATAGTTTAAATAAAAAGATTAAATAAGGCGCGCACATAATAAGATTGTTTTTTGCTATAGCCTTTAGCTATGTCTGCCTTACTAATACATCTCACTTTCACTATAATAATTCATACCTACCCTTAGATCACCTTACATAACCCTTATTTATTTAATATATTTTATAATTATATTTATTATTTTTTTTTATATAAAAAATATTTATATATAATATTATAATTTAGCTAATATTAATATAATAATAATATAAATAATATTAATTAATTTTTAATTAAATAATAAGTTTAAATATAATTTTTTTATTTTTAAAATATATTTATTTAGCAAGTTATTAAATAATATACTAAATAAAAATTATATTATAATATTATATAATTAGTTTAATATTTAAATAATTAAAAAAAAAAAATATTATTAAATTATTTATTTTAATAAAAATTTAATAGTTATATTTTTATTATTAATATATCTTATAGGTTAATTGCACACCTAAGTTAATTACACACTTTTTTTCCTATACAAAAAACGTTCGTGCGCAACATTATAACTTGGCCAATACTAATGCTATAACAATATAAATAATACTAGTTGATTCCTAACTAAATAATAAGTTTAAATATGATTTTTTTATACTTATAGTATTTTTATTTAATAGGTTATTAAGGTTATAAATAAACAAGGATTATTAAAAAGATCTTAGCAAAAAGGGCCGTGCGTAAATTTATAACTTTATTAATTTTAGTTAACTATATAATAATAAAAATATAACTATTAGATTTTTATTAAAATAAAAAATTTAATAGTATTTTTTTTTATTTTAATTACTTATATATTAAACTAGTTATATAGTATTATAGTATTTATACTATAATATAATCCCTGCTAAAAATTATATAATCCTTGCTTAGCGTATTGCTTAATAACTTGCTAAAAAAGTATATTATAAATATAAAAAAATCATATTTAAACTTGTTATATAGTTAAGAATCGACTAGTACTATTTATATTATTATAGCATTAGTATTAGCCAAGTTATAATGTTGCGCATAGACGTTTTTTATATAAGAAAAAAAGTGTGCAATCGACCCAGGTGTGTAATTAACCCGTGGGATATGTTAGCTATAAAATATATTATAATAGTTAATAAAAATATAATTATTAAATTTTTAATAAAATAAAAAATTTAATAATTTTTTTTTTTTTAAATATTTTAATATTAAATAAATTATATAATATATTTTATAACTATATTTATTGCTTAACTATATTTATTATTATTTTTTTATATAAAAAATATTTATATAATATTATAATTTAATTAATATTAATATTATAATAATATAAATAATATTAATTAATTTATAATTTAATAATAAGTTTAAATATAATTTTTTTATATTTATAATATTTTTATTTAATAAATTATTAAAGTTATAAATAAATAAAAATTTTAAAAGAATTTTTAATAAAAAAAGCTATATATAAATTTATAACTTTATTAATTTTAATTATATAATAATAAAAATATAATTATTAAATTTTTATTAAAATAAAAAATTTAATAATATTTTTTTATTTTAATTATTTATATATTAAACTAATTAGTTAACTATATAATTTTTTATTTAATATATTATTTAATTAAAAATTAATTAATATTATTTAGTTATATTATTATAATATTAATATTAACTAGTTAAATAATAATATTATATACAAATATTTTTTATATAAAAAAAATAATAAATATAATTAAATAATAAATATAACTAACTAATTTTTATTAAAAATTATTTTATTTTATTTAATATATTATTTAATAATTTATTAAATAAAAATATTATAAATATTAAAAAATTATATTTAAACTTATTATTTAATTATAAATTAATTAATATTAGCTAAGTTATAATATTATATATAAACATTTTTTATATTAAAAAAAGTGTGTAATTAATTTAGGTTTATAATTAACTTAAGTGTGTAATTAACTTAGGTATGCAATTTATTTAGGTATGTAATTAACCTATAGGATGCATTAAGTAAGCTTATATTTTATATTGCGCTTTTTTACTAACTTGCGCAACCATTTTCTTACTTATACTATTTTTTTTTTTTTTTCACTACTATAACTTAATGCTGCGCACACAAATTAATTTTAATTTATAAAAAGCTTAAATAATTAAAAAATATTAAAACTATGCTATAATTTAATTTATTTTAAATATTTTAAACATTTGCTATAAAGTATTAGTTAAACAATTAATATTATATTTTTGCTTTAAAAAATAAAAGATTTTAAAAAATAAAAGCTGTACTAAGCACAAACCTAATTTTAATAAGCAACTTGTTACTTTATACTATAAGTTTAGATTATTAGATGCTTAACTTTATTAATACTTAAAATATAATAGCTTTATAATTATATTAAGTAAAATTGCTATTATTTAAAAACAACTAAAAATTTTTTATTAATATTTAATTAAGGTTGTATAAGCGTAATAAATAAACTATAAGCATAGTTATAGAAGGTGTAGGCCTAGGTCAGGTTAATGGCTTAGAGCTACAATGGCTTAGAGAGCTATGCTATGCGAATAGCTTTAATGAGCTGGAAAGCTTATTGAGCTTATTGAGCTTATTGAACCTAAGTACTTATTGACCTGTAGTTACCTGACCTGCCCTTTTATAATAAGAAAATCCCACAATGTTATGTATTGTAGAGTTTCTTTCTTTTTACTTCCTCATCCGTAGATTTTTAGCAATAGATTAGTTATACATAGGAGCCTTGTTTCCTTTAAAGTGACGCGCTTGCAACTAGCATACTTTATAACGAAAAGAAGTATATAAAACATAACTTAGCAGCTTAGCTTATAAAGCTTTATTATATATTTGCGTTAGCGTTATTATAGTTTGCTTTATGTAGCTATATATAAAGTTTATTAAAAATTTTACAAAAATATAATTTTAAAACGTTTATATAAAACATATTGTTATTATAAAAGTTAAATATGCCTTAGGCTAAATTATATTTAGTTAGTAAACGTACATTTAAAGCTTGTTAAGTATAAGTTTAAAATTTATGTAAGCATTAATACGCATTTATAATTTATAATATAGCTTTATGTTAGCTTTTTTATAATTACTATACGTTTTATTTTTGCATAATATATGCAACTTATTAAAAATATAAGGTTTTTGCTACTTGTTATCTAATTTAATTAAGGCAGCAAAACTTTAATAATAATAATAGCTTATTTTCTTTTATTTAAAGCATTTTAAAAAAACTAATACATTTAATAATCTTTTTTGCAACAATATTTAATATTAAAACTTAACTTAGCTTAAAATAATACTTTTTTAAGCAATATAGCATAATTAACTGCTTATATAAACAGTAGCAATAATATATAAAATAGTACTTTATAATAAAGCAATTATTAGTTTTTTAAAAAAAGTATTTAAAATTAATAAATTAAAAGTTAGTAAAACAAATTATAAAAAAATTATACTTTATTTTAAAGAGTATGTACTTATACTACTATATATAAGTATATATAAAGTTATACTAACTTTTATTAAAAATATTTTAGTATGTTTAAATATACTAGCTTTTAAAACAAAAACTATATTAAGGATTATATTGTATTATTATATATTTTTATGCTTATTTTTTAATATAAATATTTTAAGTTTATATAACTATAAAATAGTTATTATATATAAACTTAATATAGTTAGCTATACATTATTTTTAATATTTTTTATAAGCTTTATATTATGCTTAATTTTATAAAAAGCTATATTAATTGCTTTATTTTTTTAAATAAAAAGCAGTAAGCTAAGCTAATAAAGTTTATTAAAGCTAACGGTATTAATTTAAATGCTTATTTGCTAGCTAATATAATATAAATTTATAGTTAGTTAAGTATATTTTATTTAAATTAGCAATTGTTTATTATATAGTTTATAAACAATACTTTATATATTATAAAATATTAATAACTAAAAGAGAATTTAAAGTAGTATACTTTGCAAAAAAAAGAGCTAAAGCTTAAAAAGCTTGCAAAGCTTTATAAAAGTTAAAATAAGCTAAAGTAGTAGTTAAAATATAATAGTATTGCTTTATTAGACTTATATAATGTTATATAAACTAATAAAGTAAATAACTAGCCTTAATTTTTTTAATATATATTTTATTTTTAACTTTAACTAACTACTTGCTAACAAAAAATAATAAATAAAAAATAGTAAACAAAAAATAATAAACAAAAAATAGTAAACAAAAAAAAGTAAACATTAAACTTAAGCAAAAGTAAGCAATAATATTATTAATTGCTAGCTATGTTTTTAAGTACTAGGCTTATTATTATTTATACTAGCAGCTATTTTTTTTTGTTTAGCTATATTTTTTGTTTATAAAAGCAGGCCTAGCTATTTATAATTTTTTTTTTTTAAATTTTGCAGTAGTGCAATAAGTAAAAGTAGTTTATTTAAAAATAAATTTTTATTAAGCTTTAAAAGAAGCGTTTTAAGGTTGCCTACACTTATTATTGCTTGTTTTTTTTTGCTTTTAGTTAATTTTTTTTTAACCTTGCTTAAAAAATAAGTTTATTTTAACTTCTTTTTTTTTAATTAAGTCTTATTTTTGCTTAATTTTAGTTTTAATATTTTTTGTTTTAATTTTTTTTTAAATTTATAAGCGTTTTAAAAGTAAAAGCAACTTAAAAAGCGCTTTAGCTTAGCGTCTTTTTTTTTATAGCTTTATTAGCAAGTTATTATTTTTATTATTATTAGCAACAAAAGTAACTTATTAAAAAATATATAAGTAAACTATAAACTTGTTTTTGTTAGCATTATTAAATATACTTTTAATATTTAAAAAGCAAATAAAATTTATAAAAGCTATATTAAGCTTAACTACGCTAAAGCTAAAGCTAGTTTTAATATTAGCAACTATTTAATAAAGTATTATTTTAAAGTAAGATAGCAAAATTGCTTAGTTAGATTATAAATAAGCAAAAAGCTTATTATAGTTAGTAAAAACTTTATTAATTAAAATATTGCAAAGTATTAACGCTAAAACTTATTTAAGCTTTTTAATCTTATAAGTTATAACTTTTTTAATTATTTTTTTTACTTTAAGTTTAATATAAACGTAAACTAAAACACTATTAACTATATATTATTTTATTTTACTAGTTAATATAATGCTTTGCTTTTAGTTTAATTATGCAAGTGTAAACGCGCTATTTATTTTTTAACTATAAGCATGTTATAAACCAACAGGCAGGAAACCGTTAGCTGCGTTAAAAGCTGATCAAAAGCAACAAGAGCAAGGTAAGCGCTGGACCAAGAGATATGCTACAGCTAATATTACATAAAATTAATTAGTTAGCTAGCGGCCACTTTTATGCAGCGGCCGGTAGCCGCTAGCAGCTAGTAGCCGCTAGTAGCTAGTAGCCACTATGTTATAGTAGCCGCAATTTATATCTATTTTAAAAAAAAAAATCAAGTATATATTTTTTTTTATATCTAGCTAGCTATAATTATTTTTTTAATTTGCAGTAATTAATTTAAGCATATACTTAGCATATAACTAGAACTACTAAGTATATAAAAAAAATTTTTTAATAATTAATTAAAACATAAGCTTTTTTGTTTGTTTATTTTTAGCAATAGCAAACTATAGCTATTTAAATTATTTTAAATAGTAAAAATTGTTATATTTTAATTACTTATTTATTAGTAAGTAAAACGGACTTATATTTAAAAGACTGCGCAGATTAAAACCAAAAGTTAAATTAAAGCTAGAACTTATTTGCAAACTAATTTTTAAACCTATCTTTAAACCTATTAAGCAAAAAACAATTGCTAATCTAATTAATTTAAGCACTAAAGCAAAAGGCTTAGATTTAAAAAGCAAAAAATTAACTTAAAAGCTATTAGTAAAAATTTAAGCTAAGGCATAAGCGCAAGCAAAAAAAAAACAATAAAAGCAGCAACCTATTTTAGCAAAAAAATAAATTAAAAAAATAATAGTAGTAGCAGCTTAACTTATTATTAAACTAACTTATTTAATAGTAATTTAATAAGCTTAAGCAAGACTTTTTAAATAATAAAAAGAAAAAAAAAAAGAGCTTTAACTTATTTTTAAATAGTAAGCAATTAGTATGCTTAAAAATATAATAAACTAACTTAAAAGTAAGGTTAAAAGCGCTAACTAAACAAAAGCTTTTAAAGCATCACAACCTATAAAATATAATAAAATAACTAACTTAACTTTTTTTTTTACTTTAATTAAAATATATTTAAAAACAATAAAAAAAATAAGTTAAAAAAAGTTATAAAAAGTATAAGCTGCTAAAAACTTTTTAAATAAAAAAGCTTTTAAATAGTTTAAGACTTACTAAAAAAATTAAATTAAAAAAAACTTTAAAAAAAAGATGCAAAAACTGTTTAGCAGCTATAAAAAATTTAAAAAAAAGCTAGTTATAATGTTTAAAAATTTTAATAAAAAATAAAAAGCTAGATAACAACTTTAAAGCTTTAAATAAACTAAAAGCGCGTTAGCTTATATAGTTTTTTTTAAAAAGTTAGCTACTAAAGCAAAATAGCTAATTAATAAAGCTTTTATAAATGTGTACTATAAAAAATTAAAAGCACTAATTTAAACAAAATTAATTAAAGTTATTTTATAGCTTAAAAACTTTATTACATTTATTAAACTAATAATTACTATTAATAATTAATTGTTTAACTTTGCTTAAAAATAAAAAAAAAACTAATAAAATAATAAACTTAATTAAAAAAAAAGTAATAATAATTAAAAAAGTAAAAAAATATATAATAACTTTATTAGTATTAATATAATTAATAAAAATAATAAAA
>Ga0247782_1000621_pt1 | contig 13255 bp, 9 predicted proteins | sample UWRJL019104C5_FD_179928 | JGI IMG/M metagenome (GOLD analysis project Ga0247782, IMG submission 179928) | Plant litter microbial communities from Arlington Agricultural Research Station in Wisconsin, United States - UWRJ-L019-104C-5 | ecosystem: Environmental > Terrestrial > Plant litter >...
TTATAAAAAAAAAAAAAAAAAAAAAATAAAAAAAAAAAAAAAAAAAACATAACTAAAAAGGTATAAAAATAACGTTTGCAAATAATATATAAATAAAGCAAATAATAGTAAAAAAGTAATAGCTTAGCAAATAGTTAGCAGCTAAAAAAAGTAAAAGTTAAAATCTTAGGCTTAAAAAATATAAGGTTAAGTTAAAACCTACTTAACTAGTATAAGCTATTAAAAACTAATAGCTTAAAAAGAAAGAGCAGTATAACAAAAAAGCCGCTACTAGGTACAGTGGGGCGACATTAATTAAGAGCAAAAATAAAGTTTACACTCTACCACTCTATTGTTTTCAACAACAAAAACTACTACATAATAAAATTAAAAAATTAAAAAAAACCTTTTATATAAAATTTAAATAGTTAAATTCTTTAGCTACTAACTTTTTAAAATAATTTTAAAGCGTTTAGTATTTTTATTATTTTTTTAAAAACAAGGCTAAAAAGCTTAAGATTTTATATAGCTTTAAACGTTAAAAAAACAAGCAATAGAACTTTTTTATTATAATTATAATTTTTTTATTTTTCTTTAAGTCTTAAACAATATAGAAAGAATTTTTTAAAAATTATTATAGTATAAAGTTGTTGAGATATTAATTATTATAAAGTGTAGATTTTAACTGTTTTAGGTGCAAAATCACGGGGTGCTCGTGATTTGTGTCGGGCGACTGTACGTACTTGTAGCACGCACCTATAGGGGTACATACTTTAGTACGTACCGCAGCGACCACTCCCTAAGGATTAGCTAAAGGCCTAATAAGGCCTTGCAGCTATATATAATTAGCACACCAAATGGAAGTAATCTTTTATAGCTACTTTTTAAAATCTAGCATATTACCTTATAACGTACCAAGCCTAAAACCTTACAAAAAAATAAAAAGGTTAGCAAACTTAAGTAATAAAAATATATTAGCTTAAAAAAACTTTTTATAAAGTAGTAAAGCATATTAATAAGCAAATTAATAATATTTTGCTTATAAAAAAGGCAAGCTATTATATTTTTTACTTTTAAAAAAGCTAAATAATAAAAAACTAAATAAAATAAATTATATACTATAATAAAAGCGTTTTAAAACTTAGTAAACTATTTAGTATAAGCAATTTTTTAATATTAATAAGGTTAGCAAGCTAAAATTAAGTAGTTTTTTAATTATTTAACAATGTTAAAAGCATTTAAAGCAAAAAACAAAGTGTTTTTACTTTAAAAGGGTGTGTTAAAATAACGCTAAGGGGTGCAGCTACTAAAAGTAATAAAAATAAAGCACTAGGGCTACTTAAAGGGTAGGCCTTTTTAGGTTTTAAGCCCTACATAATAAATTGTATAAAAACTTAAAAAATAAAAAATAAGCAGTCAACATAAATACATATTATAATATCATAATTAATTAATCCTATGTTATTTGTATAGTAATTACAGTAATATCTTGCTTAATTCTAACACTAACTGCACTTACTTAATATCGCTTAATAGTGGAGCCCTCAACTTTGACACAAGTCTTCCCGTCGGCATCACATGTACTAGCGTCGAAGCAGCGACGGGCGCACTGGCCTCTAGCCGTCTTCTAGCCATGTACGTATGTCTACCGGCCATCAGGCCCCAGAGCAACGGACCCGTGCCAATCGGCATAGTCTCTCTGAGCAAGAGCGAGGAGCGCCAGACGCAGCACGGTCGCTCGTCGCTGAGCCTGATGATCTCGCGCCAGCACCAACGCGAGGGCTACGGCAGGGAAGCTACCAACTGGGCCCTTGGCTGGGCCTTTGACTACGCGAGGTTGCACCGCGTTGAGGTGTCGTGCTATAGTTGGAACGAGGGCGCTATTCGGCTGTATTGTTCGATCGGTTTCCGCCAGGAGGGCGTCAAGCGCGAGGCCGTCTGGTTCATGAACGGTTGGCGGGACATCCATGAGTTGAGTATTTTGGATTATGAGTGGCGTGAACTCAAGCCTGAGCGTTCTAAGGTCGTTTTGGATGATGATCTTACGGTTAGGATGGCCTCGGGGTGATATCAAGTGGCAAAAACGCACATTTTGACTAGCAGATATTCAATTGATTTCATGCTAATACTCAGTTTCCTGCGGGCCGACGATTTCATATTCTGTACTTCATCGTGCGGGGCACATGCCGGTGGGTATCATTTGAGCGATGTTCCAACCCTGTCGAAATAGAAGAGTTGCCTTCTCATTATTCATTCCTGCGCAATGGATACACCGCTATCGTTAGACTGTTGTGTATCCGCAATCGACATTGCTTGCTTAATCAGGTCTGCCAAAAACACATACAGCCCGACACCTATGAGCCCGAATACACCGAGCAGGACGACGCCAACGGTCACGCCAACCTTGACCGTGTCCGCCAGTGTAGACCTCCAGATAGCTATCAGGACTATGGCTAGAAGCAAGATCACGACAAGAAGAACGTAAGGGACTTTTGACCGGGGCCTCACCCGGTCTATCCAACCTGCGAATCGATCTTGGTTGAAGGCGATTAGAATGAAGGGGACCGACAGACCGGCTGATAAACCAACTGGTTGAGAGTTGTTAGTCCGGAAGCAATAACTCCCACGTCACATTATTAAAGCCTAAATGGCGATAGCTCTTACTCAGGTACTTGATTACGTAGTCTAAGCTGAGCTTTCCGTTCTCGTTGACAGGGAAGACGTCGATCTCGATGGCGAAGAACGCTGCGAAGAATGACAGGGGTAGCTTTTTCTCATCAGCTAATCCACCGTAGTACCTTTTGGGCGGTTGAAAGCAACTTACGAAAACAATGGTGACGACGGTGAATAAAGTGAGCGTCCGACCTTGTCGAGCCGTCTCCTCGGCTTGTTCGGCGCTCTGTCTGGCATAGTTCACTGAAGACAGTGCCTGAGCTATGCTAGCTTGTTTTTGCTTAAGGTCAAGAAGTGATCTCAGCTGGGTATATCACCGTTAGAAACTGAACATCTGAGAAAAGTGCACAGAATATCTTGGTGAACGTACTGTTTTGGCTGTCTTCTGCGTCATTTTCTCCATGTTATCAATCCGTTGCAGGTGACTTTTCAACAGTCTGTTTTCCTTCACGGATAAGTGTCTCGCATAGAATCGTGGCTGCTGGTTCCGATCGTACCCCATGGGGTCCAATAGCTTGCTGAGCTGGTCCGTGACACTTTCCTGATCCTTGAGTACCATCCTTAAAATGATGAGTTCGTCGTGGATGTCCTCAATCTCGACTAGAAGCCTGGCCTCGCTCTCTATGTTGAGCCGTGCTCCTTGGCCTTCGCTATCGAATCCTTCGACAGCAGCACGTTGGAACAACTGTAGCAGACGCGCTACCTCATCAGACTGTCCCTTTGTCAGCGTGCTTCTGAGTACGTGACTGCTAAGTAGATTGGAGGGGAAGTACACATACCACGTTACCAATTGATCGTTCGAAGAAATCGAAAAACTGGTATTCAGCCGGGACGTCGTGGTCAGCAAACACGTTGGCGTACTGATTCATGATTAGACTTGCTAGCTCGTATGGTGACTTGATCTGTGCTCTGACTGTCTGGTGCAGGTATCGAAATATGTTTTGATGGACGTTCAAGGGCCTTCGGTTATGGGTTTCTGGTGAGATACGCTCGTTCTGACCACCTCTTTCATCATTACCTTGCCATGTTACTGGTGCAAGCCCGGGCCACCGAACGCTATTTCGATTGACAGTTGGTTGAGTAGCCACCCATTCTTGGGTCCGTTGTCTTGGCTGTGACTTGCTTGGCTTTCTGGCTTTTAACGTGAAAATGTTGGCGTTATGATGATATGACAAAGGGGGCAAAGGGGGCAAAGGGGGAAGGGGGGGAAAGGGGGGCAAAGGGGCTAAAGGGGAAGGAGGCCGGACGTTTATGTGCAGGGCTGTTTTGGTTGAGATATCATCTCTTAGGAGATTGTCTATGCTCGTGGGCGCGCAACTAATAACAGTGTCTGCTCGGCAGGCCATCGTAAGCAGACTATTATCCCATTAAGTTTTTTTGTCTCCAGTGACGCACCTCTGTTCAGAACCCAGAGCCATAGCTGATCAACCATGAATAGCTTGGGCTCTTGCGAGCCTAGTTTGTCGCGTGTGTACCTGTAAACCACCTGGTCTTTGTCACGCTTTCGTGTGTCGAGATGAGCGTAGAAGTATTGATCAAGAGTCCGTCGGGTTTGAAGCGAGCTAGCTTCACCTGGACTGTTTGGAATCACATATCCCTTCATTAGATCGCTATAAAGTGACACAGAGTCGGGAGCAGACCACTGAGCCGGATCGTCCGGGTCAGCCTGATCTTGTCTATGCCTAAGCCTATAGCCGCGGCTCGGCTTCACGACGATATGCGCCGTTGGTGATACTTGATTGATACTGTCGGCCATTTGTTCAGCCCGGGATTGCGTCTCAAAGTGCAAGTATGGGGCCTGTTTCTTAAACATTAACCACTAGAAAAAACTGGATATCGGCCATCATCGACTTCTCGTACAAACGCTACAATTTGATCATAACCGACTTCGTCACCACTTGTAGAAGTCTATTTTTGAAATGATGTGTCAGTACCCGCAAGAATAATATGCCATAATCATTGTACGGAGCGACTGACGTTGAATGGGAAACACGTAGGCCGCATGAACGCTGAGTAGGTTGATGGCGTGGATTGGTGTCTGTCACGGCTGCCGGATAGGCCAGCTGTTGATTTGAAGTCTTTTGAAAGGATCCGAGACTTCACTATCCGGGTTCTTATCAGATCCTAGAATGGCAGATGGAATTAGTTGCAGCGTGGTCTCGCAATCCAATGGACTCTTACCTCTACCCATTCAACCTGCAAGACGCATTATCAGCACTGGTTGTAGTAAAGAGATATCATGGCAGAGCAGGACAAAGTTCTCACGTTATTAGCCGGGAGGTGATACCACCTGAAGCTCCTCCGCTTCCCTTTCAGAATTTCAGTCTGGGGAATCTCCATTACTCGTTGCCTTCCGTAGAGGAGCTCAAAGACAGATAAGGATTTCTCTATACGTCTCTCAAACCCATCGCCAACGAAAAAGTCGACTACTGTTGCTTGGAATCCGTGTAAAGCTACCATTTTTGACCTATTATGCCTTGGGGCAAGAGAACTCATATTAAACCGCGATTGTCTCTGGAATGGTTCATGCCTAAGTGGCGGGGGCCCCTCAAGAACCATGGGCTTCTCAAGCAATGCGCTAATCTCGGCCGAACCACGAGCCAGCTTAGCGACTGATGACCCATTCCGATCCTCGATTGTTCTATCGGCCCCATGCGTCAAGAGAAGTTGGATCATATCAGGAAAACGCTTCTTGACTGCGTTGAGGAGTGGCGTGTCGCCAAAAGCGTCTCTCGAGTCAATCTGCGCCCCTTTCTGAATGAGAAGCTCGGCTATATTGGTGAAGTTCTTGTCAACTGCTTGCTGAAGTGCCGTTGGAAAACCAATGTGGAGACTATTCGACGACTCGACATCAGAACCAGCGTCTAAAAGAGCTGCAACGCCTTGAAGGAATCCTAGCTCTGCCGCCAGATACAGGGGCTTACGACCTATTTCATTTGGCAGCTCGAGATCGGGACTCCTTGCTAGGAGCTCATTCAGCAGACCGATATCTTGGCTCTTGATCGCTTCATGCAGTTGATACGGCCGGTGTTCTTGGGAGCCATCATCTATTGGGTTTGTGTTCACCTCTTCTTCTGCTTCGGATGAAGTGTCCGTATCAGCCTCCACAGTTACTCCTCGAGGTCTTCCAGCCGTAGATGCATCTCCTTCAACTGGGACACGTCGAGAAGTGCCGGTTTGGGTCTCGCCTGTCTGATTTTGTTGTATTCCTTCGATCACGCTCGGAGTTGAAATGAGAGTCTCATTCCCGACGTCTCCCGCACCGGCAACGCCATCATCTGATTGGCTTGCCACATCCTCATTCTTGTCGACCTGTCGCAAGTCTCCATCGCTAGAAACTGTGTCATCGTCTTCATGACGACCCTCCATTGAAGGGGGAAAAAGAAGGGGAAAAGAAAAAGACCAAAAATGCGTGCAATAGAGAAAAGAACGACGCGAAATTGAGGATGTTGACCCCAAGCAATTGCCAATTGAAGATGACAGATGTACGGGGGGCTTTGTCTTCCCACCCCCCCCCCCCCCCCTGTCACTGCCACCACTGACGGCCCCCAAGCGACGGGAGGGCAGCATTGTACACCGCCTCCCCAATCCACTTTCGCTTACCTACCTAGGTAGCTGCTTCCCTGATTTGGGCGGCTGGCGTCGCTATGCGACAGCCAACCCAAGTGAGGAGCTCATAATAAGGTAGGTATTTATATAAACTGCACACCCGGAGCTCTCGAGTCCTAGAACGACCGCGACACCACAGCCAGGCTAAGATAACCTCATATCCACAGCATCGAGTTTCGGCGAATACTAGCACGGAGCCCTTTGTTGCGCTTAGCAGTTGAAGATGGGAACAAGAGAATCTGAATCTACGGGGAACAGGTCCGTAAAGTGCCAAGCAACCCAGAAAAATCTCACTCGGACGCTAAAGGTGTACCAGACCATCCGTTGCTGTTGAGGAGAGGCCGTTGGCATTCCGTCACATAGTCAGCATTCTCGGCTCAATCAGCATCATCCTCTGGTGTAAGTAGCACCCAGTCCCTCGGCATGAGAATCATTACATTACCAGATAGATATACTTAGATAGATAAGTGCACTAACATTCGCCCATTCGCCTAGCCGTCGTTCTCGCGGGTTGCACATCTTCCAACAGCCTTCGGAACGTGTCTCTTTTCACGCTTTCCTACAAGGAGAACCCAGCGCGCGAGCCTCTAGACTCGCTGCTAGTTAACGCGAACATCACCCAAGTTATCAGCAGCCAAATTTCAGAGAGCGCCAATGCGATTCGGGAAGTACGGGTTGGGTATTTCTCACTTTGCGTCGCATCCAATTCGGGCGCATGGTCATGTAGCCCCAGCGCCGAGGACATAGTGGCCTCTGTAGTCTCGGGCGGTGACGGCGATCCCTTGAATCTAGTGCGGCTGGCTGAGCGGATTCGTACCCAGACATTCTTTTACGGGCTCATGTGAGTGCTTACCTAGGTACTCAATACCTATTCATTGCCTGTAATGCTGATTTAATCTCACAATACAGTATCATTTCTCAGGTGTTTCTTCTCATCAAAATTGGTTTTGTCTTGATTCTTCCTTCCTTCCCTAACCCGGGTGGGAAGGGAATCGTAAGACGTTACATCTTTACCATCTTCCCTTCGCGGGCCGTGTTGCCTGTCGCTTTGCTCGCTAGTTTCGCAGCCTCACTGTTCGGGTTCTTATCCGCCTTTTGGCAACACATAGGCGGCGCTGGAGCGTCGACCCTTACGCGTATTCTGACATATGATACAGTGACGGCTCAAGTGGGCGCTACAAGTGTCGCCCTCGCCTGGGTTGCTGCCGGTGCCAGCGGCATTGCAACGATTGCTGTCTTGTTAATTATAGTCTCGAGGGCCGTGCTGCAAAGGCTGCTTTCTCAGAACTTGAGAAACTCGGAGAGCTCGGATAACTAAAGCGAACGGGGCGGATAGCAACATGCTCGTTTATCGCCTGAGCCCCAAGGCAGCAGAAGGTACAAATATCCTTTGAGGATTCTACATATGACTAATAACTATTCTCCTCTGCCTTCGTACTAGTACTATGCTACTTGGTGCGGTGTGGAGATTCATAAACCGAGCCCTAGGGCTAGTGTAATCAGTGCTGAAGCTACCCGTACCTGCCATACGGACCTGGAGCATCAACCTCACTGAATCTTTCCCTCAGATACCATGCGCCGAATCGTATCGATGCCGCTACCAACTCTAATCTTGGCTATCTTGTGGTATTATACTGTCAGCCAAGAGCTACATCTCACGACCCCCCTTGCACCAGTGGGACGCCTGTCTTAACTTACCTTCCAGTGGGCCTCCTCAAGCTCTGAGGACTTCACACTACCCTCATCTACATCAGGGTGGCGCCACTCAAAGATGTAGCTCAACAGCCACTCGCCGTCCGGACGTTTACTTATCAAGTTCGTGATGGTACTGCCGTCTTCCTACTGGAAAACGACACGGCAGGGCACATAATGGACTGTCAGGTATGAGTCAACGGTTGAAAGTATAAGCGATGATATTTGCGGGTATCGTCGTCAAAGAAAGGGATTGGGTATCAATACGTACTGCATACTTCTCGGATAGTGCTCTTGTTATGAGCCGATGTGGAAACGAACTGCACCTGGCGTGTAACTTGGAATTCGCCAGTGGGGAGAGTGTCTTCGGAAAGGACCTGACAATCGGTGATGGGAGAGACGAAATTCTACGGTTGTCGCGCGTTAAGCTTCAACCCCTCCCAGACTTGTGACGGGGTCAGAAGCGGCGTAACACCGTCTTCGTTGATGGGCGAGGTGTAAGCGAGATTCAAGGTAACCATATTGTCAATCTTCGACGTTGCTCATGAGAGATCGTTGACCGGCGTCAGGAGTGGAATTAATATCGAATAAAGGGAGAACTTGTAGATCATGACCTGCTGAGGTGTATGTGAGGGCCAAATCTCATACTTGAATGAATTCCTCCATTATAGGAAGACATTACTCACACGCCGTGCGGGCGGATTCGATGCGGACTATAGTGAGGAAATCCTCGGACTGGCTAGGGATGAGCATTGTCGTCGCTTCGCCTCGAGAAACTGCGTTTCTGAATTGTCGTCTTTGTTCTACTATGCTAAAATATTCCGAGGCATGAAGCTAGACCAATAGTCTAAGTATTAGCTATATGTATCATCTAAAAATAGTTCTCCTTTCCTCGCGCCGGACAGATTTACCTTACGTGCACCGGAGCTCAACTGAAATGACGGTCAAGCCACGGAGTGAGCCGGTCTCAGCACATCCTCAATGTCTATCACTATGCAGCTACGGCCACCACATACTAAAATCCAGATAAGTCCAATGCTTTGAGTCAGTATTTCTTATCCCCATAAACCTACGTCGAAGATTGGAAGTCGACTCGTTATTTTAGGCCGGCAATGGGATCCAAATTGTCATTACATGTACCCATATATGAGAATCCAGGTCATCTGTTGTAAATATATATTGGCAAAGCTATAAAAACTGCCTTGTCTGTGGTTGCTTGTGGAAAGTACGGCTTATTAAAATATATGTTCTCTGAACATGGGTAAGAGTTGCAGGATGGTCACTTAAAGGAATCAAAGCTCCTACAGATGACTGATATATTGCTAAAAATCTAAGGATAAGGAAGTAAAAAGGAAAAAACTCTATAATATAGAACATTGTGGGATTTTCTTATTATAGGAGGGCAGGTTAGGTAACTATAGGTTAATAAGAGTACTTATGCTTATTAAGCTATAAAGCTATTTATATTAAGCAACTCTGACCTATTAACTATTAACCTGGCCTAAGCTTGCACTTATTATAACTACCTCTTATAAAAAAAATATAGCTTGTCTTAAAATATAAGACCTTAGCCTAAAATTAAATAAGCAGCTTATTAATACTATTTATAATATTTTTATATAAAGTGTTTGCATTTTTTAGCTAAAAGGAAGGTAGCCTTAGGTATTTACTGCATAGTTTTAGCTAATAAGCTTTTAATTTATTATGTTATTATAATAGTTTTTTTATATTAAATAATTATGCACTATATAATTAATACTTATATATAACTAAAACAGTTTATTTTTATACCTTTTTATTATTAGCTAGTTATTTACTAATCTAACTTAATTAATTAGGTTTAATTTTAGTTTTTTTTTTTTTGTTATATTAGTTATTATTTTTATACTATAAGCTTATTATTATTAAAGTAATTATTGTTAAATTAGTTTTTTATAGCAGCTTTAATTTAGTTTTTTAACTTTGCTAAAGGGCTTGCTTTGTTTAAGTGTTTATTATAAAACGCTTTAAGTATTATTGCACTATTTTTAAAATTTTTAGCAAGGTACTATTTATTGTTTATATTCTACTTTTTTTAATTTATTTAATATTATAACTTGTATTAATATACTTATAATATTTTAACTTGCTTTATAACTTATTTTTGTTTTTTTTAAGTTTTATTATTTTTTTGTTAAGGTTTTTTAACTTTTGTTTTAGTAGTAAGTTGTTAAAATAATGTTATAAGCAGTTTGCATAGTATTAGTTTGTTGCGCGCTATATTTTAAGTACTTTTAATATAAATATATTATTGTTTTTTAATAATATTTTAAATTTTTGTTGTGTTATAAAGTAATTTAGCTTGTTAAATAGCTAGTTGGTCTGCTAGCTTTATTGTTTTTTTAAAATAAATATATAGTTGCTAATATTAAAGTCTAGTTTTTATTTTTTATAGTTAGCTTAGTTAACTATTTGCTTTTAGCTTTGTTAAAAGTAAGCTTTAGCTAACTTTATATAATTATTAATTAATTAAGCGTATTTTTAAGCGGTTTTCTATAGTTGTTGTTTATATTATAGCAAATTAAATATTTTATTTTTTATAATTTGTGCTTTTTAGTTAAAATAAAATAGTATTAAAAAACCTATTTTAACTTTATATAGTAATATATTAATAAATTTATAAAGTAAAGCAGCTTGCGCATAGTTTATAGCAAGTATTTTATTTAACTAGTTATTTTAATAGTAACTTATATATAGCTTTAGTTTTTAATTTAAGTATTTATTTATAATTTTAGCTTATTTTATAGTTTTATAATATTTTAATAATGCTAATATTTATTAAATTTTTATACTTTATATAAGCTTAGCAATAAAAGCTAATATAAATTATAGTTTTTTATTAAATATAATAAATTTTAGTAAACTAAATACTTTAAAAAAACCTTTATAGTATATATATGCTATATTTTTAGCTATAGCCTTTATAGTATAAGGTATTATTTATGCTTATTTACTTAGCTTATTTATTATTATTAGTGCGTTATTATTTTTATAATAGTTTTTTAATATTTGTTTAAAATTAATTATTAAGTATTATTAAACTTGTTTTAGTATAAGCAGTAGTTATAACTTTTTAAAAGTTTTATTTTATAAAACTTTAGTAAGGCAGCATTTAAAATAGTTGCTAACGTAAATATTATAGTTGTTAGCTAATTATAGCTACTAATATTATTTTATTACTAGCTTTTTTATTTTAGCTTGCTTAAAGTAAGCAATTAAGATTATATTATATACTTTTTATATTAAAGCTATTTTTATTAATAGTTAGTTTAAAATTATTAGTTTTTTTTTGTATAATATAAGTTTTTTATAAAAAGTTTATAAGTTGTTAAAGTTATTTTTTTTAAATTTTTTATTAATATATGTTTATACTAAAGTTTTTATAATTAGCAATTAAAACTTTATTAATTAAAGCTAGTTTTTTTAGCATAGCCTTTGCGCTTATTTTTTATATACTTAATGTGCTTACTTAGGTTATGCTTTATGCTTATATAAAAATATTTATATTTATTAAGCAAAAAAGATTTTAGTGTTGTTAAGCTTTTTTTTTTATATATTAAGTAATAATGTTTTTTTGTTTACAAAATAGCGTATTTATAACTATATTTTTTTATTTAGGTCTATATATAATTATAAAGTTATAGTTAGTAAAAAGGTTTACTTATTTTGCTTATTTTAGGTTTAAATATTGCTTTGTGCTAAAGTATTTTAGTGCTTAATTGTTAATAATAACTAAAAAAATTTTTTTTATTAAAACCTAATTAGTTTTGCTTTTTATATGTTAAAAGCTTAGGCTATAGCTAATATTTTTTTATTATATATTTTATAATTTAGTTTTGTTGTGCTTATAGTTTTAAAAATAAAGGCTATAAAATACTACTAATTTTTGTGCAGTTATAATAATATATTAAATATAATACTATTAAATACGTTGGTTTTTACTTTAGTTAATAGGTTATAGTTATAGTGTTATAGCATAGGGCTATTTATTAAGGCTTTTTTTAAGGTTAAAAAGGCGTAGTTATACTCTTTATCCTATATAAATAAGGTTTTTTTTTTTTATAAGTTTAGTTAAAAGCTTTGCTTTTTAGCTATACTTTTTAATAAACTTTTAGTAAAAGTTATAAAATTTAAAAAATAACTATATACTTTTAATAAAGATTAGTTTTTATTAATTTTTAATTATTTATACTTTAGCAAAGTTAACTTTTATTTTTTTAGTTCTAATAATATATTTTAAAAATTTTATTTTTATAATATAAAATCTTGATTTTTTAAAATTTACTTGCAAGCTTGCGTCTTAAAGTCTTTTAAGTACTTATTTAATATATACTTTATATTTTTTAATTATATAAAAATAAATAAAAATATTATTTATATAAGTGCTATAAAAGTTATTTAAGTAATTAAATAGTGCGTTGTTAATATATTTTTAAAACGTAGTTAAACTATTTATTAATTTAAAAAGTAATATTTTATATTAATATAAGCTATACTTTGTGCAAAAGGTTATAAAGTTTTTTTATTTTAAATAAACTTGTATATAGTTAAATACTTGTTATATGTTTAGCTTAATAAAATATTTTGCTTTTATAATTTTAGCTAATATTTTATTAATAAGTAAAAAAAAGTACTAAATTTTTTTTTTTTGCAAATTTAGCTTATAATAATTAATATAAAATTTTAACCTGCTACTTAGCTTTTTAATAAATAAAATAAGTAAGGCTTATAAAGTGTTGCTTAGTTTTATAAATTTTTTGCATAGCTAATTTATTAAATATTTTTTTATTACTTTTAGCTTATTTAATAATATTTTAAATTATTAGCTAATTTTTTTTTATAAAGTTTATTTTATAGTTTATTTTTAGTTAATAAAGAAGTAAAGTATTAAATTTTATGTAGCTAAAAATATATAGTAAGCTATAGTACTTTAAAAGTATAACTTTAAAAGCTTTTTGCTTTAACTTTTTACTTTTTTTATTAAAAAACTTGTTATTTTTTTTTTAACTAATTATTAAGTTTATTTTATATTATTGTTTTATGTTATTTTTAAAAAGTTAAATATATTTATTAATATTATTTTTATTTTTGTATACTTTTTATACTATAATATTTTATTTTGTTTTAAGCGGTATAAGCTTTTAGCATTGCTTTTTTAATATAAGGTTTTATTTTTTTTTTTTTTATTTTTTTTTTTTTTTTTTTTTTTTTTTTTTTAAAAATTTTTTTTTTTTTTTTTTTTTTTTTTTTTTTAAAATTTTTT
>Ga0247782_1000622_pt1 | contig 13198 bp, 2 predicted proteins | sample UWRJL019104C5_FD_179928 | JGI IMG/M metagenome (GOLD analysis project Ga0247782, IMG submission 179928) | Plant litter microbial communities from Arlington Agricultural Research Station in Wisconsin, United States - UWRJ-L019-104C-5 | ecosystem: Environmental > Terrestrial > Plant litter >...
TAATTTTTTTTAGTTAAATTTATTAAATTATTAATTTTTTTTTTTTTTGCTTTTAAGCAAAGTTAAATAGTTAATTATTAATAATAATTGCTAACTTAATAAATATAATAAAGTTTTAAAGCTATAAAATAACCTTAATTAATTTTATTTAAATTAGTGCTTTTAATTTTTTATAATATATATTTATAAATGCTTTATTAATTAATTATTCAGCTTTAATAGCTAATTTTTTAAAAAGTATTATATAAGCTAATATAGCTTAAAGTTTTAAATTTATTATTTAGCTTTTTATTTTTTATTAAAGTTTTTAAACATTATAATTAATTTTTTTTAAAAGTTTTTATAGCTATTAAACAATTTTTATATTTTTTTTGTAAATTTTTTTTTAGCTTAATTTTTTTAATAAGTTTTAAACTATTTAAAAAGTTTTTTATAGCTTATACTTTTTATAGCTTTTTTTAGCTTACTTTTTTTTAGTACTTTTAAATATATTTTAATTAAAATAAAATAAAAAAGTTAAGTTAATAGTTTTATTATATTTAAAAAATTATATTGTTTTAAAAGCTTTTATTTAATTAGCACTTTTAATTTTGTTTTTAAGTTAGTTTACTATATTTTTAAGCATACTAATTACTTATTGCTTAAAAATAAATTAAAACTTTTTTTTTTTTACTATTTAAAAAGTTTTGCTTAAGCTTATAAAGTTATTATTAAATAAGTTAATTTAATAATAAGTAAAGCTGCTACTACTACTATTTTTTTAAATTGTTTTTTTATTAAAATAAATTATTATTTTTATTAATTTTTTTTTTGCTTATATTTTTGCTAATAATTTTTAAGTTAATTTTTTATTTTTTAAATCTAAATCTTTTGCTTTTATATTTAAATTAATTAAGTTAGCAACTAATTTTTGCTTAATAAATTTAAAAATAAGTTTAAAAATTAGTTTATAAATAAGTTTTAGTTTTAGTTTAATTTTTAGTTTTAATTTGCGTAGTTTTTTAAATATAAGTTTATTTTACTTGCTAATAACTAAGTAATTAAAATATAATAATTTTTACTATTTAAAACAGTTTAAATAGCTATAGTTTATTATTGCTAAAAGTAAATAAATAAAAAACCTTATATTTTAATTAATAATTAAAAAGTTTTTTTTATATACTTAATAGTTTTAGCTATATGCTAAGTATATATATAAATTATTTATTAAAAATTAAAAAAATAACTATAGCTAGTTAAACATATAAAAAAAAATATATTTAATTTGTTTTTATAATAAATGCTTTTTAGTGCTTTTATAAGCATAGTTTTTTAGATTATAATAATAATTTTATCATTTTAAAAATATAAATTACTATAAGTAATCTACTAATTTTATTTTAGTAAGTTATAGTTATATAATATTTTTTTTTTAGCTATAGCATATTTTCTGGTCTAGCTATTATTACTTTTTACTAGGCTTGTTTTAATTATATTTTAAGCCTTTTAACAGGTCTTTGTTTGTTGGTTTATAACATTACTTTTATTAATTAAAAGGTTTTTTTAAATAATTTACTAGCTATAAGCATAAATAAGTTTATATACTACTATAAATAGCTATAATAGTATTAACTTTAACTTTAATTTAGTTAAGCTTTTTTTTATTTATAAAGTTTAAGCGCAAACTATTAACAATTTTGCTTTGCATGCTATGCTTAGCTATTATAACATATTGCTTAACTTTATTATTAATTCTTTTTATAATATTTTTTATAATAGCATTTTTATTAGCTTTTTTAATATTTTTTTCTTTTTTTTTATTAAGCTTTGTTTTTAATAAGCTTATTTTTTATTATAAAAAAAAATATTATTAGCTAATATACTATTATTGCTACCTATATTAAAACTAGTAATATGCTTAACTTATATTAAATTTAGTTAGCTTAAGTATATTAGTTTATTACTAACTATAGTATTTAAACTGCTATTATTTTTATAATACTTAATTATTAATAAAATTACTTTGCTAAGCAAATAAACCTTTTATAGCTTGCTATTATTTATAGCTATAACAACTTTTTAAACTTATATTTTAATAAATTTAATAAGCTTATTAAAACCTTAGGCTTTATTAGTCTTTTTATTAAAAAACTTATTAATTATTTTAAAAATCTATTTAAATAAAGCGTTATTTTTATTAATTTTTTAAGCCGCTGCTATTATAACTATAAAGTAAATAGTGCTTTTTATAGTTTTTTTACTTTGTGTACTTTTTTTAACATTATATTGCTAGCTTTTTAAATTTTTATAAATATTAATTAATTTATAGTAGTATTATTGCTTATGTTTTTGTTTGCTTTAATAGTGCTAATAAGTTTTTTGCTACCTACTTTTAATTGTTTTAAAAGCAGGCTATTAAATTTATTATACTTATTAGCCTTTTTATTACTTATAGTAGTATTATTATTATTTACTACTACTGCTTTTGCTTAAAAAGGTTGCTTTACTTTTTTGTAGCCAACTATGCTAGCTTTTTTGCTAGCCCTATTATTTTTTTTAGCTTCTTAAGCAGCTAGTTTTTTTTAAAGCTACCTTAGCTTATATTTTTTATTAAGCTTTTTGTTTTTATTGCTTGCTACGTTAGCGCTAATATTATTATTATTATTTTTATTACTATTTTTTTTAATATTGTTATTATTTATTTTACTTTTTAAATTAGTTATTATTATTTTTGTTTTAAAGTAACTTTTATATTATTTTTTATAGTTACTATTTTTAATACTATTTTATATAATGCATATAATATTAAGCTAAGCTTTAATTATATAACTTATAATAATTATTTATATTAAAACTAATATTATTTAGCTTTAACTTGCTAATGTTAGCAATTGTTATATAAAGGCTAACTTATAACTTGTTAAGCTTAACAAAGTTATAGTTAGTTTTTTTAACCTAACCTTTTTTATTAAAGTTAGAATTATAACTAGCAACCTTAGCTATAATTTTATTAAGGTTAAAAAAAAAAAAAAATTTTTAGTAAAAACTTTATAAATATAATATAATTATAAAGCATATACTAAAGTACTATTTTTATTAAAATTTTAAAAGGTGCAAGTTATATTAAAAAAGTGCAACTATTAATAAAAAAGCATAATAATTATTTTATAGTTATTTAAATATTTTAAAAATTTTTTTGCAACATATAAATTATTAACTTTAATATTTAACTTGCTAAATTATTTATGCTTATTAATAGCAATATTAAGCGCTAATATATATTTACACTATTTTATTAAGCTTATTGCTTTGCTAAGCAATTATAGCTTTTTTAGCGCTATTTTTACACTTTTACCTTTTTATTATAAAGTAAATATTGCTTTTTAAATTTTTTTTTTAATTAATAAAATTATTAGCTTTATACTTAGTAACTAGGTTTAGTACTAATAGCTTTAATTTAATTGTATTAATAATTTAGTTAAATTTATTATTTTATTTGCACTACTTAATAGTATATTTAATTACTAAATATTTGCTTACAAATTAAATTGTTTTTATAGTAATCTTTTTACTTTTTAGTAATTTTTAGCGCTTTTAATAATAACTAGCCTTAAAAGTATAATTTCTTTTTAAATAAATCTTTTTTTTGCTTTAGCTTATAAAGCTATATAACTAATATAATAAAGTATACTTATTATATGCTTAAAAAGTTTAGTTAATATATTAATAGCTTAACTTTTTTAATTATTTTAAATAGTTTTGCATAGGTTAGCAACTATTTTTATTTAGGCTTGCTAAGCAAGTAATATTTTTTATATAGCTATAAATATATTATTTTTTTTTTAAAATATTTTATTAGTATATACTTATTATTATACTTTTTTTTAATAATTATGCTAGTAATATTAATAAAGTGTTTAGCTTTTTATATATATTTTGCTTAAAAAACCTTAAAAGTATTATTATTAATTTTTATACTTTGCTTATTATTAAAAATATAAACTATTAACTAACGTATTCTATAGGTTAATTGTATACCTAGGTTAATTGCACACTTTTTCTAACCTTTGTACAAATAATCTTTAACTTATTATATTTTTACTGCACATTATAGTAAGCCTTTAAAAAAAGTTTAATATTATTTTTGTACTTTAAGCTTTTTATACAAACCTAAAACTAAGCGTTTAACGCGCAGCTAAAATTTATAATATATTATTAATAACTTTAGCAAACTAAAAACGCAGCTATATAACTATATATAATAGCAACCTTAAAAAGCAAAAACTTATTAATTTAAAAAGCAAGCTATTATATAATATATACTTAACTTTATTATATAATTATTTTTACTTAAGCATAGTAGTATTAAAAATATAGCTAACTAATAGCTAAAATTATATAACAAAAAACATTTTAGCAAAAATTAAACTTTTTTTTTATATAATAACAACTAGCTTTTATAATATATTTTAATTACTAAATTAATTACTAGCGCATTTTATATAAAAATTTATTTAAATACTACAAGTAGTTTGCTTTTATATAAAATATAATAGCAAAATATAAAGTTTAAAAAAAAATATATATATAACTTTAATAAAACTAAATTTATTATAAACAAAATTTTATTTAAAATAGTTATAACTATATTTAATTATATAAAAAACTTAAAAGTATTATAGTAAAGCAATTATAAATAAGCTATAGTTATTTAGGCTATTTTATTATATAGCTATATTATTTTACTATATATTATTGTTATAAAAAAAACCTATTTGTTGTTTTAGTATAAAAATACTTTATTGCTTAATAGTTAAGTTGTTATAACTATAAAAAATAGCTAAATAATAAATAAGCAAAATATTAATTAAGTTTAATATTTTAATTAATATATAAGTAGTTATACAAAAAGTATATATTAACTTTTAATTTTTAATAGCTATAAAAGCTACTATTTATATAATTTTAAAAAATATTATAAAAATAATAATATTATTATGCTTTATATACTAGCGCATTTATTATATAAGCTTTAGCTTTTTAAAATAGTTATAAAAAAAAAAAAAAAATATTTAATATAAGCACACATTATGCATATATTAAAAAAAGATTTTTTACTTACTTTTTTTAATGCTTTTAATATGTTAATAATAAAAGCTAACATATAAAAAGGTTTTAAAAAAGTAAAATTAGTGCTATATAATTTAAAATATATTATTGCTTAGCTAAATTTTTGTTTAACTACTTTTATAATTAAAGCTTTATTTAATAGCTTGCTTTTACTTTAGCAATCTATTACTTTAAATAATATATAAAATATAATATTTTAGTTTATATTTATTAAACATTTTATTATATAATATTAAAATAGCTTGCTAACATATATTATTAAAAGTATATAGTAAATTATATATAGTATAATAGCTATTATATATTATTTAACTTTGTTAAAAAAAAAGGTTGCAACTTTTTATATAACAAACAACTAACTTAGTTAACATTGCTATACAAAAAAAATAAAATTATAAAATAAAAGATTACTTTATATATAAAATATAAAAAAGTTATAAGCTGCTAAAGCAGCTGCTATATAAAAAATAGCAAAAAGGCATACAAATAATAGTTATATAAAAAAGCAAAAAACTTGCGCGCAACGCTATAAAATATATAGCAAGCCCGGCTATAATATGTAAACATATTAAAATAAGCAAAAAATGTTTAGTAAATTAAATTTTAAATAGTTTTAATTAATTTTTAATTATATAATTAAGTTATAAAAAATTGTTTATATAAAAGTTAAAAAAAGTATGCAATTAACTTAGGTGTGCAATTAACTTATAAAATATATTATAGCTAAAATTTTAAAACTAGCTTATTTAATAACTTGCTAATTATAATAGCTAGCGTATTGTTTAAATAATATTATAAAGCTAGCAAAATTTTTATTTAAAAAGTATTAAAATTAGTTAATATATAATAATATATAATAATTTTTATAACTTAGTTTTTTTATTTAAATGCTTTATTTATTTAAAAATAATATGCTATAAAAAATATATATATAACGCTTAAAATATTATATATTTTTTTTATAGCTTGCTTATAAATTTAAAATTTTTATTGCTAATAATTTTAGTTAGCAAACTTTAATTATATAAAAGCAGTATTTTAAGCAATATTTTTGTTTATTTTTTTTGCTTTATATATTAAATGCTTTAATATAAGTAGTAATTTTTTGCTTTTTTTATATATTACTATTATTATTATGTTAAAAATTAAAAATTTTAAAATATTTTAAAATAAGTATATTGCTTAAACTAGCAACATATTTATAATAAAGTTTATAGCAATTATATAGTATAGTATAACAAGCTTTTTAATTAGTATAAGTTTGCTTAGTAGCAATTATTTGTTTACTTAGTTTATTTTATATATAGCGCAATACTTAATAAACTTTTTAATATAATATTATTTTTTATTAATATATATTTTTTTAAAATTGTTTATTATTTTTTAAATACTAAAATAATATTTTATATTATATACTATTTTTAAAATATTTTTTATATATAATTATATAATATATAGATTTTTTAGTTTATTTATGCTAATATAATATAAAAGCTTATTTTTAATAAAAAATAGTGCTAAAATGCTATTTTAATACTTTATTAGCTTTATATAACGCTTTTTTATTGCTTTAGTTTTTTATTTAGCAATTATAATAAAAACTTTGCTATACTTTATATTTATTTTATAGCTTTTTATAATTTTAGCTTAAAATTTATTGCTAATTATAAAAACTACTATTTTTTTATTAGCTATAATATTAGTAATATTTGCATTATATGCTTAATATATTATTTAATATGCTAGTTTTATTAACTACTATATTTTTTTGCTCTTTAAGTTTTTATAGCAAGCATAATAATATATTTAGCACTATATTTAATATTTTTAATATATAATATATTTTTAATAAAAATTATAATAAATAGTTTGCTATATTTGCTAGTTTTTAGTTAGCTTTCTTTAGGTCTATTATTTATAGTAATATATATATTATTATATTTTTTATTACTATATAATTAATAAAAACGTTAATAAAACTATAGCTAAACTATATTATTTTTTTTAGCTTTTTATAACTTTATATAAGCGCTATAATTTTTACTTTTATAAAGCTATAATTTTTGTTTACTTTGCTAGTAAGCTTTAATAAAAAAGTAATAAGCTTAATTTTTAAAATCAATATATATTTTTTTAAAATTAATATGCTATTTTAAATTTTTTTTTGGCTAAAATATTATTAGCTTTAATATATTTTTATATATATTTATTTTAAAAAATATTGCGTAAAAAAATATTTTTATATTTTATTTTAATAGTTAATTTTTTTTTAAGTAAGCTTAAATATTAGCTTTGCTATATATTTTTATTATGCTATCTTTGCTATTTTTATTAGCAAGCTGTTCTTTTTTTTATTTTTTATATTTAAAGCTATTTTTTTTTATTATAGTGCTATAATTTTATAATTAAACTATATAATTTTTTTATATAGCTAGCTAGCTATTTTAATATATATTTTTAAAGCTTTTAAAATATATAATATTTTAAGTTTATAAAAACTTTTAATTTTATTATTTATATATAATATTTTATTACTATAAATACTATATTTAAGCAATTATATTAATAAAAACGCTACAAATAATTTAGCTATGCTAATATATATTTTTGCTTTATTAAAAATATTAAGCACTATATAAAAGTGTTTTATATATTTTTTTACTACATTATTAAATATTATAATATTATTAATATATATATAAATAAATAACTTATATTTAAAAAATAAAAAATTTATAAACTATTATATATATAAAAGCAAGTTATAAAATCTTATTAGTATAATATTTAACTGCTTAAAATTTTTAAAGCTAATAATAATTATATAATTATAATGCTTGCTATAAACTAAAAGGTAAAAAAAAAAACTTAATATATTAAGCAATATAAAATAATATTTTTTTGCTATATTTACTTTTATATTATTTTAGCTTAGCAGCAAGTAAATATTTAGTACTATAATTTTATTAAACAGTTATAAGTTAATAATAAGCTTACTTTTTTTTATTTTATTTAATTTTTTAAATAATAAATATAAAGTATGCTATTAATATTAAATTATATATAAAAGTTAGTTTGCTATATATATACATTTTATTATGCTTTTTGTTTAAAAACTTATAATTTTTTAGTTTTAATAAATATAGCTATATAGTATATAGCTAATTTTACTATCTATTAACTAAATTAACATATATTTTCTGTTTTTTTAATATTAGCACTATATTTTTGTTTTAAAAAACATTATATTTATTAATAAGCACTTTTACTTTATTTCCTATGTTTTTATTATTAGCTATTATTATTACTTTATTATTTAACTTAATAATATTAACTTTTGCTAGCTTTAATATACTATAAAATAATATAGTTTGCTATAAAATATTTAGTTTTTATAATATTTTATTATTTAAGCAGTTAGCTTTTTTTTTTCTTTTTTTTATTATTATTAAGCATATAAGCTATTTTTTTAATTTAGTTTTTTAAAGTTATGCTATTTTTTTAATAGCTATTTATTTTGTTTTAGTTAGCAAGCTATACTTACTTATTACTAGCATATTTTTTAATATTACTTAAATATTTTTATGCTTAAATTTATATTAGCTATATATTTAAGTTATATACTATTACTTTTTTAAAGCAAAATTTATTAACTATTATATTATATGCTGCTTTATAATAATTATAAAAATAATATAATATTATTAACTTATTATATTTATTAATAAAATAAAAAAATTAAAATAATATATATTAATAAAAATAGTTATTATTACTAAAATTTTAATACTATATATTAATATTACTTTTTTTAATATTTATACTATATATAACTTTGTTTTTATTTTTTTTTATTACTTTAAAGCTATAAGTTAATTAAAATATGTTAGAATACTAGTCATACAAATACAACCACACTTACTTGTACTAGGACAGTACAAGTAAGTACGGCTCGCACGGCTAGTATCTGACACTAGGTTATCGCACGTGCATTATTGCACGTAACATGTCTTATTAGGACTGTGCAAGCATAAAACATGCTTGCACAGTTAAGCAGAGTCTTCTTGCAATCTCTGCCTCCCTTAGTTTCCTACCTTTAAGATAAACACAGATAAATTAAATATATTATTATTGCATTGCCTTTTAATTGTTTTACTATATATATGTATACTATAGCCAAACTAACAAAATATATATATTTATTTAATAAAATTAATTTTAATACTATATTAAAGCATAAAATTTATACTTATAAAAAGCTTAGGTATAAAGCTATTTATAATGTTTGCTATTATAATATAATAGTTATATATATTAATTTTTTTAATAATTTTTAGTATATAAAAGTTAAACGTTATATACTTTATAATTATTATTTTTAATATAATATTATAAAAAGGCTTAAGCGCAATATTATAATATAATAAATTTTTTATAAAAGCTTTTACTTATTTTATATTTACTAATATAAATAAATATTTAGTATTAAAATAAATATAATAATTAGCGCTTTTAATATTATTTTAAATAAGTAGTTAAAAGTATATAGTTTTATGTTTTATTAGCTTTTTAATAGTTAGCTTTAAATTAGCTTTTATTATTTATTTTAGCTTAATTAATATATTATTGCGCACTATATTAAAAACTTTTAGCGCTAAAAGTATAAAGTTAACTTTTATAATTTTTTAAATAAGTTTTGCACGCTTTTTGCTATAGTTTTTTTTATTATATTATTATTTTTGCTAAGCTATACTAAATATTATTTAGCATTTATAATATATTATTTTTACTATAAAAATATTATTTTTAGCACTATTATAGTTTAATAGTTTATTATTATATTTATAAACAAAATATATTTTATAATATATATTAAATATAGTATTTTTAATAGTTATATAAGCTTTTAAACTAAGTTTTTTATTTTTGTTGCTAAAATAAATATATTTTTTATATTAAAATTATTATTTTAAATTATAGTTTTATTTAAATAGCTAAACAAGGTATCTTTATAATTATATTATTAACTATAGCGTTAATAATATGCTTATTATTATAATTAGTTATTTTATATATTGCTTAAGTATTATTATAAACACTTTTTTTTTTGCTACTTTTAATAACTATATTATTTAAAAAAATTAAATTTTATATTTTTTTATAGTAGCGCATCTTTAAGCTATTTTTTATTATATCTTTAATAAAGTAATTATAATTTGCATTACTATTAACTATATTATTAAAATTAATATAAATTTATTTGTTTTTTATATAATTATTTTTATTAAAAGCTATAGTTAGTTTAGTTAGCAATTTTTTTTTTTTTTTTTTTTTTATTTTTTTTTTTTTTTTTTAGCTTTTTATAATAGCTGCTAAACTTATTGTTTTTAAAAAATTTTTATGCTAGTTTTTTTATGAAAATTTTTTATTTTTTATTAAAAGCATTTAAATAATTTAATATAGTTTTTATTTTTAGCTATAATACTAGCTTTTAAAGTTTAGCAAAAATAATATTTTAAAGTTAAGTAAAAAGCTATATATTTTTTTTGTTACTTTATATGCATGTATATTTAAAAAGTTTTATTATATATTTTTTAATAAGCTAACTTTTTATAACGCTTTTTATTATATATTTATAAGTATTAAACTATATATGTTAAGGGTTTTAACCCTATAGTTAGGCTTGGCAAGGATTATATCATTCTTGACATACTTATCCTTTGCCTTTTATTGCACTGCTTTAGTTAAGAACCTAATTATTAATTTATTTATACCTAACACCACTATTGTTAAACTTAACATTGTGATTTAACTCCTAATAATATATTTGCTTTATTTAGTTTAAGCTTAAACTTTTATTTAATTATAGCTATAAAAATATTATATATAATATAGTGCTTATAGCAATTTTTATTTAATAGTTATTAAAACTACTATATTAATATATTTTTTTTAAAAACGTTTTATTTTTTATTAGCTACTATATTTGCTTTATAAAGTTTGTTTACTTAATTTTTTAGCTTAAAATATTTATAAGTGCAAATCTATATATAAAGCAATTTTTTTATTATAAAAAATTATATAACTATTAAACTTGTTTATAAAAACATTTAGCTAAAAGTATTTAATTTTAATAACTTTTAAGTTATTAAAGTTTATTGTAATAAAAGTTATGCTTAGCGTTAGCACTAATAAGTAAGCTAAAATAAATTATTAAGTATTATTTATTTATAATTATTTTTTAATATTTTTAACTTTAATGCTAAGTTTTTTTATTATATTATATAATTTAATATTAAGTAGTATTTTGTTTATTATTAAACTTTTGCTTTTAAAGTTTAAAGCTTTTTTTTTTTTTAAATATATTATTTTTATTTAGCATAAATATTAAAATAGCTAGTAAAGCTGGCTATAATTGCTTTAAAAGTAATACTTTAAGCAATATAATTTTTTTTATTAAAAAAAAAGGTTAAACTTTTTATTTTAAAAAATTTTTATTGCCTTTTTAAAGTAGTCTTTATATACAAGTTAAAACTTATATAGGTCTATAAGCTACTTATTTAAATAGGCCGTAATAAAAAGCTTATTTTATACTTTAATTTTTAGCATACTATTTTTTATTATAATATTAAAAGTTATAATAATTTTAATTAGCTTAACTGCTGCTAAGCTTTTTTTGCTAATTATAGCTTTTAATAATTTAATTAAAAAAAAATGCTAAACTTATTTAATCTTTTTTAAAAAGTAAAAAATTATTTCTTTTATATAACAATACTATTAAAATAACTACTTAATAATATAAACTATAGTGCTATAATAATAGTTATATATAAAAAGTTATTAAAAAAATGCTTAGTAGCAATAAGGTTACCTTTTATAGTACTATTACTAGCTATAAACATAATTATATTTTTAAGCAAATTATTAATAATAGCATTTTTATAATAGTTTTGCAACCTTAAGCCATATATTTATTATTTACAAAGTATTTAATAATATATAATAGTTATTTATAAAATATTTAATTATTTGCTAATTAACTAACTAGTTAAACTTAAGTAGTAAGCACTACTTATTAAAAATTAAATTATAATATTAAGTATAAATAAATTAATAATTAGGTTTTTAACTAAAGCAGTGCACTAAAAAGCAAAAAATAAGTATGTTAAAAATAACATAATCTTTGTTAAGCCTAACTATAAGGTTAGAACCTTTAATAAAACGCGTTAAAAAATATAAATAAAATTTTTTTTTTAATATATATATAATATAACATATCCTACAGGTTAATTGCACACCCTGGTCAATTACACACTTTTTTTAACCTCTATATAACCAATCTTTTATAACTTAATTATATAATAAAAAATTAATTAAAAGTCTTTAAAATCTAATTTATTAAACATTTTTGCCTATTTTAATATATTTGCATATTATAGCTAAGCTTGCTATATATTTTATAGCGTTGCGCACAAGTTTTTTGCTTCTTTATATAACTACTACTTGCATACTTTTTTATTATTTTTTATATAGCAGCTGCTTTAGCAGCTTATAACTTTTTTATATCTTATATATAAAATAATCTTTTATTTTATAATTTTATTTTTTTTATATAGCAATATTAACTAAGTTAATTATTTACTATATAAATAGTTATAATCTTTTTTTTTAATAAAGCTAAATAATATATAATAGCTGTTGTGCTATATATAATTTGCTATATACTTTTAATAATATATATTAGTAAGCTATTTTAATATTATATAATAAAATATTTAATAAATATAAACTAAAATATTATATTTTATATATTATTTAAAATAATAAATTATTAAAGTAAAAGTAAGCTATTAAATAAATCTTTAATTATAAAAATAGTTAAATAAAAATTTAGCTAAGTAATAATATATTTTAGGTTATATAGCACTAATTTTACTTTTTAAACCCCTTTTTATATGTTAGCTTTTATTATTAATATATTAAACACATTAAAAAAAGTAAGTAAAAAATCTTTTTTTAATATATATATAATATATGCTTATATTAAGTATTTTTTTTTTTTTATATAATTATTTTAAAAAGCTAAATT
>Ga0247782_1000623_pt1 | contig 13183 bp, 2 predicted proteins | sample UWRJL019104C5_FD_179928 | JGI IMG/M metagenome (GOLD analysis project Ga0247782, IMG submission 179928) | Plant litter microbial communities from Arlington Agricultural Research Station in Wisconsin, United States - UWRJ-L019-104C-5 | ecosystem: Environmental > Terrestrial > Plant litter >...
TTTTTTTTTTTTTTTTATTTTTTTTTATTATTATTTTTTTTTAAGTTATTTTTTTTTTTTTTATTTTTTTTTTTTTTTTTTTAGCTATACTAGTTAATTTTTAAGCTTTTAAAACTAGTATATTTTTTTTATTTTTTATAATAGTTTTTAACATAATATTTTTTTTATAGTATTTAAAGCATTTAAAATTTTTATTACTTTTTTTTTTTATTTATTATTTTTATTATTTTTATTAATTATATTTGTTAACTAGGCTTTGGGTAATTACTAATAAAATACTACGCGTAGTACGATATTAAAATAAATAATATTTAAAAAAATTTAACTGCAGCCCTTGATGTAAAGGGGACGTACCTTTCCTAAGGACTGACTGTTAGAAAGGTACGTACCGCTTGCGCAGGCTTGCTGAAGGCAAGCCAAGGATTAGCTAAAGGCCTGATAAGGCTTTATAGCTACACATAATTAGCACACTAAATAAAAGTAATCTTTTATAGCTACTTTTTAAAATCTAGCATATTACTTTGCAACGTACTAAGCCCTAAACTTTATACTTTTTTATTTTTATATTTAATAGTTGCAACATAATGTTTAAATAAAAAGTACTATTTGTAAGATCTATAACTATTAAGCAAACAGCTATTGCTAAACTAAAACTTTGCTTAAATAAGTTAGACATAAATAATAACTTAAATATTAAATAGCTTATAGGCTTAAAGCTTATAATACTTAATAAAAAAGACTTTAAATTGTTAAAGCTAGATAATTTAAACAGCTAGTATAAAGGTTTATAAAAACAAAAAGGTTAAAGTTTGCGTTAGCTAAAACATAGTTGCTTAGCTAATTAAACTTTAAGCTAATTATAATTATATTTGCAGCACTATAAAAGTAGATCTATAAAGCATAATAAATTGCTAGCATAAGCAGCGGCTATAATAGCTTAAACTAGCTAGTTATTATAATTGCTAGCAAAAAAGTAAAAGCTAAAAGCAAGAGATAATGCTAAAGCACTTATATATAATTATAAGCAGCTTAAGCAAAAAGCTATTGCTATAAAAATTAAAAATTAAATATTTATAATTAAAAAAAGTAATAAGCAAAAGCTTAGCTAATTAAACCTTATTTAAATAATTTAAGTATTAACTTAAATAAAGTAGGACTTATAAACTAACTAGCAAGCATATTATAAAACATTAAATTATAAAAACTTAAAAAACAAGGTAACACTTAAAAACTTTTAAAAGTTTGTTTAGCAAAAAAATATAAATTTTAAGCTGTTTAAAAAAACTTTTAAAAAGCAGTTATATAAACTATTTTAAAGCAAAAATAAAACCTTAAAAAAATTTTTTTTATAATAGCAAGTCTTAGTGCGCAAGCTAAAAAGCTACTGCTAGTTTAAAAATAATTTATAATTAGCTTTTAATTATTAGTATAAATTTTAGCTAGGCTTTAAGCAGGTTTTAATTAAATAAAAAGTAACTTTTAAAAACGTAGTTTTAGTATTAAACAAAGCTAAGCAGCAATAAAGTGTTTAGCAAAATGTTAATAAAAAGGCTAAAAAAGGCTAAAAGCGCATGCTTTTTAATAGCTTATTAAAGGACAAGCAAGGCGTAAATAACCTAAAGGCAAGAGCATAAGGCTTAGCTTAATGTTAACGACAAGAGATAATTACTAGGTTAGGTATAATAATAATTATATAAGTGTAGGTATATTAGTAGTACAAGACTGAAACTTAAGAGATCAAGTTTTAGGTTAGGAACTAGTACGATATAGGTAATATATGTACTAGAAAGAGGGCCCTATTGCTTAAGTTATAAGGTGTATAACAACTATGCTTTTTTTTTGATACAATTGTCTTAATTAAAAAAGTGGGGGAATGTTTATAGTAAGATAGTAGGGTTTAGCGTAGAACTAGAGATGTACTTAATTAGAATGCATTATGTTTTGCCCTACTTTTGCGTGTAAATTTTTATTTTTTTAATTTTTTTTTTTTTTTGTTTTTTTTTTTTTTTTTTTTTTTTGGACGCTGCTAAAGTACATTACTTTAGTCTTATTTAACTAAAGAACCTATGATTTGCTTTATATTTATTATTAATTTCTTTTATTATTAACTTTTATTTTTGATCTTTTAAAACTTATTAAATAGTAGAACTTAGTAAAGGTTTGGGTTTAGCTGCTCTGCTAGCTACACTATTTGGTAGTTGTAGTAGTAGCAATGCATAGGCATGCTGCAAGCATAAACAGACTAAGCGTGCTAAACAACAACCTTATAGCTAGAGAGAGGATAAGCTTAAACTACTAGTTAAGGACTTGTGTTAATAGTGTTTTAAGGTTGTTTTTAACGCGTTCTAGCTTAAGGAAGGACTTTTTTTAGAATTAGCATATAAAATGTCTTTGCCTAGATCTTTTTACTATAACGCGTGTTGCAAAAAGAAGAAGACATGCTAACTTATAAAGATAAGCTTTTTTAGATTTAATTTTGTATAGATACTAATGTAATTAGCTATTAGCTATAATTAAATTTAAAGCTGTACAACTAGATAATATGTTAACTTAAAGTTTTAATTTATTTGTTTTTTGTTGCGCTAATTTTAGCAATTTAGATTTTAAAGTTGAACGCAATGCTAAGGGAGAGGTAGTTTAGGCCTTAACAAAGGGTTATTAAACCAAGTTAGCGGGTTGTTAGTACTGTTTTTTAAAGGCTTTTAATTATATAGTTTTTACCTATTATACTGCGTATGATTTTATTAGCAAAAAGGCTACTTTTTGTGTAAGTATTTGCTAAAGATGTTCTGTTTTAAATATAATAAGCTGACTACTATAAGCTTAACGACCTAACTATAATATAGAACTTTACTAGCAATAAACTTATTTTTAAAGATTTGTTTAACTTTTGTTTGTTAATGCTATAAGTTTTTCTTGTTTATTTTGTTTAGAAGTGTTTTAATTAGCATAGACTTTGGCTTAACGCTTATTATATAAGAGAATAATTACGCCTTATCTTTTGTCCTTTAATAAGGGCTTTGCTGCCTAGAAGGCGGCTATAACATTTTTTTTATAAGAGGTTAAAAGTATTATAAAAGCCAAGTATAGCAAAAATAGCATACATTAGATATGTGCTTAAACTTATTTAGGCTATCTTAAAATATTTAAGTTTAATATTTAAGGAGTAAGGGTAGTTTTGTAATTAATTTGCATGTAGCTAAGCAGCAAAGCGCAGACTATTTTTTAAGTCTAAGTATTTAGGTTTAACTTTTAGCATGCGATTGTTTTAAATATACTATTAATTATAGTAAGGGTTTTTTTTTTTTTAAAATTTTAGGGTGGTATGTTAACAACGGTTTTAAGCCTATTTGTAATAGTTTTTTGTTTTCTTTGCTGCTATAGCTTTATTAAAATAATAATGTTTTTTTTTATTTTTTTTTATGTTTAAAATGTTTTTGTTTGTATTGCTATAATGCTGTAGGTATGTAAAGGTTAGATTGTAAGACCTATTAATTATATTTAATAGGCTAGCTTTTTTATTAGACTTTATAGTAGGTTTTGCTTTAAAACACTTTTTTGTTAAGAATAGTTTTGATTTTTTATTTTTTTTAATTGTTATTTAAGTTTAGCATAGTTAGCAGATTAAATAATCTAGTAGTTTAGGGTTTTAAAGATTAAACTAAAAAAACGTTGTAAATCTAGCTATATTTTTCTAGTAATGCTAGTTAATATGCCTGTTTTTTTACTTGTCCTAAGATCTTAAATGGTTTAATAAATTAAGGGGCAAGTTTTTTATAGCATAGTTGTAGATTTTTTGTAGACAATGCAACTAAATCTTCAGTTTTAAAACTTATTAGTTAATGTTTGTTATTATAATATTTTGCATATAATTTGACCGCCTTTTTTTATTAAGTTGTTAAGTTAGATTAGATTTTATTTAGCTTTGCTAGTTGGTTGTGCACTGCTAGTACCCCTTTTAATATAGCGTTATTTTTAATAAATTGTTGGAACTTGGGAATATAGCTGTACATTGCTTGCAAAGGGAAAATATGTGTTATAAAGTTGGGTGCTAAGTTTATTGTGTAATAGGCCTGTAGTAATAGTTAGGGCTAGTTAGTTTTTTTTATATTAATAAAGCATTTAAGGTAGGTTTTAAGTATTTGGTTTATTTGTTTAGTTTAACTGTTGGTTTAAAAGTAAAACGCTACTAAATGTTTTTGCTTAATTTTAGTGTAGTAACATAGTTTTAACTAGAAATTAGATGTAAATATTAAACCTTAGTCTGAGACTATTCTTACTGGCGATCTAAACTTGCATTTTATTTTGCAATAAAATAGTTTAGCAAGTTGTAGTGCAGTAATAGTGTCTTAGACTAAAAACGTATAGGTTAATTTTGTAAATTGATTAACAATTATAAGGATTGTGTTAACTAGTTGGCCTTAATATTAGGTTTTTAAAAGACTAGTAATAAAATTTATAGCCAGTTTTTATATTGGCCTGTCTAGTTAGGGTAAGGTATTTAATTTACTATAGGGCTGGTAGTGTTTTGCTTTAGCTTTAAAGCATATTATATAGTTTTTAACATACTGCTAAACATTTGTTTTTATTTGTGGCTAATAAAACTTTTGTTGTAGTAGTTGTTTAGTCCTATTAATGCTAAAATGGCCTGCTAAAAGATTATTATAGTATAGTTTAATAAGTTAAAAATAGATAGCCTTTTAGAAAAAGATATATATGCATTTGTTATAGCGTAGTAAAGAACTATAAATGTTTTATCTTAGATCTAAAGGTAATTTATAGGTAATCTGGTCTAAAATTATATAGCATTTAGGGTCCTTTTCTTAGACTTTTTTAATAAGCTGTTAAAAAGGTATACTAAGATTAATATTTTAAATATGCTTTTAAGAGCTACTTGTACGTGCTTAACTTTTAGTTATTGCTTATACTAAGAACTGCTACACAATAGCAAACTTAGTAGCACACACTTCTTTTACTAATACATGTAAATATTTATAAGAAATAGTAGTGTGTAACACTATAATTTTGCGTTCTAGTATTAATAAAATGTTAATATTTAAAGGTAAATTACCTATATAATCAGGTCTACGCAAAAAAAGATTAGCCTTATTATGTTTGCCTGCCCTATACTTAATTATAAAGTTATAAAGTGTAAAATATAAACACTATTTTGCTTGCTATTTAGTTAACTTAAAGGTTTTTATAAACGCTTATAAGTTATTATAATTAGTTAATACTTTAACTAGATATTTGCTTTTTTGCAAGTAGTGCTGCTAGTGTTTAAATAAGTTTATTATAGCTAGCATTTTTTTGTTAAGGGTACTATATTGCATTTTTGCGTTAATAAACTTGCAAAAGTAAAACAATACTAGCCTTTATTAGCCCTAACTATTTTGTTAACATAGGTCTTTTGCAAGTGTACTATTAAAGGCGTTAATCTTTACTAATATTTGCTTTTTAAGGTTAAAGTAGATAAAGAAAATTTTTTCTTTAAAAGCATTCTTTAACTTGTTTATTGCTAACAACGCTGCAAAGTTTAAAAAGATTTGACCTTTTTTTAGATTATATACCTCTTTTTTAAAGTATTGTATAAAAAGCACAACTATATATAAATACTTTTTAATAAAGCGGTAGTAAAAGTTATAAAACCTTAAAAATTGTTGTAGCTTATAATAAGACCTAAGGGTTAGCTAATTAAAAATAGTTTAAATGTAATTAAAATTTATTTTAATACCTTTTTTTAAAATAATATAGCTTAAAAACTTTAGCTTGTCTTAATAAAACTTGCACTTAGAGGGCTTAGCATATAAGTTAGCATTTTGTAAACAAGTTATAATTTTTTAAACATAGTTTATATATATATTATAATTTTTAGAAAAAATAAGTATATTGTTAATATAAGCAATGCAGAAAACATTAAAGATATTACTAAGAGCTTTTTAAATATAGCTTTAAAAGGTTGCTAGCGTATTGCATAGGCCTATAAGCATAACTATAAACTTATAATAGCTATAATAGGTTTAAAATATAGTTTTTTATTTGTTACCTTTTTAAATGCGTATGCAGTAGTAAGCATTTTTTAAATTAATTTTAAAGAATACTTTAGCTTTAAAAATTTAATCTAATAATTTAAAAATAAGTAAAAGTATAAATTAATTTTTAACTGTAACCTTGTTAAAACCTTAATAATTTATGTACAATCTTAGTGTTTTATTTTTTTTAGGTATAAAAAAGATTGGCGCCTTTGCAAAGCTTTTGCTTTTGCATATTTTCTTGCTTTTTTTTATTTGTTCTAACTATTTTTAAAGCTTTTTTAGCTCTGTATAGGTTAATAAGTATATAAAAAAATAAAGTATAGTAGCTTGGTTTTGTAGATTGATTGCTAAATTACTTTGTTTAGAATAAGAGAGCATATTTGTATTCTTTATTTTAAAGAACTTAGATAGGTTTTAAAACTAGTTAGGAATAGGTGCTAACATAGGCTTAAGGTTTACTGTTTAGGTTTTTTTTAACTATATTAGCTTAGGTAGTATAATAATTGTTTAGCAGCATGCTTTAGATTAACAAGACTTAGCAAACTGTGCTAGAGTCTATAGCTATATATATTATTTTTATAGTTTGAAATACTACTAGTTATTGCTTAGATCTAGTATAATATGCTGGTCTTTTAAAGTAGCTTGTAATAGTAAAATAGGACTTCTTTTTTTTTTGTAATCTTTTATAATAGCTGTATATGTATAATATAAGGTATAAGTAACTTTTTAGCTATTAGTAAGTTAAATAGGGACCTAATACACTTTGTATAACTGTAAAGTTGTTTTAGCAGCACTAAAAAGACTATAAGTATAATAAGAAGCTGGTTGCAACTGGTAATTTAATGCAAATGCATAACTAATAAGATTGTATTTTACACATATATTTAAATTAGCATATGTTTTTATTAGTGGTTTATTTTATTTTAGGGTAAATATAGAATATAGTGTGTAAAATTAATATGTAAATAGTATATATTAGTGTAAATTTAATTTAGATCCTCTATCTTAACCTAAGTCTTTTTGTTTTCTAACCTGTTACTTAACTCTTTATAATGTTAATTACTTATATACTTATTTAAGCAATCTATTTAATTAAAATTAAGTTTAAAGTTAAATTAGGTATGTTATATTTTTTGTTTTGTTCTTTTTTTGTTAAGGTATTTTAGTGCTATATGCTTTAGTTTGCTACAACTATAACAAGTAATAGTTTAAGAGGGCTTTAAAAAGGAACTAGTAGTACTTTAAGCTTTATTTAATTTGTAATTAGATTGCGTAGTACTAGCAGTTTTTAATTGCTATTAATTAGATTAGTTTTTATTTTTGTTAAGGTTTTTAAAGTTTAACTTTTGCTTTAAAAGATTTTAGTTAGAATTTGGTTTAGATTTAGGTTGGTATTAATTATTAGTATTATTAGAGTTTAATGTATAATATAAACAGGATTAGATTTTATTAATTTCTTATTTTTAGTTTGCAGCATTAACTATATTAGTTTAAGTACTAGGTAAAAGATTGTAAAAGTTTTTTAGATTTAAATGTAGTTGTTTGGTTAGCTTGCAGTAAAAAAGGTATGCTTAATTTTTTTTAAATTGTTGTCTAGTTTAATTTTTTATTAAGGTTAAATAGTAATTAAATTTTTAAAGGGTTTGATTTTCTTTTTAGCGTGCTTATTTTAGCTTATTGTTTAATAAGGATTTTAGCATTAATAACTATTAGATTAGTGTGCAAGTTTAGGCTTAAAACGTAAGCTAATTAGTATTAAGTTTGTACTGTTTTTTTTTTAATTTATTGCTAAGCTTGGATTAGAAGGCATTCTGATATAGTTAGTTTATATTGCTTTAAGCAAATAGGATTTTGGCCTTGTTACTATGTAACTTTAGTCCACATGCTATAAAAAGTTAGTTTAGCTTAGCAATCTATTTATTTTAGGCGGGGTACTTAAATTTATAACTTAAGTGTTTGTAAAAAAACTTAGTAATTTGGCTTAAGTTAATATTATTATTATTTAGCTCTAGATTATGCCTAAATTGTTGTAGTAAGTAAGCCTTTTTGTTATAAATATGTTTTTAAGTAAGTGCACATATGCTGTTATTGTTTTTTTGTTATAAATAAATAGTTAAGCAATCCTTTACTTAGAAGGCTTAAGGACTTAAAGGCTATAAAATAGTACCTTTACTAGAAAGCATTAATATAAACTTAGTAGTCTGCTTAAGCAATTGTGCTTTTAGTTGTTAAATATGTTTAAGATGTTTTTTATTCTGCTTTCTAACTTGCTATAACTAGGCATAAAGCATAGATTTGTTTGCTAACGGTAGCGCAAAATAATAAGGGATATAAGGCTGTATGTTTAACAATTTAGCTGGGTTACAAGGCTTAAAGTTGGCCGTATTATAAGGTTTTTGTAATAAGAATAAAGCTATTATATAAACTGTTATAAGTAACCTTTTAAAAAAAAGTTTTAAAATTGTTAACAATAAAAAATAATCACTAGGTTAGGTATAACAATGATTATATAAGTGTAGGTATATTGGTAATATAAGACTGAAACTTAAGAGATCAAGTTTTAGGTTAGGAACTGGTACAATATAAGTAATATATGTACTAGAAAGAGGGCCCTATTGCTTAAGTTATAAGGTGTATGACACTTAAAGCTGTACTGCAAATATAAAAAACTAGTATATAAATAATAACTAAAGCAAGTTATTATAAGTAAGCAAAAAAACGCTTAAATGCTATAATTATAGTAAGCTAGAGCATATAGCTATAAATTGTTAGTTTAAACTATAAAGTAAGCAGCTAGCAGCTAAATAATAATTAGCAATGCTAAAAAAGCTAAAAAGCAAAGTTTAAAACATAACTGCTACTTAGTTTAGCTTAAAATTAAAAAAAAAAAAAGTAAAAGCTAAGCTAAAGTAAAATAATATATTTAATTTATTTTAGTAAAAACTTTTAAAATATTTAATTTAAAAAAACTTTTTAAAGAAGTAGTTATAATTTTATTAAATAGCAAACGCTAAAAAAAAAATATTATTATAAATATAAATATAAAGGTATAAGTTAATATAGTTTATAAAAATTTAGCTAAAAAATGCTTATAAAAAGCAATAATTTTTATTTTAAAGCTTATAAAGCTAAGTAAAAAAATGTTATAGTATTATAAAGCATATAAGGCTACTTTTTAAATAGTTAACATAAAAAGCTAAGTAAAAGTTTTTATTTAAATATTTTATGCTATAAAAAAAAAGCTTAATGCTTTTAAATTATTATTATTAAGGCTAGGCATAAGCTGCTTAAGTATTATTTTAAATATAGCTTTTATAATATAATATTTTAGTAATATTAAAAAAGTTAACTTTAAAGATTTTGTAAGCAAAGTAGTTAGCAATAAGCAAGTATATATTATAAACCTTATTAATATAAGGTTAAAAAAAAAGCTTTTTTTTTTTAAAATTAATAGCAATAAGCTTATAAATACTATTATTAACTTGCTAGCATATTTAAAAAGCTTTTGCTAATTATACTTTAAAAAAGCAGCAAAAAAAATTTTTATGCTAAAAGAAGTAAAGCATTTAATTAATTTAATTAAAAAAGCTAAAATATTATTTAAGCTAATTTATTTAATTTTAAAAGCTTAAAAAAAAGTATTTAAAAAATATTTAAAAAAAAATTTATAAATAAGCAAGATTTGCTAATTATAAGCTAATATAAGCATGCTAATTTTATTTATAGCTAAAAAAAATAGCATAATAAAGCTTTATATTAACTACTAAAAACTAAATAAAGTTATAATAAAAAATAAATATTTTTTGCTACTTATATTTAAAGTTATAAATTGCTTAAGGTTTGCTAAAGTATTTTTTAAGTTAGATTTAAAAGATGCATACTATAAAATATATATTAAAGCTAGCAATTAATAAAAAACTGCTTTTTAAATATAATATAAGCACTTTAAGTATACTATTATGCTTTTTAAACTAACTAATACGCTAGCTATATTTTAAAGCTATATATATAAAGTATTAGCAGGGCTAGTAAATTATATTTATATAGTTTACTTAAATAATATTATTATATTTTTAAATAATAAAAAATAATATTGCAAGCATTTTTAATTAGTTTATAAGCGCTTAAAGCAGTACAACTTATTTATTAAACTATTAAAGTATAAGTTTTTTAAAACAAAAATAAAATTTTTAAAGTTTATTATTATTATTAAAAGTATTAAAATAAATTTATAAAAGGTTGCTATAATTTAAAAATAAAAGTTTTTTAAGTTAGTATATAATATTTAAGTATTTTTAAGATTTGCAAACTTTTATAAAAAGTTTATTATTAAGTATTTTAAAATTATTATACTAATTATAGCATTACTAAAAAGGTAAAATAAGTATAGCTATTTATTTAAATAAACTAAAAAAGCAAAACAAGCTTTTAAAAGCTTTAAAAAAGCATTTATATTAGCAACTATTTTTTAATACTAAAATAATAAACTTTTAACTAAAATAAAAATAAATATATTAATAAAAGCTATTTTAAGCATTTTGTTTTAACTATATAAAAAGCAGTAGTAGCTAGTAGTATATTAATTATATAAACTAATAAATATAAAAATATATTAAGCTACTAGCTAATAAAAACTTTTAATAATAATTAAAAGCTATAAGCATTAGTACTAATACTTTAAAAGCATAAACAAACTTTTTATAGTTTAAATAAACTATATAATATTATAAAAAGTTGTTAACTTGTTAGCGCGCAATTTTTAAAAAAGGTTAGCATGCTAAGTATATAAACTAGCTTAGTTTAATTTTAATATTAAATATTGCTTAAGCATTTTAAATTTAGCAAATAAACTATTATAAAAGCTTAACTATATAGCAAAAAAAATAAAGTATAAAAATATAGTCTTTATACTTTAAAAAAAACTTTAGCTATTTAATAAACTGCTAAAAAAGTTTAAATTATTATAATATAATAGCAAAAACTAAAAAATAAAAAGTAAAAAGTATTAGTATAAAATATTTAAACTGCTTAAATAATATTATTAAAACTATATTTAAAAAAGTACTTTATAATAAAAAAATAAATAGTAAAACTATGTGCTAATCTAACTTTAAACTTTTGCTATATAATTATAAAAAACTTTTAAAAAGAAAAAAGTAAGAAGCACTAATATATGTGCTTAACTTATTAACTATATATAGCATAAATTGTAGTAATAACTTAGTTAGCAAAACAAACTGCTAAAAAGTTAAAAAACACGCTTTAAAAAAATAAAAAAAGCGCTAAAACTATTATTTATAACTAATATATTTTATATTTTATAGCAAAAAAGTTAGCTTAAAACAAAATAGTATTTAAATTAAATATATTAAAGCAATTTTATAAAATAGTTAAAAAACTATAAACTAAAAATTTAATACTTATTAAGTTAATAAAAATTATATGCTAATAGGCTAAAACATATAAAAAGTATTATATTAACAATTAAAAAATATTATACTTTTAAAAAAAACTAATTATTTTAGCTTAAGCAGCGCTAATTAAATAGCTAATATACTAGCATTATAATAACTTAAAAGCTGGCTATATAAAAGGTAATAAAATAGCTAAACTTTTATAAAAAAAGTTTTATTAAAAAAGATTAAATTAAAGCGTTTATAAATATATTATTATATATATAAAGTATAAAAAAATTAAAAGGCTAAAATATAAGCTATTTAAAAAACTGTAAACATTTTTGCTATTAAATTAACTATAGCAAAAGATTAGCTTAGACTTTATTATAAAGTTTTTATTTTGTGCTAAAGCTAATAGCTTAGTATATAATACAATTTTAGTAATTATTAACTATTTTATAAAAATAGTTTTATTTATACTTATAATAAAAATGCTAAATATAGCTAAATTTATAGCTATACTTTATAAAAAAATAAAGTGCTAATTTAAATTGCTAAAAAGTATAGTAAGCAATAAAAACAAGCTTATTATTAGTAAGTTTTAAAAAAAATTTTATAATAAGCAAAAAATTTGCAAAAAACTATTAACTATATAGCATTTATAAACTAATAGTTAAATAAAAAAAGTGTATTAAATATTAAAAAAGTATTTATAAATATATGCTATTAATAAGCTAGCAAAGTAAGCAAAAGTGTTGCTTAAAGCTAAGTTTGTATATAATAATAATTAATATGCAACTATAAGTTACTTACTATTTAAAGTTTTATATAGCTATTATTTAAAAATTATTAAGTATATGCTAAAATAGCTTTAGTTTAAAGTTTAAAAAATAAAAAAACGGCTACAAAAAATAAATATAATATAAAAAGTATTATATAAACATTAAAAAAAAGCAGTAAAGATTATATAAAAGCATTATAATAAACACTATATACTTAAGCAATATAATATTAAAAATATTATAAAGCTATTAACTGCGCACTTTTGTTTTAAGTGCAAAAAAAAGTTAGCACCTACTTATATTAAAGCAAAGGTTTTAAAAAAAATTAAATTATAAGCATATTATATTTAGTTGCTAAAAAAGTATACAAAAGTATATAAAATGTTTTTTATATTATTATTAAAGCTATAAAACAATTATAAAAAGATTAGCAAGCAAGCAAAACTATTAAACCTAAAAAATAAATAAAATAAATAAGCTATTAAAAACATTATATAGCATAAAAACAACTAAAAAAAATAAAAGTACTTAGTAAAATAAAAAAAGTAGCTAATAAAATATAATATTTAAAAACTACTAAAGCATCTAACTAACTTAAAAAAGTTAGTAAATAAATATAAAAAAAAAATTAAAAAGTTATACTTTAAGTAAAATAATTTAGTAATATTATAATAAAAAAAAGCTATAGCTATTTAGCAAAAAAATATTGTTTACTTAATAAATAAACAAATATATTTAGTAAAAAATAAAAAAACTAGTGCAATAACAAGTTAGCAAATAAATAGTAATAGTTATATTAACTATAATAAAAAAAAAATAAAAATAAGCAATAATAGTTATAAAAGCTAGCTATAAACCTAAACAAAAATAAATATATTTAAAAAAAAGTAACTTAAAAAGCAAACAGCAAGCAACTATTTATAAAAAAAAAAAAAAAAAAATAAAAAAAAAAAAAAAAAAAAAATAAAAA
>Ga0247782_1000624_pt1 | contig 13183 bp, 7 predicted proteins | sample UWRJL019104C5_FD_179928 | JGI IMG/M metagenome (GOLD analysis project Ga0247782, IMG submission 179928) | Plant litter microbial communities from Arlington Agricultural Research Station in Wisconsin, United States - UWRJ-L019-104C-5 | ecosystem: Environmental > Terrestrial > Plant litter >...
AGTGTTAGCACTGTTTTCATTAGTTTAATTCGATCGATAGATGATTGGCAAATTTAGTATTTCTTTCTGTGGTAACTAAAAACAAAAGCTCCGGTAACTATATCACCGGAGCCTGAATTAAAACAGGTAACTATATTATGCCTGTAGTATTTTGTTTTTTTCAGTGTTAAACTCATCTTGAGTAAGGATACCTGCATCAAGTAACTCCTTAATATCCATCAAAGCCTGTTTCTTGTCGGCAATGCCATTACCTGTTGCCGGAGTAGCCTGTTGCTGTACGGGCTGCATTTTTGCGGTATCAGCAGGGCTCTTGCTTAACAACATCTCAGTAATCTCATTAAAACCTTTTGTGTTTGAATAGTCTATTGCTTTTTGCTCTTTTACATTTACTAAAGACGCATCGGCACCATTGTCAAGTAAAAACTTAACAATGTCTTTCTTTCCGCCTGCCGCAGCATAATGCAGGGAAGTATTGCCACTCTGATCCTGAGTATTTACAATAGCACCTTTGTCAATAAGTAATTTTACCATACTTAAATGCCCGTTTTTAACAGCGGCATGCAATAAGCTTTCGGCACCATGCGCACCCGAATCAATATTAAAATTACTATCAGCTGCAAGGTCATTAGTGGTTAGTACCCAATCAAGGTACGATCCCATATCGTTATCGTTTCCTGCAATAGGTTTGCTATAGTTAGCATCAATGCCATGCTCTATAAATAAGCCTACAATTTCCTTTTGATTGTTGTTGCAAGCATACCAGATAGGAGCCAGGCCATTGTTTGATGACATTTTCGCATCGGCACCATTCACCAAAAGATATTTAATGATCATATTATTATTTTGGTAGCAGGCTAACAACAATGCACTTTCACCTCTTTGGTTAAGATGGTTTACATCTGCACCTTTATCAACAAGTGCCTGTACTGTTTGCAGGTTTTTAGACTGTACCGCAAAAAGAAGGGCGGTATTGCCATTTTTGTCAACAGCGTTGAGGTTTGCTCCGCGATCGGCAAGTTTGTTTACTACCTCTCTGTGTCCGCAGTAAGCGGCAAGCATAACAGGAGTTTCGGCCTCATTGTTTTCCGCATCAATGCTTAAACCATTATCCATTAATTTTTCAAGCACATCAACCTGGCCTAGGTTTGCAGTGAGATGAAGCAGGCTGTTACCTTTGTTGTCATTAATCGTAATTGTACCTCCTTGTTCTATAAGGTATAGTGCCACTTGTTTTTGTTTTAAAAGGCATGCAAAATAAAGGGGTGTTTCACCATTATGATCCTCATAATTAATATCGGCACCTTGTTCTACAAGTCCTTTTACAATATCCAGATAGCCGTTGTGGGCAGCATAATGCAGAGCAGTCCTGCCTTTTTCATCCGTATATTTTATATCTACTTCATTGTTTTTAAGTAGTATTTCTGCTATTTTTCGTTTGCCCGATTCACAGGCAATTATAAATGACATCGACATAATTCAGTGGTGTTATTTGCCTTGCTGCATTAGCAATTCAACGGTTTTAATTTTAAGATTGTCAGATGAAGCCAGCATTAAAGGTGTTTCATCCTGATTGTTTGTAGCGTTTGCATCAGCTCCCATTTCAAGAAGCAGTTTTACTTTTTTATACGTGTCACGTGCCGCATTCTGATCATAATTTACATTGAAAGCGCAAACTTTATGTAGCAGCGAATTGCCTGAATTGTCAAGATGGCTAATGTCAAGTCCGGTAGCTTTTATTACAGTTTCAAAAATGTCAAATGGTTTTTCTGCCAATACATCAAACCCTGTTTTTTCTACACTGTAGTGTGTTGAGGTTTGGTGTATATCGGCCCCATCCTCGATAAGTGCTTTTAGTAGATCTATAGAAGTAGCCGAACTATTGTTCAGGCGTCGTAAGTATTCAAAAAAGAAAGCCTCGCCATTTTTATTCTTTTGCTCAAAATCCGGACTATCAAATTCTCTCAGTTTCTGATACAATGCATAACTCCCCTGATGTACCACGGCCTGATAGTAAGCTGTTTCTCCATCTTTATTTTGTTCATTGCTTTTCGCTCCATTTTGCAACAGTATTTCTACCAATTCTTTTTTATTTCTGGAAATAGCAATCATTAATGGTGTTTCCTGTACAATATTTCCGCTATTTACATCTACACCTTCATCAATCAGCAGTTGAGCGTAAGCTGTAGAAAGCTCAACAGGCAGCATCTGGTCTTTAGCAATCTGGTGCAGGTAGGTTTCTTCGGCATTGTTTACGTAATTAACAGCACATCCTTCGTCTATTAAAACTTTTAAGATTGCAGGATCAATCCTCACAGAGAGTGCCAGGTTTAAAAGTGTCTGATCTGCAACAGCATCATTAATGCTGCTAAGTTTAGGTATTAGCTCTTTTACAAAAGTAACCGATTGTTCATCGCCTTTTAATGACCTGAAGAGTGTCTCAAATACCGAACCTGACAGGCGGTCATAATCATAAATGTCAGTTTCAATAAGTTTGTTGTCTATAAAAACGTTTATAATATCAAAGGCATTTGCTCTTATAAGCGAATCAAAAACCTTCGAAATCCTAAACGGCTCAATACTGTCCGGTATATTTTCGGGGCTTGCCAATAATGCCCTCGCATCTTCAATTTTATTTCTTTGGATTGCTTCTAATAATTCAGTTTGATTTGACATGATGATTATATAATTGATAATTAATTTTCGAATTTTAGTATAGATCCTAAGCTTTTTCCGGCCGTGCCATCAGTGGTAGCAGGGGCAACCAGCACACGATATTTGTCCAGGTTGGCTTTTTGTGCTATTTCTTCAGTAGCGGAAAATTCATTAATGTTGAGGTTGGCAGTGTTGTTGTCAAAGTTGTTTTCAACGGTTTTTGTACTGCGCACAAAGTATATATTGTCGCCATCTGCACGGGTAATTTTTGCAAGGCCAATTGTACCAACAGTTGCATTTTCGGCAGCTGCAAAAAAGGAAACCCTTAGTATGTCACCGGCTTTAATATTTGCCAATCTTGTTGTTATTTGTGTAGCATCAGCTTGCGCCATATCAGCATTTTTTTTATTAATGCCTGGCATTATGAGTGCAAGAGCACCTACTATAACAATAAGAATGATTGCATTTCTAAATAACCCTATCTGGAAAGGTACGCTGTCTTTTAATGCTATTGCTTCATTTTTAATTTCTTCGGTCCATTCTTTACGTTTGATGTTTTCACCATTTATATTGTAGAGGTGCACCGTTTTTGGACCGGCTGCAATAAACGGACCCAGCAATGAAACATAATTTTGTGTAAGTTCTAAATGAAATTCCTGACGATGGAAATCAGATTGTAAAGAAGACTGTATTTTTTTATGGGCTAATGGTTTTTCTACGATACTATAAAAAACAATCATATTGGATTCAAATTAAAAGATGAAATCCAAATGTAAACAGAGTAAGAAAATATATCGGAAAAATAAACATTTCTTTAACTTTTTGTTATGGTGGTTAGAGGGTTTAAACAGAAAAGCCCCCGATTTTAACCGGGGCCGCTTTCTTTCGTCTTTTCCTTACATAGTCAGCCTGTATAGTATTGACTATTTAAAAACCTAAGTAGGTCAAAAACGAATTTTCAATAATTTTTTCCTTGATGATTTAGTGTTGAAATAAAAAAAACTTCCTTTTGAGGAAGTTTTTAAATTTACAGAAGATCTAAAGTTCTTTCGAGTGCCATGCCTCTTGAACCCTTAATAAGTAGGGTAGTGCCATGCTCAGGAATAGGGAATGCTGATTTGAAATCCTCATAAGTATTGTAAAAGTGCAGGTGTATGGAGTTGTTTTTACAAGCGTAAAAATCTTTGCCAACAAAGTATACCTCAATACCTTCCTGATCAGTTAATAAAGCCACAATTTTTTTGTGTTCTTCAATGCTTTCTACTCCAAGTTCGAACATATCGCCCAATACAGCTATTTTTATAGCATCCTCTGTTTCCAGTTGTAAAAAGTTGGTAAGGGCTGCCTGCATACTGCTCGGGTTAGCATTATAAGCATCAAGTATAATTTTGTAACTATTTTTTTCTAATAGCTGAGAGCGGTTATTGGTAGGTATATAACCTTCAATAGCTTCTTTAATATGGGTGTCACTTATTTTAAAATAGGTGCCGATTGCTATTGCAGCACTAATATTGGTGGCATTGTAAATACCTATAAGGTGCGATTTTATATCACTGCCATTATATTTTACAGTAACCATTGGGTTGGCTTTAACTGTTTCTATGCGAACATCGCAGTTATAGTCATCTACGGCAAAAGTATAACGTGATGATGTTGCTGTTTTTTCTTTCTGGATAGGGTCATCCAGATTTACAAAAGCAGTTTTAGTGTTGTTTATAAGATAATCGTAAAGCTCACTTTTTCCTTTAATAACGCCTTCATATCCTCCAAAACCTTCAAGATGGGCTTTGCCGAAGTTCGTTATGTAGCCAAAATTAGGCTCTGCTACAGAACATAGAAAACTAATCTCCTGCTGATGGTTGGCGCCCATTTCTACGATACCAATTTCAGTGTCTTTGGTTAAAGAAAGTAATGTAAGCGGTACACCTATATGGTTGTTCAGGTTACCTATAGTTGCGGTAGTTGTATATTTTTTAGAAAGTACAGCGTTGATAAGCTCTTTAGAAGTAGTTTTTCCGTTACTGCCGGTAAGGGCTATAACAGGCACGCCAAGTTCCCTGCGATGATGACGCGCTAAATCCTGTAAAGCTTCAAGGCTGTTGTTTACCAAAAGTGTAGTATCTCCTGATTTGTATTGCGGATTATCTATTACAACATATTTTGCACCTTTTTGCAGGGCTTCTTCAGCGAATGAGTTGGCATCAAAATTATCTCCTTTAAGAGCAAAAAATAATGATCCGGAAGTTATCTTACGGGTATCGGTAGCAATGCCAGTGCATTGTAAAAAATAGCTGTAAAGTTCGTTGGTTTCCATAAGTATTTAAAAAAATAAAAGCCCTAAGATAGGGCTTTTATTGTATTGTGTAAATTGAAACTTAATTAGTTTCTTGCTGATTTTTTACCTGATTTAGGGCCTACCTTAGACATTGCACATCTAAATCCGATGTAGTCTGTAGCCATATCCTGAGGGAAATATCTTCTCTGTGCAGGATCTAACCAGTAAGCTCTGTCTCTCCATGAACCACCTTTATATACACGAACGTTGTCGTTAATAAGTGTAGTTCTTTTTGAAGATTTGTCATATTCTCTAAGCATGTTTCCTAAGCTGTCTTTAGCTACAAGGTGTTTAGGAGAATCGTACATTCTTTCAGCTTCATTTTCAGTTCCGCCTTCGTCAGTTCCGCTAAAGTCATAGAAACGTGTTGACTGTCTGTCGCCATCATGATAGTTTCTGTTATCACTTTTAGTGTAGTTCTGTCTTAGGTAAGTATCATCCGAAGTAACCTGCTCCTGAGATATCTGGCCTGGAAGGTTTCTGTATTGAATTTTACCGTTTGCTAATGTATCATACTGAATGTTATCAGTAGTTACGATTTCAGCTCTTCCGTCTTCACCAATTTTGTTTTTCATGTAAACGTTACCCCTGTAGTAGTTGAAATCGTTTCCTTCATCATCGATTATAGGACGATAAACGTCAGCTACCCATTCTGCAACGTTACCAGACATGTCATAAAGACCAAAGTCGTTTGGTGGGTATGTTTTAGCCGGAGCTGTGATATCTGCATTGTCATCAGACCATCCTGCAATTCCGCCGTAATCACCTTTACCTTGTTTAAAGTTGGCAAGCTGATCTCCTTTAGAAGTTCTTTTACCACTACGTGTGTAAGAACCTTTCCATGGATATTTCTTGTCACCTCTGTAAAGATTGTACTCACGGTTACCTACAAGGGCAACAGCAGCATATTCCCATTCAGCTTCGGTTGGAAGCCTGTATTCAGGAAGAATAAGTCCTGAAGTTCTTTGAGCATATACATTAGTAGCATCTTCTTTGGCAGCCAGTTTGTTTCTTGGGCCTTTTAATACGATTTCTTCGTTTCCACCATAAGCTTTAGTAGGGCTTTCAAGGTAAGCCTCAGTACTAAAAGTTGTTTCAGCAGTTACGTCAAGAACTTTTGCGTCTCTTTTAAGGTATCCTTCTCTTTCAAGTACAGATTCGTTTACACGGTCTGTTCTCCATTTAGAGAATTCTACAGCTTGTATCCAGTTAACACCTACAACAGGGAAATCCGAATAAGCCGGGTGCCTAAGGTAGTTGTTAGTCATTGTTTCGTTGTAACCAAGAGCACTCCTCCAAACAAGGGTGTCAGGTAGTGCACCTATGTAGATGTTCTTGTAGTTCTCTTCTGTTGGAGGGAAAACCCTCTTTAACCAGTCAAGGTACTCCATGTACATTACATTGGTAACTTCTGTTTCATCCATAAAGAAAGACTGAACGTGCTGCTGCGTTGGAGTATTATTCCAATCGTGCATAACATCGTCCTGAACCTTACCCATAGTAAACGTTCCACCTTCTACCTCTACAAGTCCAGGAGCAGTTTCCTGCTTCTTATACTTAGAGTTGTGTTGGAATCCACCTTTCTTGTCATTGATCTTCCAGCCGGTAGCCGTGGAATTACCATTAGACCCTTTTTTACTGCACGCAGTAAAACCAAATGCTACTGCAAAAGCTAGTAGAAGTTGTAAAGCCGTGATTTTGTTAACTTTCATCTTTCAGTAGGTAAATAAATTTCGTGGCGCAATATAATAATTAACCGTTAAACCGCAACACGTTTTCAAAATTTTTAATAAAAATCTAAATTTATGTTAAATGTGTCTTTCTATAACGGTGTTTTTGAAGTAATATTGCAGCCGGGTAGTTAAAAAAAACTTTTAAATTACTGTAATATATTACGCGTACCTGCGTTCTTGCAAGGATGAAAAACCGATTACTCTTTTTATGTCTGTTATGTACTTTTTGGGCTTTTGGACAGCAAAACGGCCAGATTGTACTGAATTGGACGGATAATGTAAAGTCTTCTTTTGGTGATTTCTCTGTTATTGTGCCACAATTTCAGGGAGAATATACTAATATGGATGCCGGTAAAAGGCAGCTTATGTTTGGGTATTCGTTTCCGGTTTCGGGTTCCGTTGCTGAAAATTCACTGCAAATTACAAATATCGTTTACGAAAGTATGACACGCGAGCAGTTGGGCTGGCTTTTGCCTTCTGCGGTGCCTGTTTCTTTAAATGCATCAATATCTACAGTAAAAGCACGTAATGAGGTATATGCGCATATCAGCCTTTCTCCTATTATAAAAGAGGGCAGTAGTTTTAAAAGAATAAAATCGTTTACTTATAATTATACTGTTGGCAGCGCTACTCTTACAACTTTAGGTGTTGAAGATTTTCAGGGAATACGAAATTCGGTACTTGCATCGGGTAGCTGGTATCGTTTTTATGTAGAGCGATCAGGGGTTTATAAAATAACCCGCAGTTTTTTACAACAGTTGGGTTTTGATATTAATACAGATCCCAGGAATATAAAAATTTATGGTAACGGCGGCAGAATGGTAGCGTTGCGTAATAGTGATGACTATCCGGCAGACCTTGAGGAGAATGCAGTTACATTTATAGGTGAAGAAGACGGTAAATTTGATAGCGGCGATTATATATTGTTTTATGCTGAAGGTGTAGATAACTGGAGCGTAGATAATGGAACACACAATAACTTATATGCCGACAGGTCCTATTACTATGTCAGCTCGCAGGGTAGTCCGGGTAAAAGGATTAGCACTATGGGCGCACCAACAGGAGCGGCTACTTTAAATACAGGTATTTTTGATGAATATCAATATCATGAAAAAGATCTGGTAAATGTGGCAAGGCTGGGTAGAAAATGGCATGGCGAAGCTTTTAATGTAAATGATAAGCAGGATTTTGAGTTTACTATACCCGATATAGATTTGTCTCCTGTTTCAATTACTGTGGGTGCTGCAGCTAATGGGGTGGTGCCTACTTCTATGACGGCTACTGTAAATGGGCAGGCTTTAACAACATTGTCATTTGCGCCACCTCCTGAATTTGTGGCTGCAAAAGAAGATATTAAGACAGGAACATTTACCCCGTCCGGTAATGCATTTACGGTTAACCTTGCATATAATAATAATGGTGCGCCGGGTTCTAATGCGTGGCTGGATTATATTATTGTTAAGGCAAAGAGAAGGTTAAATGGAAATGGCAAACAGTTTCGATTCAGGTATAATGATGCGGCAACTAACAATGGAATTATTCAGTACAATATCTCTAATGCAGCAGGTATAAGTGAAGTTTGGGATATAACGGATATTTATAATACAGGTAAAATTGTAAATACAAGCCTTCAGTCGCAGTTTTCTATTAAAGCTATGCTTGGTGAAGTACGTCAGTATATAGCAGTTGTGCCGTCTGATTACTATACTCCATTACGTGAAACACAATCGCGTGTGGCAAATCAGAATATAAAAGGAACGATATTTAATGGTGCCGGAGGCCAGTTTCAGGATGTAGATTATGTAATTATTACGCCTGCTGTTTTTAATGGGGCAGCAGAAAGGCTTGCTAATTTGCACCGAAATCGGGGATTGAATGTTAAGGTGGTTAATCTTGAAAATATCTATCAGGAATTTTCGTCGGGAAAACAGGATATAGGGGCTATCCGTAATATGATAAAGTATGTGTATTACAATGCTTCATCGGCTGATAAAAGAATTAAATATGTAAACTTATTTGGAGATGCTTCTTATGACTATAAGAACAGGACACCTAATAATACTAATATTGTGCCTATAATGCAGGCTTATGATTTTGAAGGAGGTATTAATCCTAATAATTCTAATAATTATAGTACTATAACTACATTTATTACTGATGATTTTTACGGAGCTATGGATCCTGCAGAAGGAAGGTTTAGGTTTGATGAAAATGAAGGCCTTGATATAGCGGTGGGCAGGATGCTTGTTAGCAGCAGGCAGCAGGCTGATGAAATGGTGAATAAGGTTATGGAATATATCGATGCCGCTTCATATGGCAGATGGCGTAATGAGTTTATTGTTATGACGGATGACCTTGATGGTGGCGGATCGGAGGGCTTTGTGCCGCAAATGGAAAACGGTGTTTGTACGCCTCTTAAAGAAAACAGACCCTTTGTTAATGTGCGAAAATTTCATATTGACTCTTATGTGCAGCAATCCTCTGCCGGAGGGCAGCGTTATCCTGATGCTAAAGAGCAGTTTGTCAGGGCTATAAACTACGGGTCTTTAGTGGTTAATTATCTTGGACATGGTGGAGAAGGCGGGATGTCCAGTGAGCGTATGTTTGAAAAAGCAGATGCTGATAACCTGACTAACCGTTACAAATACCCACTTTTTATAACTGCCAGTTGTGAGGTGTCTAAGTTTGATAATCCATACAGGCCAACTGTTGGTGAATATACTTATTGGAATCCGAAGGGAGGGGCTATAGGGCTGATATCTACCACAAGGGCGCTGTATATTACAGATGCTTATACTTTTAATCCAAGAATTACGAGAGAATTGTATGCCTTTGGAAAAGCGGAATACCCGGCTATTTCTGAAGCATTAAGGCTGGCGAAGGTTGGATTGAATAATTCTAATTTAAGGATGATATGCTATATTGGCGATCCTGCACTTCATTTGGCAATACCTAAGCCTGTAATACAGCTTACTCATATTAATGATGTTCCTGTTGCCGATTTTACCGGTGCGCTTAATTCGTTGTCGTATGTAAAACTTGGTGGAGTGGTAATGAATGAAGCAGGTACAAGTGTTCTGGCAGGCTATAGTGGAGAGCTTGAGGTTACAGTTTTTGATAAAGATATAAACAGGACTACCCTTGGTAATGATCCTCTTCCTGGCGGAGCTATTGTAATAACACCGTTTACGACATTAGGCGAAACGATATTCCGTGGTAATGCATCGGTGTCCAATGGGCGCTTTGAGTTTGGCTTTGTTGTGCCGCGCGACATTCGTATTCCTGTGGGTAACGGCCGTATGAGTTTATATTCTAAAAGAACTAATCTGCCTGAAGATCATCAGGGGTATACTAATGATATACGAATAGGTGGTGTAAATTCGAATGCTGCTGTTGATAATACAGCTCCTAAAGTACGACTGTATATGAATGATGAGTCGTTTGTGTCAGGAGGGATAACGAATGCTTCTCCAATATTTCTTGCTTTTCTTGAAGATGAGCATGGTATAAATACAGCCAGCGGTATTGGCCATGATATAGTGGGAATACTTGATGGCGATGAAAATAATCCGTTTATTATGAACGATTATTATGAAACCGAACTTGACAATTACACTAAAGGAGCATTACGTTTTCCGTTTAGTAATCTTGAAAAAGGACTGCACACGCTGGTATTTAAAGCCTGGGATGTGTATAATAACCTTGTAACTGCCGAATTACAATTTGTAGTTGTAGGCGACGAAGGCTTAACGCTTGATAAAGTGCTTAATTATCCAAATCCGTTTGTTAGCTATACCGAATTCTGGTTTACACACAACAGGCCTTTTGAGCCTTTGGATGTGCAGGTTCAGATATTTACTGTAACCGGTAAAGTGGTAAAAACAATTAATCAGTCGGTTACTACCGATGGATTTTTGTGCCGCGACATAAAATGGGATGGAAAAGACGATTTTGGCGACCGTATTGGGAAGGGTGTATATGTGTATAAGCTAACTGTAAGGTCGGCTACGACACATAAAACCGCAGAAAAGTACGAAAAACTTGTATTGCTGTAAAAAACATTATATTTGTGACCTTTAAATTTTCAAACTAAGAATGAAAAAGATACTATTAATAGCGCTTTCCTTACTTGGATTGCAAACAGTAAAAGCCCAGACAAACGATAGGGTAATTACAACCGGAGTTCCATTTTTAACAATAGCAGCCGATGCACGTGCAGCGGGTATGGCAGATCAGGGTGTTGCTACATCTGCAGATGTTTATTCTCAACAGTGGAATCCTGCTAAATATGCGTTTGCATTAAAAGAGCATGGTCTTTCATTCAGTTACACGCCTTATCTTACTAATATTGCTAATGATATTTCGTTAGGGCAGGTTACTTATTACAACAGGATCAACGAAAGAAGTGCCTTTGCGGGTAGCCTTCGTTATTTTGGCCTAGGGGATATTGAGCTTCGTCAGGACCCAAGTGAGCCTGCTACAGTAAGGTCTCCAAATGAGCTTGCGGTAGATTTATCGTATGCGCTTAAACTGGACGAGCAGTTCTCTATGGCTATCGCGGGGCGTTTTATCAGTTCTAATTTAAGAATTCCTGAGTCAATGTCAGGTGGAAGTTCAAGTGCTGCAAATACATTTGCATTTGATATCGCAGCATATTACCAGTCTGAAGAAATTGCATTTGATGATTTTAATGGCCGTTTCAGGGGAGGTTTGAATTTACAGAATCTTGGACCAAAGATCAGTTATGATGACGATCCTAATTTAAGTTCAAACTTTCTTCCGTCTACAATGAGGCTTGGTGGAGGCTTTGACTTTATTTTTGACGAATACAACAAAGTTGGTGTTAATGTGGAGCTTGCTAAATTATTGGTTCCTACACCACAAGAGCTTTCAGATAAAAATGGTGATGGTGTACTTGACGATTCAGATCAGGCTATTATTAATAAAGAATATAACGATACAAACTGGGTATCCGGAGTATTTAAATCATTCGGTGACGCTCCGGGTGGTTTCAAAGAAGAACTTAAAGAAGTTACCTACTCTGTAGGTGCTGAATATACATATCAGGATTCATTTGCTTTCCGTCTTGGTTACTTTAATGAAGATAAATCAAAAGGTGCACGTAAATTCTTTTCACTGGGTGCAGGTTTCAAATACTCTGTTGTTAAAATAGATGTATCATATCTTTTCTCTGCATCTCAGGTAAGAAACCCATTAGAAAATACACTACGTTTTTCGCTTAGCTTCAACTTTGGAGATGATTACGATGAATATTAGTAGATAGTAAAATACCAAAAGGAGCTCCAAAAGAGCTCCTTTTTTTTGGTTTAAGGCATTGATACGGCAGTCGTCCTAAAAAATAACAAAATACTTAGCTTAAATCTTTTTGTTATTAAAGGGAAGTAGTATTTTTGCATTTCGCAAATTTGTGTGAGGAAACTGTTTGCGTTCAGGAAAAACATTTTTTTATAAATTGACATCAGCAACAATAATTTAGCAAATGAAAGAAATAACAAAAGAAGTTTATCTGAAGTGGTATGAGGATATGCAGTTTTGGAGGAAGTTTGAAGATAAACTGGCAGCTTTATACATTCAGCAAAAAGTTAGAGGTTTCCTTCACTTATATAACGGCCAGGAGGCGGTTCTTGCCGGCGCATTACATGCAATGGATCTTGGTAAAGATAAAATGATTACTGCTTACCGTAACCACGTTCAGCCAATTGGTATGGGCGTAGATCCTAAAAGGATCATGGCAGAGCTTTTGGGCAAGGCTACAGGTACTTCTAAAGGTCTTGGTGGTTCTATGCACATTTTCTCTAAAGAACATGGCTTTTTTGGTGGACACGGTATTGTAGGCGCGCAGATACCTGTAGGTGCAGGTATGGCTTTTGCCGATAAATATTTTAACACCGGTGGTGTAACCCTTACTTATTTTGGTGATGGTGCTGCACGCCAGGGATCACTTCACGAAGCATTTAACATGGCTATGCTATGGAAACTTCCTGTAGTGTTTATTGTTGAAAATAATGGTTATGCAATGGGGACCTCTGTAGAACGTACTGCTAACCACACAGATATATGGAAACTTGGTCTTGGTTATGAAATGCCATGTGGACCGGTTGACGGAATGAACCCTATTAAAGTTGCTGAAGCAATGTCTGAAGCGATTGACAGGGCAAGAAGAGGAGACGGGCCAACGTTCCTTGAAATGAAAACGTACCGTTACCGTGGACACTCAATGAGTGACGCGCAACACTACAGAACGAAAGAAGAAGTAGAAGAGTACAGAAAAATTGACCCAATTATCCAGGTTCTTGATATCATCAAAGATAAGAACTATGCTTCTGAAGCAGAAATTGAAGCTATCGACCAAAGGGTGAAAGACCTTGTGGAAGAATGCGAGAAGTTTGCAGAAGAATCTCCATATCCGGATTTAAGCGTTATGTATGACGTTGTTTACGAT
>Ga0247782_1000625_pt1 | contig 13127 bp, 7 predicted proteins | sample UWRJL019104C5_FD_179928 | JGI IMG/M metagenome (GOLD analysis project Ga0247782, IMG submission 179928) | Plant litter microbial communities from Arlington Agricultural Research Station in Wisconsin, United States - UWRJ-L019-104C-5 | ecosystem: Environmental > Terrestrial > Plant litter >...
CCCCCCCCAAACAGACCGGCTAGGCCCGAAAAGCTACAGAGTCGTTGCGGCACCCATCAAGTGCTAATGACTTTCGATTCAGCCAATGAACATATGGTATTGCTATTTGATGTTGTTTCTATGCTTCCACCTACTATCTCACCTTAGAGTTGTTTGTGTCTCCTGTCTAAGGTGACGGGAGCAGAGCTGGTCGTTTCTGTGTCGCCGTGTGCGTGCGATGGCTTGATAAGAACAGATCACTCTAATTAGGGAATCGTGGCTTATTAGGTCTACATAATCAGAAACAGGGATATTAGCCTTTGTTGAGGCTCCAGCTGTGTGCTTTCGCTAAGCCCGTGTCTTTCACCATGTACACAGCCTTTCCACCTGGCAGCACCTGGTAACAAACTAGTCACCCAACCCGAGCTAAGGAAATTTAAGACCCCTGCCAGGTAGACTGTGGGTCGTGCCACGTAGACTATACCGGAAGGAGTAAGGCCTCATACTCCTGAAACTGGGCTTTGCTGCCAATAGCTTCCCTCGTCTTCGAATTCTTGGTACATTTTAGTTTTCTGAGCGTAACTTCTGCCTGACAGAAAACTTCTCCTCTCACTTGTTGTCCTAAGTAGGTACCTCCGCAGCCATGTGACAACAACAACAACTTCAATACATATCATTTATCGACCATTTAATCATCAATAGTAATCTTTTCGTCACTTATTTTGTACAAGCTGAGAATATAAATAAGTTATGACCTCTCTTCCACCAAACACAACTGAAATAAACCCCCTCGATCCGCCACCGCCAAGGGTCATTGGAGTTATCCCTCCAAAACGCTCGTCCGGCGCGCCACGGCCGAAGGGTGTACATACCAAGCACCTGACCGAGCTGGAGAGGTTCAGAGTACGCACGCTGTATTATGACGCGCTCTTGAATAAGAATCGCATCAAGAAAATAACGGGCTACTCTGATAGCCAGATCCGGACAGCTATAAGAGCCAAGACCTCTTCTATCACTCGGCGTCCGGGACGTCCCAAGAAGGGCAGTAAAGGTGAGCCGGAGTCTTGTTATTTTGAAACAAATCCCGACCGACCCTCTTGCGGTTCCCTACCGTTTCGATCTTCTAACTTCATCTTGTAGCATCTGATGCCACGCTACTGTCACCCGAGGGCTCTGATGCGAGCGCAGAGCTTCTCCAGCAAGCGCGGGACTACTTTGCACAGGGGCCTAGCGCATATGCAGGCGGGGGTGAGGACCAGGACCAGGACCAAGATAAGGATGTCGAAGAGGCTACTGATGAAGACGGGGCAGGGGATGACGAGGAGGATGACGCTGCTCAACTCGACGCATCAATCACATCACCAAACCCAACACAAGGCTCAAGGTCGGTCTCAGTAGCCACATCGGCAGCGACGGTCTCTCGACCCAAAGGCTTCATGGACTTACCACAGGAGGTCCGGATTTACATCTGGCGATGTTATCTCTCCGTAGCGCCAACTCAAGTCGCGCATCAACGAACCTGGGCCATGGTCGTCCTCCCAAGTCTGCCATGGCTTGAACTGAGCACGACGCCGCCCAATTTGGTGAAGTGCGAAAACCCTCCTTGGGACCTTTATGTCCAAGTCAGACATCTACCGGCTCTGATATTATCGCAAGTAAACCGTGAGGCGAGATGGACTGTGCTGGACCGCCTCACACCAATACGGGTGTCTGATACGATCCGTAAATTTTCTGAAGGTACCCCCATGTTTATTTGGATTGATCGGTACAGCGATGTCATACATTTCTCTGGTGAGAAGTTTCACCCCGATCTTTTCGATAAGGCTGGAAGAAGCGCCTGTCCCCATCTATATAGGTCACTTTGCGGTGCTGAGAAGCTGAGCCAGTTGTGAAGGTTGACCTCGCCGTCCTAGTATTGGCGTCAAACTTTTTTGGAAAAAAAAAGAAAACAAAAAAACCCGAATTGCTTGTGGTACCTTATCTTAAAAGCTTCCAGTTTCTTCCTCTTTCACTCAACATTCACTCAGACGCAGCTCCATCGGTTAATTAAAATCAAATTTCGATCTCCGATTATTTTGGATCTGTATTCGCTCTACTTATACCACTATTTTAGTGTCCAACACTTACCGCTCTCTTCCGAACACAATCCCTGTTCTCCTCACGCCTCGACTCATCGAAAGCGACCGAAAGATTGAAACAGGTATAATGATGACTGCTATAAGTCCCGGTGCAGGCTCGGGAAAACGGCCGCCAAGAATACTAGTAGAGCTGAATTGCTAGCTCCGTAATAAGCCTTGATGTTATGCTCTTCACGACATTCCTCACATCTTAGACCGTTCCGGAGGTCAGGTAGGTTGTCGTTCACTTGCCGGTATTATATCAACTGACAAAGCTGGTAGCTCCTCGCTTCTTAGTCATCACTTTATGCCCAGTTTTCTGTCGGAATGCCTGTGGAGATAGAGGGCGGCCAACTGGGTTTACCTAGGCCGTAGTCGTATCTAAATTACCCTGTACACGGACTTTCGTCTCGTAAATGTATAGTATAGCGTGCTCCCGTTCAAGGGGCGCTTGCTCGTACCATGCCCAGCTTACCACAGTGGGGATCGCTCCTTCCGGGTCCGTGGAGACGGTGAATTCGAACCCGATGTATATGCCCTGCGTCGGCGGCGGCGCTGATGGTTTGGAAGTTGTCACCGGGCTGATCGCTCATCGTGAGAGCTACGTCACTGCCCGATTTGGGATCCTTGGGGCGTCCTGGTGGTTCGGCGGGTAGCCTGTCGGCGTGGCCGCGCACCAGACCCGGAGCAGACGGCGCCGCCACACCCATCCACGTTCCTGCACGTCGGTTGGATCGTGGGCGCTAGTCATGAAGGTGAACTGGGTGCCGCCGCGGGGCGTTATTTCTTTATTACTGCTACTGACGAGTGTATCTGCTGCATCCAATAGCCATGCAACCGCAGCTGGCCGAGGGCGAATAGTCCGTGATATGGACCGTCAGTGATGGACACACGCCCTTCGGGTTGCCACCCTGCAGGTAGTCCAAGAGACAGTTCATATCTTGGTCCATGCCGTTTCTGACGAGAGGTACTGCGGGGTAGATGGGCTTCGATCTGTCCTCGGGCGTGATTTGGCGATGCAATGCAGTGATCGTTGCTTTCACCGCCTTCGGCCCGTTGCTATTCGGTTGATTCACCAGACATGATAAGAACGATAGCGGTTAGCGCAACTATATAGATAGGTATAAGGAAGAAAGAAAAGTTGTGATGGTACTCGCGTTGATCGCGCCATTAGGATGGCAACTACTTGAAATAAGCAGCGAGGACTGCCACCTGGGGCGCTGCACATGAAGTGCCTCTGGCAGACTCTTAGCCAGACTCAGAGTCGACCATGTAAACCTCGTAACATAATGCCTGCACAGTCACGTATGAAGAAGTCTACGAAAAGGGGGCCTCCTTGCCGTTCCGGCCAGCAGCCCGACGACGATCATGTTGGGGAGATAGCCTAGATCGTCGGGGTCGCCTGAATCCCTGTAAACCCCGTTTTAAGAATTGTTCGCACCAGCGAGTATCTGAGGGTAAGTGTCAATTTCCTTGCGCTTCCTACCCGGGCCTATTGGGATTTTCCGTCGTGCCCCATTTTCCGGCCACGACGACTATCGTGACACCTGCTCTGTCCATCCATTTTAGGACATCGTAGAACTTGCTGATGAAGTAGGGCGTCCAGGAATAGGAGTTGGAACAGCATGTTGATAACGGAGCTCGTAGGTGGCCGCCCGTCCCTGTGCATGTCGTCCCACGCGCTGAGAAGGTCTTCGAGGTACCAATCATGAGGGCCGCAGTCGTCTTCGCGCAGCGCACACGGTGCCCGGAGTAAACAACTTCGCATTTTTTAGACACCGAGCATCACACCGCCTATGATGGACGACACCCTGGTACTATGGAACCCTTGCCCGTTGTCGCCCCTCGGACTGCTATCATGGTGTATTTGCAGGTTCAGCGCGTGCGGGGCAGTCTTGCCGCTCCACCTAGGATGGCTAGTTTTGACTTCGATCTCACTGATCGCGTAAACTGTAACTCCAGCACCGGCGGAATCACTGTAGTAGTATAGAAAGTCGTTGTCGGTGGACCTCCTCTCTCATTCGTTCCCCGCTGTCTCCACTGTCGACAGTAGAGAGATGTGGGCGTTATTATACAGCCCATTACTAGCAAGAACCGAGGTACTACTCTCTTCTATTTTTAGGTCTAGTTCGCTGTAGGAATCGTTGCAGACGCTTCCTCATGCGAATGTTTGAAGGGAAGTGGCTCCTCGCTGAGCAACCGCGGGCTGCGAGGCACTGCATCTGCTGCATTTCCCAAGTTGAAGGAGTAAAGGATTGGACGCGGCTGCGGTATGTGGTTTGATCGACATCCCAGTCTTTATAGTCGTATATACTTCGAACTTCCAAGAAGAGTTCAAGCCTTTGTTTCAAATCCGCAGGTAAGCTTTAAACCCAAATGAAGGCAGTGTAACCCAGATTGGTAGACTGGATGCGGCGGTGGTTATGATTCACCAATTCTTCTACCTCGAGGATCTCCTGCTCGTTCATTGGGTTCCAAGGATAGATCACAACTGGAACCCCCTTCGCGATCGTCGTCATCGGCACGGGCCCCCAAAGAAGAGTCGCTATCGGTACCCGTCTTGACTTGTAATAGCTTGGCGGCCCCGGTCGGAGATACGGTGTAGGCAGTGACAGTGTCGGTCTGCATTGCGGTGTTCGAGTAACTGACGGAGCAGCACGACATGGTTTCACAGGTAAACTCTGTTGCTGTAACCGTTGTTGACGTCAAAGCGTTACTGGAGGTGACGGATAAGGTGGTCGTGGTTGTGCAGTCCTTTGGATCCTCCGAGTAGGTAAACTCACTATTCGTGCATATTGTGATGGAGGGCCACAGTGGCAGAGTGCAATTAATATGAAGCCTTCGGCCCATTGAATCGGTGGCGGCGACCCTGGAGGGTATACATAATGAGGGAAGAACAAGTACCAGCCGCCTATCTTGATCTTGTCAGTCTGGATGCAGACAAAGAAGAACTACTTCGTTTCTCTGTCATCTGCGGGCTTCGGCTTTTTGATCATTATAGTTACAGGGTGAATGAGTCCTCGGGGCCAGGTCAACCGGGCAGGCAGCACGGTATCGGTAGTCGAAGTAGAAACTGGCGGCGTCGTAGTAATATCGGAGGTGGGTTGGGGGTTGATATGGGTGACGACGGCGCAGCCGACCGTCACAGAAGCGGTAGTTATATCGAGAAAGGTTACGGTCTTCACGGTTGGGCACATGAAGCGGATTGCCCACTTCATCCGTGTCGGGCACTCAGCGTAGATAGTCGTAGAGGGAATTGCTCATACAATCGCGTCGTCAGGCGGACATATGTACGTTGCAGGATTAAGCGTAGCGGGGAGGTTAATAATCGTCACGATTGACCCAGTAACAGTTATGGTAGACGTGGCACCCGAGTAGAATGTAAAGGTATGACCAGCGCCACCCTCGGTAGGGAAAGGGACCGTATTTGTGTCCGCATGTCCATCATACAGACCCGCCTTCACAAGCTCATCTGGACTGCTCTCAACCTGGACTTATTACGCGCTGCCATTCCACCCCTCAGTGTGACTTCTTTCTCTCATAACCACTCCCCCAACATGGTAGAGACGCCGTTCATTCCACACTGGCTGCTTCTCCACAGGACAGTTAGGCCCAAGTCCTTGGTCTTCTTCGTCATAACACATATTGCAGGGCGCAAACGTACCCTTACCATCGTGTTGAGCATAGGCCAGGTCGTGGAAGAAGATTTTCTAGAGGGATATCCTCTCATCACCACCTGCCTCCTCTAGGACGTTCGGTTGGACATGAGCACTGGGCACACGTCCAACGAATGCTCGTTCCAATACCAACAATCATCGATTCTCAACGACGACGACGACGACGACTACCTACCTAAGGTATAGGTGGGTAGTCGTGCAGGCAGCTAGCTCACTATCTCAGTAATTCTTGTCAATTCTCTACCCAGCTTTCACCTATCTTGCGCCGCATCTCGGGAGCATCGGCAAAATATAGGCCGGTATCTATCATAAAGGTGGACATCTGGGTTGTACATTGTGCTGCTGTGTTTTAATTGTTAAATGAAAAGTAACTTTTGGCCCCTTTTTATTATTCCCCCCCCCCCTTCCCCCTTCTTCCTATTTCTGCGTGAGGCTCGTTAATCTTGAAGCTCATAATAATTAGAATACTGTGTCGGGTATGTAAGGCACTTACAGACCACCAGCAATAGTACTCAAGTTACATATGTAGAAGCGAGAACGGGACAATAAAGAATTTAAGATTAGTACCTACATAGGTAGTTATACCTCAATCTCGAAGGTATCCAACAATAGAGTCTATAGAATGAAATCAAAAGGAAGCATCCCTCGCCATTGGCTACAAATAAATAGTCTCCTAACCGGTTTATTGACATTTTCTACAGGAATAACATTCGTTCCTCTAGAGTGCCATCATACTAATTCAAACTTTTAATCGTAGTGTTGATCATCGTGCTGGTCGTCGTCATCGTAAATCTTATCTCGTTGCTCGCCCACTACATGCCTGAGGCATACGTTGCTGCCTCCTCAAGAGCTAGTCTGGTTGTTGCTTTGCGGCTCCCATGTAGATACCAGGCGCTTTGTGGACCCGTTCCCCTGAAGTGGGAGTGAACCAAGTTTTACTGCAGGCCTGGGATGTTGTCCGTTGCTGGGGTGACGTACACAGACTCGGGCATCCGCCTCAGGCTTGAGGGTGCTATCCCGACGATCAGCAATCGCGAGACGCAGTACGTAATGCTTGCCCCGTAAACAATTACATCGTTGAGCAGCAGGGGGAAATAGATTTCGTCTTGGGTATTTTGACGTTACAGCTGAATCTCAGAGTTGTTTAGATGGGAGGTGTCCGTCTAGGATATCCAGTAGTTGGCTGAACTGAGGGATGAAGCTATTCGGAAGTGCGTCAAGGAGTCCCTGTGGTGATCCATGTGGCTGGGCCGCCACCAAAAATGCATGGATTTTGTGCCCTAACGAATCGCTGCCCTTGCCATATATGTCCTGGTAGTGACTGTTATGCCGGGTACCACCGACGGTATCATGTGCATCCCGTAAAATTTTCATGCAATTTCGAGCCTCGCCGCTGTCGTTGTTGTCGAGAACGTGCCATGAATATTCAGTTATTACTGCCAAGCAGATGTCTCTAAAGTCGGCAGCGTCTCCCCATGTCACAGTGAATTATGTGAGGGGGATAGTAAGCAGACCCAGAACGGGCGCAGTTGTAGATGCTAGGGTCGCAACTCTCCACAAAGTCTGTTCGGTTCTGGTTGAGAACTCGAAATACCAACCTATCGCGTGGATGCTTCCAAATATTGCGGTCAATGCCGCTAATAGGAACGGAGTGAAATGTAAGATTACCCCCCTCACGGACCAGGACCTCACGGGCCACTTCTGGCCAAAACCGCCTACTGCAATTGAAGGCCTCGCTACTCACAACCAACAAGGTTATAGTCAACTACCTGGCGCCTCTAACTACAATATAGTCCTCTGCTTTTAATTCTATTGCTTTAAGGCCTTCACCTGCTTTTTTAGGCCTTGCAAACACTTTGCAATTACTTGTATTATTTTTATATATTACCTTATTATATAACTTTAGTTTAGCCTACTAAATATTAGCTATGTATATAAAAGCTTTGCTAAGTATAAGCTTTATATTTTAATATATTTAAGCTTGCTTTTAAGCTATTTTAAGCTTTAAATAGTTAATTTTATATTTTAAATTAATAATTTAATATAATTTTTTATTAAAAGCTTTAAAAGCTTTATAATATAAAACTTTTTAAGTTAGCATAGCTAATACTTTATTATATTTAGCTAGTTTATAACTAAGTTAATATAATTTTTAACTTTTTAAAAACATTTTAATAATAATTAAAATAATAAAAGCTAAAATATTAAGTATATTATTAAAATATAATAGTGTAGATTATATACTCGCACTTTATATACTATATTATTATATATATATATTGCTAATATTTTTTTATAACATTATCTTTCTTTTTATTATTATTATTATTATTATTACCACTTTTATTATTATAACATTATAACTTTATCCTTAATATATATAGCTATTTAACTTTATAAAGTACTTTTATATATATTATAAAAACTTTTAGTTTTTTTAATATAATATATTTTAAAAATAATAGCTTTATATAATTTTTTTTATTTTTTTTTATTATATTTTTAATTATTATAAGCATTAAAATATTAATTTTAATAAGCTAAAAAGCTTGCTTTTAATAATATATAAAATATAATTTTTTATTTTTAACTTTAGCTTTTTTTTTAATATTATAAATAATATAATATTTAATAATTATATTATAACGTATTTTATGACCATATTTAACACCCGGCCATATTTAACACTTTTTTTCCTATATAAAAAAATCCGGGCGCAACTTTATAACTTGGCCAATACTAATGCTATAATAATATAAATAGTACTAATCGATTTATAACTAAATAACAAGATCAAATATGATTTTTTTTATATTTATAATATTTTTATTTAGCAACTTATAAAAGTATTAAATAAGCAAGGATTATTAAAAAGATTTTAGCAAAAAAGTCTGTGCATAAATTTATAACTCTATTAATTTTAATTATATAATAATATAAAAATAACTATTAAATTCTTATTAAAATAAAAAATCTTGTAGTATTTTTTTTAATTTAATTATTTTAATATTAAGTAAGTTATATACTATTATAATATTTATACTATAATATAATCCTTGTTAAAAATTATATAATTTTTGCTTAGCGTATTATTTAATAACTTGCTAAATCAAAATACTATAAATATAAAAAAATTATATTTGATCTTTTTATTTAGTCACAAATTAATTAATACTATTTATATTATTATAGCATTAGTATTGGCCAAGTTATAACGTTGCGCACAAACGTTTTTTATATGGGGAAAAAAGTGTTAAATATAGCCGGGTGTTAAATATGGCCGTGGGATACGTTAACCTTTTTTAATTAAAAACGCGGTTATATAATAATATTTAATAAGTTTACTAATAATTAAAAACTTATTAAGTTTAAAAAGCAAGCTATTATATAATATATACTTAACTTTATTATATAATTATTTTTACTTAAGTATAGTATGTAAGGTTTAGGGCTTAGTACGTTACAAGGTGATATGCTAGATTTTAAAAGGTAACTATAAAAGATTACTTTTATTTGGTGTGCTAATTGTGTTGGCCGCAAGGCCTTATTAGGCCTTCGGCTAATCCTCAGCTTGCTTTTGGCGAGCCTGCGCGAGCGGTACGTATCTTTTTGACGGTCGGTCCTCAAGGAAGGTATGTCCCCTTTATATAGTAGTATTAAAAATATAGCTAACTAATTGCTAAAGTTATATAATAAAAAATATGTTAGTAAAAACTAAACTTTTACTTTTATATAACAATAACTAACATATTCTACGGCTATATTTAATACCCGGCTATATTTAACACTTTTTTTTTTATATAAAAAACGTTTGTGCGCAACTTTATAACTTGGCCAATACTTATGCTATAATAATATAAATGGTACTAGTCGATTTATAACTAAATAATAAGTTTAAATATAATTTTTTTATATTTATAATATTTTTATTTAGCAAGTTATAAAGGTATTAAATACGTAAGAATTATTAAAAAGATCTTAGCAAAAAAGTTTATGTGTAACAATCTTTACTATTTAAAACAGTTTAAATAGCTATGGTTTGCTATTGCTAAAAGTAAACAAATAAAAAAGGCTTATATTTTAATTAATTATTAAAAGGTTTTTTTTATATACTTAGTAGTTTTAGTTATATACTAAATATATGCTTAAATTAATTATTAAAAATAAAAAAAATAACTATAGCTAGCTAAATATATTAAAAAAAAATTATTTAATTTATTTTTATAATAAATATTTCTTAGTACTTTTATAAGCATAGTTTTTTAAATTATAATAGTAATTTTATAATTTTAAAAATATAAATTATTATTAATAATTTATTAATTTTATTTTATTAAGCTATAGTTATATAATATATTCTTTTTAGCTATAGTATATTTTTTAGTTTAGCTATTATAACTTTTTACTAAGCTTGTTTTAATTATATTTTAAGCTTTTTAATAAGTTTTTATATATTAGTTTATAATACTATTTTTTTTTTTAAATTATTGCTTTTAATAATTTTTAAATAAGTTTTTATTTTTTTTAATTATATTTTTAATTATTTTAGTTTTTAGCTTTTATAGTTTTTGCTAATAATAATAAAATTATGCTTTGCTTTTAGTACTTTAAATAATTACTTAAGTATATTATTTTTAAAAACTTTTTTTATTATAAAAAATATATTAAAGCAAGTTATTTTTATAATAATATAAGCTTTTTAATAAAAGTTATAAAAAAATAAGCATTTAATATAAATAAAGTTAAAAAAAAAAAGTAAAAGCAAAAGTTAAATTAAAAAAAGCGCTTGCTTAACTTTTTTATTTTTATAAATAAAAACGTTTACTAAAAAAATAAGCTAGTAAAATAATTAAATAAGGTTTTAAAGCTTTAAAAAAAAATTAAAAAAAAATTAAAAAAGTTTTTTAAAATTACTTTTTTTAAAGTAATTTTAATTAAAATAAAGTTAATTTTAAGTTGCTTTTAACTTAAATAATTAATTAAAACTAGTTAGCTTAAGTTAGTTAAAGTATTAATAATAAAACTGCTTAATAGTTTTAAAAAAATATTTTAAGTACTTTTTAAGTTTTTATATATTTTTTAAGTATTTATATTTTTTTTACTTAATTAAGTATTTAATTGCTTAACTTTATTAATATAAGTTTAATATTTTTTTAACTTTATATTTGTTTAAATTAAGTTTAACTTTTAGTTTAGTTTTAAGTTTAGCATTTTTTAATACTAGTTTAAAAAGTAATATATAAAATATACTATATATTTTTATTTTTAGTAGTAATTTTAATTTATAAAATAGTTATAATAATACTTTTTAAATTTTAAAAAGTTTAATTTTAATAAAGTTAAGCTTATTATTTAATTGTTTTATTTTAATATTTTTATAAAGTAAATAAACTTTATTTTTTTTTTTAAAATTAGCTTTAATAATTTTTATTTATTATAATAACATTTTATTTATTGCTAATAAAATTATATATTTTTATATAGCTTAAATTATAAGTTTTTAATATGCTATACTTATATTTTTATATTTAATAATACTTAGTTTTTAAATAGTTTTTAAATTTTATTTAAATTATAATTATAAATAACTTTAGCTAATAATATTTTAAATACTTTATTATTTAAAATATTATATATAAATTATATTATAAATAATAGTTTTACTTAATTATTTTATTTATAGTTAATATAGTATTATAAATAGCTTTTTAAAACTTAGTTAAGCTTTTTTAATTATTTATTAGTTTAAAAATAATATATACTTAATAAGCTTTTTTAAAATTTTAAAGCTTTAATAAATACTTTTTAAAATTTAAATCTTATTATATATTTTTAATTAGTAATAAACTATTTTAATATATTATATTTATTTATAATATCTTATAAAATTATATATGCTATACTTTTTATTTTAGTTGCTTTTTTATAAAAAATAAAATATATATACTTACTAAATTTATTAACTATAATTAATATTAAGTTATATATTACTTATATTATAAGCTTTTTTAATTTTAATAATTTAATAATAAAGTTAAATAAAACTATTTTTTATAGTTTATTTAATAAATTAATTAAGTTTATTAAACTATAAAATTTATATTTTACTGCTTTAATTTTATTATAAATATTATAGTTTTTAATAAATATTATTACAAATTTTTTTGCTTTATTAAAATTATAATATTATTAAAGTTTTTTAAATATTTTAAATATTTTTTAATATTTTATTAATTTATATTTATAAATTTTTTAAACTATTTATTTTTAAAGTATTATAAAAATTTATAATTTTTTTTTAAAGTTTTTTATGCTTTATTTATAATAGTTTTTATTTTTATTTTAATATTTTATTAATTTTATTAATTTTTAAACTTTATTATAAATTGCTTTATTATAAATTATAATAATAATAAAATAATTTTTTTAAATTTTTTAAGTATTATATTTGTTTTTTAAAATGTTTTTTTAAAATAATTGCTTTTTTTATTAAAAATATTAGCTTATATATTTTTTAATTTTTTAATATAAATATTTTTATTATTATACTTATTTTTTATTAAATACTTTTATAGTAATAAATATTATTAAGTTTTTATAATTTATATAAACTTTAACAAGTTTTTTAGTACTACTTAAATAATACTTTTATTTTTTAAAAGCTTATACTATTGCTATAAGTTTTTTATTATATATTAAATAATTAAGTACTACTTTATATAGCTTTATTAAAAAAAAAGCTATAAAATATTTTTTTATTTTTTTAACTTAAAGTTTTTTTAATAATAAAATTGCTAATATTTATTTTAACTTTAAACTTTTATTTTAAATTTAATATTTAAATTATTAGTTTATTTAAAATATATTTTTTAATTATATTAAATATTAAATATTTTTTTTAATTAAGTTTATAAAGCTTAATACTATACTTTTAAATTTTTTAATTATTAGTTTAATATAGTTAGTAAATTTAATAAATGCTTAAATATTTTTAATATTTTTTAATTTAGGCTAATTTTTTATTACTTTAATTTTAGTATTTTAAATTTTTAGCTTTTTTAATATAATTATAAATTTTAAAAAGTTTACTTTTTATTTATAAAATTTGCTTTTTTTTTAATTTATAAATAGTTTTATATTTTGTAATATTTATAATATTTTTTAAATATATTATTTATATTTTTTAAATAAATTAAAATATTATTAAAATATATTATTATAAATTAGTTAATAAATTTTTAAAATATTATTATAATTATAATTTAAAAGCTAGCTAGTATATTTTTTAATTTAAATAATATACCTAAATATTTATAATATTTTTTATTTGTTTTAAAAACTCAATTTTTTTTTT
>Ga0247782_1000626_pt1 | contig 13122 bp, 12 predicted proteins | sample UWRJL019104C5_FD_179928 | JGI IMG/M metagenome (GOLD analysis project Ga0247782, IMG submission 179928) | Plant litter microbial communities from Arlington Agricultural Research Station in Wisconsin, United States - UWRJ-L019-104C-5 | ecosystem: Environmental > Terrestrial > Plant litter >...
AGGCGTAGACGGTGCCGGTGCTCCTTATATTAGCGATTATTCTATTTATGGTACAGATAATACAACTGCCCTTGTAAATATTGGTTTCGGGCTGGGCTTTGAAAACTTTGGAAAGACATTTTATTCCGGTAATGGTTCAACCACGTGGAATGAAATTTACTATACTGTAGAGAACAGTAATATATTTATAGAGAAGGTAGCTATAGCACCTAACGATCCACAAAAACTATATCTTACACGAGGCAACGGCAATACCGATGTGGACGGCGGATTATTCATCTCTACCGATGCCGGCGAAAACTGGACTGAAAAACTGGCAGGCGTTGTACTTAGCCCAATAACATTCAGGCCATCTGCCCCAAATGAAATTCTTGTAGGTACGGGTATTTCCTTTGGCGAAGTTCCTGAAAATATTTATAAGTCTACAGATGGTGGCGACACCTGGACTGTACAGGCAATAACTTTTGATGATGTTACACTTAATAACATTGTAAAAATTGTTTACCATCCAACAGATGCCAACAAGATCATTGCGCTTGAAGAAAACGAAATTATAAGCACTACCGATGGCGGAACAACCTGGACAAACCAGGTATTTGACGTTGATACTGCGCTTGATTACTACTACGGTATCAATGCATCTTTTGACCCGTTTGATGCCAACCGTGCTATTATAACTACCGATTTTTATCCGCAGGTTACAACAGATTACGGCGCTACACTTAGCCAGATCAAAGCACCATTCAACTCTTCGTCTTCAGTTTCTGTCGCCCAGACTGGCGATAACGCTCCTACTCATCTTTATTATAATAGCCAGGGGGGCTACATAATTAAAGATCTTGAAACTGAAACAGCTACTGCACACGACATCCTTAATCCTAACATCTTTACATCGGCTTCAAACCAGCTTACTGCCGACCCAGTTGTACCTGGAAGGGTTTTTATTTACCACAGTGGAGGTTTCTTTGGGTCATCTTTAAGTGTTAGTACAGATAACGGAGCTACTTCAACTCCTATCTTCAGTACTTTCGGTAATGGTGTTCAAAAACTTACTGTAGATCCTGCCAACAGCAATATTGTTTACATTGTAATACGCAGCGACGATAACAGCTCACTATATAAGTTTGACTTTACCAATCTGGAAAATGTAACGAACGTACAGCTTGTAACTCCTGGTGAAATTTATGAAGAACCGGAAGAAGGACAGCCGGCTCCTGCTACAGGTGTTATTACAGGACTTATTATTTCTGAAACAAACAGCAATAACATTACCATTGCTAAACAAACAGAAATTTATAACTCTACAGACGGTGGGGCTACATGGACTGAAGTTGCAACAACCGGACTTTCATTTAATACTGCTACAGATATTATTCTGGATGTGGCGCAAAGCCCTGTTAACAAGAATAATATCATTCTGTCATCAAATTTAGGGCTGTTTACTTCTACAGATGGTGGCGTTACATGGACTTCATCTTTACCTGATGCTAATGCCCGAAAAGTTATATACTCGCCACTTGATGCCAATATTGCAGCAGCAGTAGCATATAGCGCCCAGTTTATTGATGCATCTTTTATGGTTACCAGAAATAACGGCCTTAGCTGGACAAAAATTACTCCGGAAGATATTAACTACATTTTTACAGGATCTGTAGATTTTGCTTTTGGTGAAGAATCGCTTACAGCTTACATCGCTACGGCAGACCTTGGTGTAATGAGCTACGTTGTAAATTATGACATTCTTGGAACAGACAGCCCTCAGCTTCCCGAAAATAATATTGTAATGTACCCTAACCCTGCATCGTCTGTTCTTAACATAGCAGCTTCAGGCAACAACGAAATTAAAAATACAGTTATATATAGCCTTGCAGGACAAAAAGTAATCGAAACAACTGCTACCAGCATTAATGTTTCTGCACTTAGCAGCGGAATATATATTGTAAAAAGCACCACTGCAAACGGCGCTTCTTACTCTCAAAAACTGGTTAAAGAATAATACGACAGTAGTTTTTAGGTTTTACGTGTAAACCCGGTTCTGTTTCATTACAGCGCCGGGTTTTTTATGGGTATAAAAAAACGGCTAAGAAATATTCCTTAGCCGTTTAATTGAATTAACCTTTAGTATTTAAAGCGTTTTTGCATTTTTTACTTTCTGGTCGGTAATTGCATATTTAATTACCTCGCTCATTTCTTTCACATAATGAAAAGTAAGCCCTTCAAGGTATTCCGGTTTAATCTCGTCTATATCACGTTTGTTTTCATAACACAATATAATCTCCTTGATGTTTGCCCTTTTCGCTGCAAGTATCTTTTCTTTAATACCACCTACAGGCAATACACGCCCTCTCAGGGTAATTTCGCCCGTCATGGCAAGATGCTTTTTAATCCTCTTTTGCGTAAAGGTAGATACCAGCGATGTTAACATAGCCACACCTGCACTCGGCCCGTCTTTAGGGGTTGCACCTTCCGGCACGTGAATATGAACATTATAATTTGTAATCACTTCAGGGCTTATGCCTAAAAGCTCGGCATTTGCCTTAATATATTCCAGTGCAATAGTAGTAGACTCTTTCATAACCGTACCCAGATTACCGGTCATGGTCATATGTCCTTTACCTTTGCTGATAATAGATTCTATAAACAGAATGTCACCTCCAACGCTTGTCCATGCAAGTCCGGTTACAACACCTGCTACTTCGTTGTTCTCATACTTGTCACGCTCCATTTTTGGTGCACCAAGAATCGTAATGATATCCTCATCACTAATCTTAACGTTGTATTCTTCTTCCATTGCAATGCATTTGGCAACATTACGCACCACTTTTGCAATTTGCTTTTCAAGTCCCCTAACACCCGATTCACGTGTATAGCCAACAACAATTTTTTCAATTTGTTTTTTTCCTATAACAATATCTTTAGCAACAAGCCCGTGCTCTTTAATTTGTTTAGGAACAAGATGTTTTTTAGCGATCTCTACTTTTTCTTCAATGGTATAACCTGTCATGTTTATTATTTCCATCCTGTCGCGAAGTGCAGGCTGAATGGTAGTCAGGTTATTAGATGTTGCTATGAACATAACTTTGGAAAGGTCGAAACCAAGTTCAAGGAAGTTATCATAGAACTCAGAATTTTGCTCAGGATCAAGCACCTCCAATAATGCAGAAGACGGGTCGCCCGTATTGCTAACGCTAAGCTTATCTATTTCATCAAGAACAAATACAGGGTTAGATGTGCCGGCTTTTTTAAGGCTTTGTAAAATCCTTCCCGGCATTGCGCCAATGTAGGTTTTTCTGTGTCCTCTAATTTCTGCCTCATCACGAAGGCCACCAAGCGAAATACGAATGTACTCCCTGCCTAATGCCTCAGCAACCGATTTACCTATAGATGTTTTACCAACCCCCGGAGGGCCATAAAGGCAAAGTATAGGCGATTTCATATCCTTACGCAGCTTAAGCACTGCAAGGTGTTCTATAATACGTTTCTTAACATCGTCCAGCCCGTAATGGTCACGGTGAAGTACTTTTTCGGCACGCTTAAGGTCAAAGTTATCTTTAGAGAACTCATTCCATGGCAGGTCGAGCATCAGCTCAAGATAGTTGCGCTGCGTACCGTATTCTGCTGCCTGCGGGTTCATGCGCTGTAGTTTAAAAACTTCTTTTTCAAACTGGGCTTTTACCTTATCATTCCATTTTTTAACCTTGCCCTTAGAACGCATTTCTTCAATTTCCTGATCGTGCGATACACCACCCAGTTCTTCCTGGATAGTTTTCATCTGCTGATGAAGGAAATATTCGCGTTGCTGCTGGTCAAGGTCAAAACGTACTTTACTCTGAATATCATTCCTAAGCTCCAGTTTTTGCAACTCAAGGTTCATATAACGCAGCGTTTCAAGGGCACGCTCCTTAAGGTCGTTTATAGCAAGAAGTTCCTGCTTTTCCTTAACCGTAAGGTTCATGTTGCTCGATACAAAGTTTACGAGAAACGAACTGCTCTCAATATTCTTGATGGCAAAAGTAGCCTCGGTAGGAATATTTGGGCTCTCCTTAATAATTTCTATCGCCAGCTCTTTAATAGATTCGATTATTGTAGTAAACTCAGCTTCATCATCAGATGGCCTGTTTTCTGCAACTTCTTTAACAGTAGCCTGCAAATAAGGTTCATCGCTAATAACCTGGTCTATTTCAAAGCGCTTTTTACCCTGAAGGATAACTGTAGTGTTACCATCGGGCATTTTAAGCACGCGAAGAATACGTGCAACAGTGCCAACAGTATTAATATCATCAATACCCGGCTCTTCAACACCTTCATCTTTTTGCGCTACAACACCTATGATCTTGCCACCGGCGTTAGCATCGTTGATAAGTTTTATCGACTTATCCCTGCCTGCTGTAATAGGAATAACCACGCCAGGAAACAAAACCATATTACGCAACGGTAATATCGGCAGGGTTTCAGGCAGCAATTCATTATTCATTTCTTCTTCATCTTCAGGTGTCATTAACGGAATAAGTTCCGCATCTGTATCCAGTTCCTGAAGTGACAAACTGTCAATACTTAATATTTTTTGATTAGCCATAATAGGATAAAAGTCATTTTGTCATTAAACGTAAACACAAGGAATAATTTGAAAGTGTATCAAATCGTTCTTTTACCTTATGTATCAATATGATGCAGTAAATAAATGTATCTCTGCATACTATTATGACAATCTTTATGCCATAAAAAAATCCGCACAAGGCGGATTTTCAGTAAATCTATATTTTTAGTCCTGTACGCTAAATTCTCCGTTAGTTACATTCCCAACATTATCGTCAAAATCTTCTCCAGTAAAAGAGAAAGTACCTTTTATCCACCCGCCCGTATGGCTTGTAATGGTTATAGTACCGCTATCTGATGCAAAACCATCGCCTGTAAAGCTAAGGTAGTTTGCATAATATTGCGTGAACATTTCCAGCGAATATGTACCCGGGGTAATCGTTTCTGGAAGCGTAAGGCTTATGCTTTCCTGAGAGGCCGTATTGGTTGCGCTTATAGTCCACGTTGCACCTTCGCTAAATGCCATTATAGTCCCGAAGTTTTTTGATGTTCCGTTAACTTTTGCTCTGAAAAACGTTTCATTGGTACCCGGATTTGTGGTTGTAGGTATACCTGAAACAGGAACATTTTCAAAAGTACCATTGGTAAATGCTATAGAAGGAAGATTAAGATCTTCAGCACCATACCATCCTGTAAAGTTAAATCGCCCTGATATGGTTTTATTCACAGCATCATAGCTCGTAATGGTTACATTTCCATGATTTTCCCCTGTAGCAGGATTTATATTAAGATAACCAACTTCTGAACTGTTACCAGGAAAATATCCAATAAAAGAGTCGGTATACGTTTTAACGGCATAATCGTCCAGACTTATAGACAATACTTCGCCATTGGCATTTAAAACACCTGCAATGTTAAGCACGCCCATTTGGTACTGTGCCGATGCTGCTATTGCCGTATGTGTACTACCGCTAAAATCTACCTTAAATACGGCAGGTCCTGCTGTACCCGGTTCTTCACCCAGATTTTCAAGAAGCACAGGATCAACCGGTTCACTATCACATGATACAAATACGGCAGAAAACAGTACTACGAATAAAGCCGAAAGCTTCATAATTTTTTTCATAATCAGATTGGTTATTTTTTTATCGTTTCAAATATAGCAGAAATTTAGAAAATTGATTACGCATATGTTAAATAATTCTTACTAAATATAAGAACATAAAAAAATCCGCCCTAAGGCGGATTGTATATTGTAAGATTGCAGTTGATTAAAAATCGTATTCTACATTAAAATCGCCACTTGTTACAACGTGCGATTCACCTGCGTCATTAGTAACTGTAAAACTAAATGTACCTTTTAAGAAACCGTTAGTATTACTTGTAATTGTTAACGATCCTCCATTTACAGGGAAACTCTCATCTGTAGCAGAAATAAACCTTGCACTGGCAACACTTCCTGCACCATTACTAAACTGGTACGTTCCCGGAGTAATGTCTGATGAAGCCGACAGCACCAATTTATGATCAGGAGCAAATGCATTAATAGATATGGTTTCACCAGATCCTGCATCGGCAAGCGCTACTAAAAGGTCAGCACCTTCATAAGTGTTATCCTGTCCGTCAACCCTTGCTTTAAAATATTCGTCTGATGTTACAGGGCCGCCACCAGTAGTACCTGTATAAGGTACATTTTGGAAAGAACCGTTAGTGAAAGCAATAGAAGGTAGGTTTAAGTCGGCATCACCCCACCATCCTACAAAGCTAAATGTACCCGAAATGGTTTTGTTTACAGTATCAATGCTAGTGATTGAAACAGTACCCGACTCCTGTCCTGTGGTAAAATCAACATTAGTATAGGAATACTCAGAATCTGCACTTGGAGTATAGTCTAAAAGCACTTTTGCACTTGGGTAATTACCCACGGTGTTACCGTCTATTAAAATAGAAACTGCCTGTCCATTAGTACCTTTTATTCCTGTTATAGCAATATTAGCATTGTTGACAGTTGCAGCACTGCTTGTAGCAACAAATGTTTCTCCGCTAAAATCTACTTTAAATACGGCTGGTCCTGCAGTACCCGGTTCCTGTCCAATGTTTTCTAATAAAACAGGATCTACAGGCTCAGTATCACACGATGTAAAGTTTACAGCTGCAAAAATAACAGCAAATACAGCTACTAGTGCTTTTATCTTTTTCATAATTCTAAAAATATTTTTCAGCCAAATATAATGGAAATTAGATATATACTACTCTTTTTTCTCTACTCTTAACAATAAAAATATGCCAATAATAAAGAATACTGTTAAAAACACTACTGAATAACGCATACTACCAAAGATCTGATCGATAGCTCCATATAAAAGCATACCTATAACAATTCCTATTTTCTCTGTAACGTCATAAAAGCTAAAAAAGGAAGCCGTATCTGTAGTCTCGGGTAAAAACTTAGAATAGGTAGATCGCGAAAGCGATTGTATCCCCCCCATAACCAAGCCTACAAATGCCGCAGTAATATAAAATTCAATTGGCTGTGTAACAAAGAAAGCGCAAATGCATATAACAGCCCAAATACAGTTTATACCTATAAGGGTTTTAATATTACCATATTTAGCAGACAGTTTAGAGGTCATTACCGCACCTGCAACAGCAATAAGCTGAATAAGCAATATACTTACTATAAGGCCCATTTGTTTAGCACCGCCTTCACCCCATTCGATTTCTTCAGCACCAAAATAAGTTGCGACAAGCATAACGGTCTGTACTGCCATACTGTATACAAAAAAGCCACCAAGGTATCTTTTAAGGGTAATATTCTGTTTTAACTGCAACCACACTTTTCGTAATTCCCTAAAGCCATTAAAAACAACATCTCCTGTTACTTTTTTACCTTCCTTGGTGCCTTTCGGCAGATAATAATACGAATATTGGCTAAATACAATCCACCATATACCCACCGATACAAACGAATAACGCATCATTTGTTCCTTTTCTGAATCTTCAACAGACATTACCATTGCCAGGTTAATGATAAGCAATATTACACTGCCTATATACCCCATTGAATAACCACGGGCACTGACCGAATCCTGCTGATCCGGGAAAGCGATATCCGGCAGGTAAGAATTATAGAACACTAAACTGCCCCAAAAGCCTATAAGCCCAAAAAAGTAGCACACAAGGCTCCAGTAAATATTATCAAGGTTAAACCAGTATAAACCAATACATGACAATGAACCTATGTAGCAAAACAGTTTAAGGAAGCTTTTTTTGTTTCCGGCATAATCGGCAATACCAGATAATAATGGCGATATAAAGGCTACAACCAAAAATGCAAAGGCAGTTACAAAACTTATAAGCGCAGTACTTTTCATTGATGTGCCAAAAACAGAAATATGTTTTATGCCTTTAAGCTCAAAAATAAGATCATAAAAAATAGGGAAAATTGCCGAAGCGATCACAAGGCTATAAACCGAGTTTGCCCAGTCATAAAACGCCCATGCGTTAAGGAGCTTTTTGCTGCCTTTTTCTAATTGTGCCATATAAATTGGTTTGAAGAACCAAAGCTAATTTATTTTTTGGATTATCAGATTAATGAAGTGTTAGATTTTAGATTGAATAACTTTAGGAAGCCTGGAATAGTATAAATCTCATCCCTATCTATAGTATCGTATCAGCATGAAAATTATTATTTGTTTATTCAAAAGTGAGTAATTTATTTTCAATAATTTTTAATTTACTTAAATATTCGTCTTTGTTGATTTTATAAAAATTTATAACATTAGCATCCAGTTCATTTAAATCAGAAAACGGAGTATCGTTATTTGTCAATTTCCATAGTATGTGGATATCATCTTCATATAGAAATGCAAAAATCGTAAAATCATCGGTCATTGTAGCAAAACTCTTAAGATACAAATAGATTCCATCATCATTACTATCATTAAGTCTGGTGTCAAGTCTTAAAAACATTTCATCTTTATCCAATAAGACTGGAATATCAATTTCATGAGATTCATAGATAGAATTTAATCCCATGAGAAGATAACCTTTTAAATAGATATAATCTTTTGAAGTACCCAAAAAGTTACCTCCAAACCAAACCTTTCCCTACCCCATAAATGGGTCTTTACTTTCTATTCTATATTCAACTCCAAAATCATTTTTGTTACCAACAAGTTTCATTAGTTTCTTAAATAAAGTATAAATATAAAAAAAGCCACCCAAAGGTAGCTTTCAATTTTTAAGTATTTTAATCTTTAAATTCTTCAATAATTAAAATTTTACCCCAAACTTAGCAGCCTGTGCTTTTGCAGTTGGCGCAAGGCTTTTTATGTGAGCAATCCTTGTAGCCCCAGATGGGTGCGTACTCATAAATTCCGGTGGTGCAGAACCTCCAGCATTAGCTTCCATCCTTTGCCAAAACTCAACAGCCTTATCAGGATTATATCCTGCAATAGCCATTAGTGTAAGTCCAATTTCATCAGCTTCATTTTCATGTTTACGGCTAAAAGGCAGCATTCCGCCATATTCACTTGTAATTCCATACGCCTGCATGTATATGTTTTGTGCAGCAGCACTCTGGCCTGCTGTTGCAGCCTGAACAACTGCAGCACCACCCTGTTGAATCTGTGCAGCACTCATACGCTGAGCACCATGGTTTACAAGTGCGTGAGCTACCTCGTGCCCCATTACAGTAGCAAGGCCGGCATCATCTTTAGTGATAGGTAAAATTCCTGTATATACTACAATTTTTCCACCCGGCATACACCATGCATTTACTGCAGGGTCCTGAACCAGGTTATATTCCCATGCATAACCATCTAAATAACCCTTATAACCATTGGCATTAAGGTATTTTTCGGCAGCGGCTTTAATTTTTTGGCCAACCGTTACCACGCGTTGAGCGTCGGTAGTACCTTTTACCACTTTATTTTCTTTTAAAAACTGGTCGTACTGCTGAAACGCAGTTGGAAAAATCTGGTCGTTAGACACAAAGTTAAGATCCTTTTTACCTGTAAAAGGGTTTGTACTACAGGCAAATACCGTAGCCAGCAAAAGAGTAGACAGTGCAAAAACACTTTTCTTCATGGGTCAAAAATTTATAAATTCTATCCAAATTTAGTGAATTCATTTTATAACTATTTCCGAAAAAACTCACTTTATAGTTAAAGTATTGTGAATGTTTAAATTACGTTAAGAAATATTAGCCGGTAACCTTGCCTTATGTTAGTCCATAAATAACAAAACATTTTATTGTTATAAGGGTAAAATGGCATTCTGTATTTCCATTATTCCGCAATATCCGGATCAAACGCAAGAATATAATTACGCAGATACAGCAGGCATTCTTTTACCATCATGGGCTTTTCAAGAAAATAAAGATCTATCGGACGCATGACTGCAAAAGATTAAATTATTTATGATGCTTAAAGGTAAATCAAAAAGTATAAATCTCTAACTTGCTGTAGTAATTTATATACAATGTCAAACACTTCCAAAAAACATCGCGAATCGCTTAAAATTCCTAAGCCAATATTGATCACAGCAAAAATACTCGAGGTTACCTCTCCACGCCTCGCTGCAAAATTTGCCATAAAACTGTTTACAACTCCCATAAAATATAAGCTTCCAAAACGTGAAGAAGAAATGGACCGGTTAAGCAGGCACCAGGAATTATATGTACCTGCCCTGGATAAAACTATTATGTTATACCATTACGGTCCCGGCACAAAAAGGGTGTTACTTGTGCATGGATGGAGCGGCAGGGGTACCCAACTACACAGCATAGCAGATAAATTACTTAAAAATGGTTATTCAACCATTAGCTTCGATGCTCCTGCACACGGAAAATCGGGAAGCAAAACCAGTGATATGACCGAATTTGTTGCTTGCATACTCGAGATACAAAAACAATTTGGCCCTTTTGAATATGCCGTTGGACATTCTCTTGGGGCTATGGCTGTTCTTAATGCTATAAAACAGGGACTTCAAGTGAATAAAGCCGTTACAATTGGCAGCGGCGATATCATAAAAGATATCATGGATGATTTTAATTCAAAATTAGGAATGAATATTGCTACTGCTAAACTGATGATACGGTTGTTTGAAAAAAAATTCAACGAAACCATTAATAATTATTCGGCGTATATAGCTGCAGGGGCTGTTTCAATTCCCGTACTGGTTATTCATGATGAGGATGATGCCGATGTACCCGTGAGCGCTGCTCACCATATTGTAAAACATCTGGCAAATGCCGAATTGATGATAACTCAGGGATTGGGACACCGCAAAATTTTAGGCGACAGTAAAGTCATTAAAAAAATTATTCAATTCTTAGAATTATGAAAAAGTTAGCTATCATTATCTTTTTGTTTACTCTTGTGTCATGTCAGGGTCAGGATAAAAAACAAACGACAAAATCTGAGACAACTCAGCAGCCTGTTAAAAAAGAGAAACTGGATAAAAACACTACCGATTCCGAATGGAAAAAGGTACTTACACAGGAACAGTATGATGTACTGCGCCAAAAAGCAACAGAAAGGCCTTTTACCGGAGAATACTACAAGAACTTTGAAAAAGGGGTATATGTATGCGCTGCATGTGGCAATCCATTGTTTACTTCAGATGCTAAATTCGATTCATCATGCGGATGGCCTTCATTCGACCAAGCTATTAAGGGTAGTGTAATTTACAAAGAAGACAGTACCCTGGGTATGAAACGTGTTGAAGTAATGTGTGCCAATTGCGGCGGACACTTAGGTCACGTTTTCGATGATGGACCCGAAGCTACTACAGGAAAACGTTTTTGTACAAATTCGGTTTCTATCAAATTTATACCTGCCAAAAAATAACAACAGCTTTGTGAGCAGATTAACAGCACCTTTCTTTTTTATTAAGAAGGGCATATAATCTTTTGCGTAAATTTGTTTGTTACCTGAACTAAAATACAACGAAATTATGAAAAATTACAATGTAGATAAATCTGAGGCCGAATGGAAGAAGGAACTTGGGCTCGAACGATATAAAATATTACGCGAAAAAGGTACTGAATTTCCCCATTCAGGAAAATACAACCTTGCTTTTGACAAAGGAACATACTGTTGCGGAGCTTGTGGAGAACCACTCTTTGAAAGTAATTCAAAATTCCAGTCCAGTTGTGGATGGCCTTCTTTTGACGAATCTATCCCCGGGAAAGTGGAATATATTAAAGATACAACGCATGGAATGCTAAGAACTGAAATTCTCTGTGCGAACTGCGGAAGCCATTTGGGACACGTTTTTGATGATGGCCCTACCGAAACCGGACAGCGTTATTGTGTAAATTCACTATCAGTAGATCTAAAATCAAAATAATATGGATATCTTTAACGAAGGTACCGATTGGCCAAAAGCACTCCGACCGTTAATTGCCCAGTACAAAGGCAAACAGCATCCATTGCATTATAAAAATCTTTACCAGCTTTTGGTAATGGTTGTATTGTCGGCACAGGACAGCGATGCGCACATTAACAAGATCGCGCCAGACTTTTTTGAGAAATATCCGGATATGAACGCCCTTTCTAAGGCAAATACTGCCGGACTGATGGAATATCTTGCCGAGGTTCGTTTTCACGGAAACAAGATTACCTGGCTTCAGGAGATTGCCGAAACCGTAAAAGAAGATAAAAACATTCCTAAAACAATGAAAGAGCTTGTAGCCCTTAAAGGAGTTGGTAGAAAATCAGCAAACGTTATTATGCGTGAAGCCGGTGTTGCGGCAGAAGGTATTTTAGTAGACCTTCATGTGCTTCGTGTAGCACCTCGCCTTGGTATTGTTAAAGGCAAAGACGCCACCAAAATAGAAAAAGAGTTAATGGAAGCACTTCCTAAAAATATGTGGGGTGAAATTGGTATGGCAATGTCCTTCCTTGGTCGCGAAATATGCAGACCTACAAATCCAAAACACAGTGAATGCATTTTAAATAATGTTTGTGAATATTGCAAAACACATAAAGCATAATCAGGCTTACGCCAAGCCCTCGGGCTATATGCTATAGTCCTCGCTACGCTACGGGCTGTCGCTACTATCCCTAACGCAAAAAAAAGAGAAGCAAATGCTTCTCTTTTTTTAGTATATCTTAATAAGATCTCCAGCCGGTGTAAACGTAGCTGTATTATCTACTCCATCCTTTGTTAGCACAAGCTTATATTCACCGTCATCAGCTTTATGCGCTTCTTTTATAGTATAACTACCATAGCTTTTTTTGATCTTTTCCAGCGCTTCTTTAGAAACCTGTGAAACTTCTATCTTTTTATATTGCTTTTCCTGACGCATAGAAATAACCGTATTGTTTTTTATGGTAACTGCCGCAGTTGCAGATAATCCTGCCATAATTGCAAGTGCTAAAAATAACTTTCTCATAGTGTGTAGTATTAGTATTACGCTCAAATTTACTAAAGCCTGCATTAGAAAGGTATTAAATAAATCCTAAACTTTTCAAAACAAAAAACCCTTCATCGATTAGATGAAGGGTTTTCAAAAGAAAGGCGATGACATACTCTCCCACAAATTGCAGTACCATCTGCGCAGGCGGGCTTAACTAC
>Ga0247782_1000627_pt1 | contig 13119 bp, 1 predicted proteins | sample UWRJL019104C5_FD_179928 | JGI IMG/M metagenome (GOLD analysis project Ga0247782, IMG submission 179928) | Plant litter microbial communities from Arlington Agricultural Research Station in Wisconsin, United States - UWRJ-L019-104C-5 | ecosystem: Environmental > Terrestrial > Plant litter >...
ATATATAATAGCTATTATATTATATATAATTTATTATATATTTTTAATAATATATATTAGCAAGCTATTTTAATATTATATAATAAAATATTTAATAAATATAAACTAAAATATTATATTTTATATATTATTTAAAATAATAAATTATTAAAGTAAAAGTAAGCTATTAAATAAAGCTTTAATTATAAAAGTAGTTAAATAAAAATTTAGCTAAATAATAATATATTTTAAGTAATATAGCATTAATTTTATTTTTTTAAAACTTTTTTATATGTTAACTTTTATTATTAATATATTAAATATATTAAAAAATATAAATAAAAATTTTTTTTTTTATATATATATAATATATGCTTATATTAAATATTTAATTTTTTTTTTATATAACTGTTTTAAAAAGCTAAAATAGCTAATATTAAAAAGCTAAAGCTTATATAATAAATATGCTAGCATATAACACATAATAATATTATTATTTTTATAATACTTTTGAAAATTATATAAATAATAGCTTTTATAGCTATTAAAAATTAAAAGTTAATATATACTTTTTATATAACTACTTATATATTAATTAAAATATTAAGCTTAATTAATATTTTGCTTATTTATTATTTAGCTATTTTTTATAGTTATAATAACTTAACTATTAAATAATAAAGTGCTTTTATATTAAAATAATAAATAGTTTTTTTTTATAATAATAATATATAATAAAACAATATAGCTATATAATAAAATAGTTTAAATAACTATAACTTATTTATAATTACTTTATTATACTATTTTTAAATTTTTTATATAATTAAATATAATTATAATTATTTTAAATTAAATTTTGCTTATAATAAATTTAATTTTATTAAAGTTATATATATATATATTTTTAAACTTTATATTTTACTATAATATTTTATATAAAAGTAAACTACTTATAATATTTAAATAAATTTTTATATAAAACATGCTAATAATTAATTTAATAATTAAAATATATTATAAAAGCTAATTATTATTATATAAAAAAAAAGTTTAGTTTTTATTAACATATTTTTTATTATATAACTTTAGCTATTAGTTAATTATATTTTTAATACAACTATGCTTAAATAAAAATAATTATATAATAAGATTAAGTATATATTATATAATAGCTTACTTTTTAAATTTAATAAGTTTTTGCTTTTTAAGGTTGCTATTATATATAATTATATAGCTATATTTTTAGTTTATTAAAGTTATTAATAGTATATAATAAATTTTAGCTATATATTAAACACTTAGTTTTAGGTTTATATAAAAAGCTTAAAGTATAAAAAAATATTAAACTTTTTTTAAAGGCCTACTATAATGTGTAGTAAAAATATAATAGGTTAAAGATTATTTGTTTAAAAGTTAAAAAAAGTGTGCAATTAACTTAGGTGTATAATTAACTTATAAAATATGTTAGTTAAATAAAAATTTAACTATATAATAATATATTTTAAGTTATATAACAATAATTTTGCTTTTAAAAATATTTTTTATATATTAGCTTTTATTATTAATATATTAAATATATTAAATATATTAACAAATATAAATATAAAATAATTTTTTTTATATATATATAATATATTATTAGTTTAGCTATAGTATATATATATATAGTAAAAATAATTAAAAAGCAATATAATAAGAATATATTTAATTTGTTTATCTGTCTTTATAAAAGGTAGGAAACTAAAGGAGGCAAAGATTGCAAGAAAACTCTGCCTAACTATGCAAGCATAAAACATGCTTGCACGGTCTTAATAAAACGCGTTACGTACAATAACGCACGTATAATAACGTAGTATTAAATACTAGCTGTGCAAGCCATACTTACTTGTACTATCCTAGCACAAGTAAGTGCGGTCATATTTATATAACTAGTATTTTAATATATATGCTTAACGTATCCCACGGCCATATTTGCCACTCGGCCATATTTGCCACTTTTTTTCCTATACAAAAAACGTCCGTGCGCAACATTATAACTTGGCCAATACTAATGCTATAATAATATAAATAGTACCAGTCGATTCTTAACTAAATAACGAGTTTAAATGTGATTTTCTTTTATTTAAAATATTTTTATTTACCAAGTTATTAAGCAATACGCTAAGCAAGGATTATATAATTTTTAGCAAAGATTATATTATAGTACAAATACTATAATCTTATATAACTAGTTTAATATATAAGTAATTAAAAAAAAAAATACTACTAGATTCTTTATTTTAATAGAAATCTAATGGTTATATTTTTATTATTGTATAACTAAAATTAATAGTGTTATAAATTTATGCACGGCTCTTTTTGCTAAGATTTTTTTAACAATCCTTATTTATTTACGACCTTAATAACCTATTAAATAAAAATACTACAAATATAAAAAAATACTATTTGAGCTCGTTATTTAGTTAGGAATCAACTGGTACTATGTATATTATTATAGCATTAGTATTGGCCAAGTTATAATGTTGCGCACGAACGTTTTTTATATAAGAAAAAAAGTGGCAAATATAGCCGGGTGGCAAATATGGCCGTGGCATACGTTGTATTAAATATTTAATTATTTTTTATATAACTATTTTAAAAAGCTAAAATAGCTAATATTAAAACGCTAAAGCTTATTTAATAAATATATTAGCATATAAAGCATAATAATATTATTATTATTATAAAACTTTTTAAAATTATTTAAATAATAGCTTTTATAGCTATTAAAAATTAAAAGTTAATATATACTTTTTATATAACTATTTATATATTAATTAAAATATTATACTTAATTAATACTTTTTTTATTTATTATTTAATTTTTTTTATAATTATAATAACTTAATTATTAAGCAATAAAATATTTTTATATTAAAATAATAAATAGTTTTTTTTTATAATTATAATATATAGCATAATAATATAGCTAGTTATATAATAAAATAGCTTATATAATTATAGCTTATTTATAATTGTTTTTTTATATTTTTTTAATATTTTTTATATAATTAAATATAGTTATAATTATTTTAAATAAAATTTAGTTTATAATAAATTTAATTTTATTAAAGTTATATATAATTTTTTTAAAACTTTATATTTTGCTATTATATTTTATATAAAAGCAAACTATTTATAATATTTAAATAAATCTTTATATAAAACGCGCTAATAATTAATTTATTAATTAAAACATATTATAAAAGTTAATTATTATTATATAAAAATAAAAGTTTAAGTTTTATTAATATATTTTTTATTATATAACTTTAGCTATTAGTTAGCTATATTTTTAATATTATTATATTTAAATAAAAATAATTATATAATAAAATTAAATATATATTGTCGCGTAATATATACCGTTAATCCTACGCGGGATTAACGGCGTCGTTTTTTCCGTGACAGTTATGAGCCCGGTTTGCACTTGCTTGCTAGCTTAACGGTATAGCGTGCCAAACACACCGCGATGTGGGGGGGTGCCGTAGAGCACCACCACGCAAAGGGTTCGAATCCGCATGGCGTCGAAAAAATAGGGCGACCAGAGGAGGCGGTAGCGCACGGCACTGTACGTCGCACGGACCGGCAGCGATTTCGCATAAACCTCGGCCCCCAGAAAGGGTAGTGCTATGTAGGTATGGGCCAGTTTATATCCACTCTTAATAGTGGGGTACCATAGATTGCGCTGCAAAAACAGCTCTTGCACTACAATCGAGGGTGTGTCGCGTAATATATACCGTTAATCCTACGCGGGATTAACGGCGTCGTTTTTTCCGTGACATATATTTTATAATAGCTTGCGTTTTAATTTAATAAGTTTTTAATTATTAGTAAACTTATTAAATATTATTATATAACTATATTTTTAATTAAAAAAGATTATATATAATATATTATAAATTTTAGCTATATATTAAATATTTAGTTTTAAGTTTATATAAAGCATTTAAAGTGTAGAAATAATATTAAACTTTTTTTAAAGGCTTATTATAATAGGTAGTAAAAATATAATAAATTAAAAGTTATATATATAAAAGTAAAAAAAAGTATTAAATATAACTAAGTGTTATATATAGCTATAAAATATATTATTTTTTTTTATAAAAATTATCTTTAAATAAAATAATAAAAATAAACATAATTATATAAAGTAAATTTAAATATACTTATTAAAAAGAGTTATACTTTATATAATATAATATATTTTTTTGCTTATATAAACTTATATATTTATAATAATTAATATAAATTAGCTATAGTTTAAAGCAAGTAAGCAAATTTATTTAATAATAATAATTTCTAATAATTATTATTGTTTACTTAAAACTATATAATAATATAATAGTTTATAGCTACCTTTATAATTAATAAATATATATTATAAAACTTTTTTTTTACTTGTTATAATATGTATAACGCTATTATTTTATTATTACTTTAAAGATTTTAGTAATAATATTGTTAAAAACGCCTCTACGTTTCTACTAACTGCATTTTCTATCCTTTAGCCGCCAACACCTTACTGGCTATACCCTTACTTGGCCATAGGCCTTACCCTTACATAAGCCACTCACTTATTGCCATATGCATCCGCCTTATGCCTCCTTAAGCCACTATAGTAGTGCTATGCCTCTTTAAGCTACCATAATAATGCTATGCCTTTATAGGCTACTATAAAGGTGCTATAGCGCCATAGCTATTTATAGAAGCCTTGTATTTACTGCCAGGCCTTTGCAAGCACTATAGTAGAGCCACTGCATGCCCTATAACCTATGTAATAACTATTGCAAGGCCTATTATAATTATAGCATTAGTTATAGCACTAATTAAGCTCTTATGCACACTAATATAGGGTAGGCTAAGCTAGTATGCAAGGTAACTTTACTTACATACAAAGTAGCTCTACCTACTATGCAAGGTAGCTTTACTTATACCTCTCTCTGCCAATCTTAGGCCTTTACAAGTTGGCTGCGCCTTGGCCCTGCCTTAGCCTTTAAACTTATAAGCGCCCACCCTTTAGGCTTTGCTATTTGCAGCGCTCTTAGTGGCCTTTAAGCCTTTAAGACCTGCTATATTGCAGTAGACCTAATAAATACATTTACTATAACTTACTATAGATTTTTTTATTAGTTAAAAAGGCCTAACCCTTTATTATACTAGCAATTATATATAGCAGTTTAACTGCTAAATATGCTTTATAATTTTAAGCATATATATAAGGGCACTTGCTTACTTATCTTTATTAGATTTTTAAATAGTTAATAGTAATTACTTTTTTATTATACTTATATACTATGCTTACAGCTTATTATTAGTTAACCTTTTAGCCTTATTATTGCAGCCTTAAGCCCTTATTATATTACTTATAGCCTACTACTATATTAGCTACCTTATAGGCCTTACATGCCCTATACCTTTTGTATTAAGCTTGCAAGTCTTTGCTAGCACTTTGCTACTTATTTACTATTTAATAGGTTTAGCGCTTGCTAGCCTACTTTACCTGTTCCTTTTGCATACCAGCCTATTTAGCCTGCTCCCTAAGCATACCAAGTTGCCTCCCTTGCTTACTAAGCATACACCTTTACCTATAGTGCCCTACAGGGTCTTACGGCCCTTATATTCCACTATATCCCCTAATCTAAGCCCTATACCTAGCAAGCCTCCGCTAGCTTATATTTCCACTAAGCACTAAGTACTACCCTTGGCTACACCTAGCTATATGCCCTGTAGTCAGGCCTACTTTTAACAAATATAAATAGTAATTATGTCTTAAGCTAAGTATTCCTTAGTCTATTAACGCCGCGTACGTTTGCAATATGTTAGCAGTAAACGTTGCCTTAGCAATTAAGTATAACTGTCACAATTTACACCGCCAGAATATATTATTACACAGGAAACAAAAGGATCTTTTAGAAGCAGAGATTTCCCGTGTCTACTTCTAGAGGTGTAGTTGTAGCCCGTGACAATAACTTTATATACTTGAGTGACCTTTGCACTCGGTCAGTGATAAGATCTTACAAAGAGTGTTGTCGATTAAGAAATAATGGAAGTGGACCGGGTGCACTCTCCAATTGCGATTATATAAAGTGAATTCAGATGTGCTTATTAAAGAAGTTGTACTTTACATAATAGGGCATAATTAGCATCCTCCTTACATACGGGGAGCCAGAGAACTACGTTCTCCGCTCCCATAGACCTACATAATAGCCGCAACATAAGAACTATTCATTCTTTTCTTTATATCCTTACATTTGTACTTAAATGAGTTTTCTGTGATTTCCAAACAAGTAGAAATTAAAAAAAGCTAACATAACTTCACCTCTGGTGTGTTCTCCGCCACCTGAAACCGAACCACGCATTTCAATCCTTCCGGCACCGCGTCGTGTGTGCTACATTGTCTCATGGACTCAGCATTGGACGAGGGCGTCATGACCGTCTCATGGGATCGGTACAATGTTGCTATAAGGAGCTTAATTTCCATAGTGGCAAGGGCTATGCCCAGACATATCCTCCCACCGTATCCAAACGGAATGAGTTGCGCGTCTCGTAGTTTCCATGTCTCCTTATCCTGATTAAGCCACCGCTCGGGGAGAAAGAGATGGGGGTCCGGATAGACATCCTTATCATGATGCAACGCTTGGACAGAAGCAGTGGTGATGGTGTTCTCTGGGAGATAGATCCCCGACATATTATGGCCCCCTGGGGGAACGACGCGCTCCGCCCGCCCGCTGGATGCTGGGTGGAGACGATAAACTTCACGTAGGCATGCTTCGAGAGACGGTACGTGATCGTTTACATCGGCAAACGAGAGAGAGCTGTCGTCTTGTACCGGTAGCTGGCAAAGCTCGGCGCGTATCCGCCGCTGCCATTCTGGCGCCTCGGTGAGCCTCCAGATAAGATACGTCGCCGTCACCGCAACTGTAGCTTCGGCCGCATTGATATTATCGAGCACCTCAGCTGCCACATACTGTAAGTCCGGTGTTGTGTTACCGCCGCGGAGGGCTCCGTCCGCGCCAGACAAGTGTCGCAGCAAGGAGTGCGTCTGCATCACGCGAGGGTCGTTGACAGCGCTGTGAAATCGCGATTGGCACCACGATGCCAGCGCTTCGTCTGCCATAAGAAAGCCAAAATGCCGAGTCAAAGTCTTCGCAAGGAATAGAGAGGCACTTTTGCAGATTTGAGGGAAACGAACGCGAAGCGGGTGGACGAATTGGAGGTATTTCAAATCCCTTAAAATACGGCGCTCGACACAATCATGATCGACAGTCCGAGTGCAGTACTCTGGACCAAGGACCAAAAAGGTGATATTGTCGAGGGCATACCAGTCTGTCAGGCTGTAGACGTCGGTTTCGTGGCTAGCTTGAACCTGATGCAGAACGGCCTGAGAGCGTTCTTGAATGTGTTGCTCGAGCTCCGGAAGTTTATATATGGTAGAGGCCCGATAAAACAGGGCGGTCAGCTTTCGCTTTGCGCGGTGTTCCTCATATGGCTTGGTCGCAAAGACAGACCTCACATTGTACCCCAGAAAGTGGTCGAAGTAGCCACTCTTTGCCCAACCATGACGGCTTCCGTACACTTGCTTGATATCTCGTAGAGTGGATACCGAGACTTCGTTTGGCGCAATGCGGACCACAGGCCCGTACTGTTGGTGCCACTGTAGGATCTTGTCACTACGATTATACGAAAGCTCATGGAAGGCTAGGAACAGGCTTGAGATGTTCGAAGACCATGGCCCGGAGACATGGCAAAGTGGTCCGTGAAAAAAGGGATGGATCAACCCGAAGTAGATGACAGCAACTGTAACAAACAATAGCACGAGAAACCATGTGTCTGGCTTGGACACGAAGCTCTGGATAGAGACAAGGACTAGCTCTAGCATGACCCCGGCTTCTTCAAGTCTCGTCAGCCTGGTCTGCTGGGACGGTTCCTATTACTCTTGCACTAGTGATATTGAAATAGGATGGTCGAATTCGTGCTTCGGAATGCAAGATATAATGAGGATCATCAGGCTTAGCCTGACCAGATCTTAATTTTAACATTGAAGCCCAAGTTATGCAATCGACGCAGCCTTTGCTACAGCGTACTCGCTAGATAGCTACAAGACTTTATTCCCATTAAACACTAGGTACTAGACGCTCGGCAATTTCTTGTACGCTAACTGTAACAAATCGGGTTAAAGTAAGCGAGCCAGTCAATTGAAGGTTTAGAAGTGTGTGTATTGTTGTTGAGCAGAGTCCGCTCTGCGCCTAGCGCGTGTCCTAGTAATTTACGTGGTCAAACCTCGGGGTTGAAGCTAATTTAACTCGCCGTCAATGTCTTGATATCTATTAACAGGACCCCTTATTTTAAAAAATGGCAAAGTACTCTATTCACCGGCTATTTATTATTAATCTTAAGCTAAGAATCAAGAACTTTTTATATATAAATATTAATGTTAAAGTGATATATTTTAATAAGACATTTTTTTTTTTTGCGTTTTAAAGCGTAAATTTATTACCTGGTTAATTAATTTATATATTTATACTATAGCTAAGTAAGTATGTTTTAAACTATTAATATATTTATTATTATTAAAAACTTTATTTAACATAGTTTTTTTATTATTATAAACATTATTATATAAATAAAATTTTTAAACTAGTTAACTTAATTATATAAAAAGTTAAGTATATTAAACTAAAGCTAAAAATATAACTAAGTTAAATATAAATAATATTTAAATAATAATTAAATATATATATAAAGAACTTATTAAGCAAAATATATATATATAGCTTAAAACTTTTAACATTATAATTTAATAGCTATATTTTTTAAACTAAATGTTATTAAATATAAAAACTTTACTTTTATATACTATAATATTTTTAAACTTAAAACTAATTTATATTATTAACAATAGTATACTTAATATAAACAAACTTATACTATTTTTTAAAACTTTTTTAAAAAAATGCAACTATATAATAAAGTAAAATATTTTATTAACACTTGTTGCGAACTTAAAATAATAAAAAATTAATACTATATAATATTTTTTAATAATTTAAAAGAATAAATAAAAAAATAGTATATATATTATATTAGGTTTAAAAAAATATTAAAAAATATATATAAGCAATTAAACTTATATTTTAATATATTATAAACTAAAATTAATATTTTATTAATTAAATAATAATTATATTTTTATAAACTAAAAAATAAAACCTTATTAAAAAACTATATATAAGGCTTTAAATATAATAATTAATAAGCTAGCAAAAATATAATAAGCTTTAAGCATATTTTATTAAAGTAAAATATAATTAATAATTAATATTATATATATATATATAAATGTTTTTAAGCTTAAAACTGCTTTATTTTATTAAAAGCTTATAATTAAAATTTTTTTTTTAAACTTTTAAGCATGATTTTAAATAGCTAAAAAGAATAAAGCAAGCAGTTTATATTATATAAATAAAAAGTATAATAACGTATCCTACGGCTATATTTGCCACCCGGCCATATTTGCCACTTTTTTTTCTATATAAAAAACGTCTGTGTGTAACATTCTAACTTGGCTAATACTAATGCTATAATAATATAAATAGTAGTAGTTAATTCCTAACTAAATAACGAGTTCAAATATGATTTTTTTATATTTATAATATATTTATTTAGCAAGTTATCAAGCAATACGATAAGCAAGGATTATATAATTTTTAGCAAGGATTATATTATAGTACAAATACTATAATCTAATATAACTGGTTTAAAATATAAGTAATTAAATTAAAAAAAATACTGCTAGATTTATTATTTTAATAGAAATCTAATGGTTATATTTTTATTATTGTACGACTAAAATTTACAGAGTTATAAATTTACGCACAGACCTTCTTGCTAAGATCTTTTTAATAATCCTTGTTTATTTACGACCTTAATAACCTACTAAATAAAAATACTATAAATATAAAAGAATTATATTTGAACTCGTTATTTAGTTAGGAATCGACTAGTACTATTTATATTATTGTAACATTAATATTAGCTAAGTTATAATGTTGCGCACGGACGTTTTTTATATAGAAAAAAAGTGGCAAATATGGCCGTGGAATACATTAAGTATAATTAAATAAAAAACAATTTGCTTTTATTTTAAGCAAAATTTAAATAACAACTATATTTAAATTAAAGTTAAAATAAAAAATACTTTATATAGAAAAAACAAAGCTATTACCTAACTATTTATATTTATTAAAAATAAGCTTGCATAAAAAATTAATATTTTAACTTATATAAAATAATTTATAATAAATAATCTATTATTTAAAAGTTTATAATATATTCTTCGGCTATATTTGCCACCTAGCCATATTTGCTACTTTTTTTTACCTTTGTATACATAACTATTAATCTACTATATCTTTACTACCTACTATAGTAGGCCTTTAAAAAAAGTTTAATATTATTTTTTTACTTTAAGCAATTTATATAAACTTAAAACTAAGTATTTAATGCATAGCTAAAATTTAAAATATACTATATATAATCTTTTTTAAGTAAAAACGCGGTTATATAATAATATTTAATAGGTTTACTAATAATTAAAAACTTATTAAATTTAAAAGGCAAGCTATTATATAGTATATATTTAACTTTATTATATAATTGATTTTATTCAAATATAGTAATATTAAAAATATAGCTAACTAATTGCTAAAGTTATATAATAAAAAATATATTAGCAAAAATTAAACTTTTATTTTTATATAATAATAACCAGCTTTTATAATATATTTTAATTACTAAATTAATTATTAGCGCGTTTTATATAAAAATTTATTTAAATATTATAAGTAATTTATTTTTATATAAAATATAATAGCAAAATATATAATTTAAAAAAAAAATATATATATAACTTTAATAAAACTAAATTTATTATAAATAAAATTTTATTTAAAATAGTTATAACTATATTTAATTATATAAAAAACTTAAAAGTAGTATAATAAAGCAATTATAAATAAGCTATAATTATTTAAGCTATTTTATTATATAGCTATATTGTTTTGCTATATATTATTATTACAAAAAAAAATTATTTGTTGTTTTAATATAAAAGCATTTTATTGCTTAATAATTAAGTTATTATAATTATAAAAAATAGCATAATAATAAATAAACAAAGTATTAATTAGGTTTAATATTTTAATTAATATATAAGTAGTTATATAAAAAATATATATTAATTTTTAATTTTTAATAGCTATAAAAGCTACTATTTATATAATTTTAAAATGTATTGCAAAAATAATAATATTATTATGCTTTAACTAATTAGTATATATAGCTAATAATATGCTTGCATTATTATTATTAGCTTTAATAATAACTTATTTAAACGCTTTTAAAAAGCTTAGTACTAAAATAAGCTTGTTAGCTAAAAAAAATATATAAAATAGCTATTAGCTTATTTAATTATAATTTTTATATTATTAATTTATAATTAATATTGCTTTTTAAAATAGTAAAAAAATTTATATTAAAATATTATATAATGTTATAAACTAATAAGCAAAAACCTGTTAGAAGGCTTAAAACATAATTAAAACAAGCTTAGTAAAAAGTAATAGTAGCTAGACTAAAAGATATGCTATAGCTAAAAAAGAAATATTATATAATTATAATTTAAAGATATAAGATTAATAAATTATTTATAATAATTTTTATTTTTAAGATTGTTAAATTATTATTATAATTTAAAAAACTATTTTTATAATAGTACTAAAAATGTTAATTATAAAAGCAGATTAAATATATATATTTTTTATATATTTAGCTAGCTATAATTATTTTTTTTATTTTTAGTAATTAATTTAAGCATATATTTAGTATATAACTAAATTTATTAAATAAATAAAAAAAACTTTTTAATAATTAATTAAAATATAAGCTTTTTTTATTTGTTTATTTTTAGTAATAGTAAACTATAGCTATTTAAACTATTTTAAATAGTAAAAATTATTATATTTTAATTACTTATTTATTAGTAAGTAAAATAAACTTATATTTAAAAAATTATATAAATTAAAAATTAAAGTTAAATTAAAACTAAAACTTATTTATAAACTAACTTTTAAGCTTATTTTAAATTTGTTAAGCAAAAATTAGCTGCTAACTTAACTAATTTAAGTATTAAAGCCAAAAGTTTAGATTTAAAAAATAAAAACTTAACTTAAAAGTTATTAGCAAAAATTTAAGCTAAAGCAAAAATTTAAGCAAAAAAAAGAAATAAAAGCAATAACTTATTTTAGCAAAAAAATAAATTAAAATAATAATAATAATAGTAGCTTAATTTATTATTAAATTAATTTATTTAATAGCAACTTAATAAGCTTAAATAAAACTTTTTAAATAATAATAAAAAAAAAAGCTTTAACTTATTTTTAAGCACAAAATAATTAGTATGCTTAAAAATATAGTAAACTAATTTAAAAACAAATTTAAAAGCGCTAATTAAATAAAAGCTTTTAAAATAATATAATTTTTATAATATAATAAAATTATTAACTTAACTTTTTTTTTTATTTTAATTAAAATATATTTAAAAATAATAATAAAAATAAGTTAAGCAAAGTTATAAAAAGTATAAGCTATAAAAAACTTTTTAAATAAAAAAGCTTTTAAATAGTTTAAAACTTATAATAAAAATTAAGCTAAAAAATCTTTTTTTAAAAAAATATAAAAATTATTTAATTGCAATAAAAACTTTTAAAAAAAGTTAATTATAATATTTAAAAACTTTAATAAAAAATAAAAAGCTAAATAATAAATTTAAAACTTTAAGCAAACTAAAAGCATATTAGCTTATATAATTTTTTTTAAAAAGTTAGCTATTAAAGCTAAATAGCTAATTAATAAAGCTTTTATAAAAATATATTATAAAAAATTAAAAATACTAATTTAAATAAAATTAATTAAAGTTATTTTATAATTTAAAATTTTTATTATATTTATTAAGTTAGCAATTATTATTAATAATTAATTATTTAACTTTGCTTAAAAGTAAAAAAAAAATTAATAATTTAATAAACTTATTTAAAA
>Ga0247782_1000628_pt1 | contig 13102 bp, 11 predicted proteins | sample UWRJL019104C5_FD_179928 | JGI IMG/M metagenome (GOLD analysis project Ga0247782, IMG submission 179928) | Plant litter microbial communities from Arlington Agricultural Research Station in Wisconsin, United States - UWRJ-L019-104C-5 | ecosystem: Environmental > Terrestrial > Plant litter >...
TTTTTTATATATTAGCTTTTATTATTAACATATTAAACGCATTAAAAACTGCAAGTAAAAAATTATTTTTTAATATATATATATATAATATATGCTTATATTAAATTTTTTTTTTTTTATATAATTGTTTTAAAAAGCTAAAGCTTATATAATAAATATGCTAGCATATAAAGCATAATAATATTATTGTTTTTATAATACTTTTTAAAATTATATAAATAATAGCTTTTATAGCTATTAAAAATTAAAAATTAATATATACTTTTTATATAACTATTTATATATTAATTAAAATGTTAAACTTAATTAATTTTTTGCTTATTTATTATTTAGCTATTTTTTATAGTTATAATAATTTAATTATTAAGCAATAAAGTGCTTTTATATTAAAATAACAAATAATAAAATAATATAGCTATATAATAAAACAGCTTAAATAATTATAGCTTATTTATAATTGCTTTATTATACTGCTTTTAAGTTTTTTATATAATTAAATATAGTTATAATTATTTTAAATAAAATTTGTTTTTAATAAATTTAATTTTATTAAAGTTATATATATATTTTTTTAAAACTTTATATTTTACTATTATATTTTATATAAAAGCAAACTACTTAAAGTATTTAAATAAATTTTTGTATAAAACGCGCTAGTAATTTAATTTTGCAATTAAAACTTATTATAAAAGCTAGTTATTATTATATAAAAATAAAAGTTTAGTTTTTGCTAACACGTTTTTTATTTTATAACTTTAGCAATTAGTTAGCTATATTTTTAATATTACTATACTTAAATAAAAATAATTATATAATAAAATTAAGTATATATTATATAATAGCTTGCTTTTTAAATTTAATAAGTTTTTAATTATTAGTAAACTTATTAAATATTATTATATAACTATATTTTTAGTTAAAAAAGGTTATATATAATATATTATAAATTTTAGTTATATATTAAATATTTAGTTTTAGGTTTATATAAAACGCTTAAAGCGCAAAAATAATAATAAACTTTTTTTAAAGGCCTACTATAGTAGGTAGTAAAGATATAGTAGATTAAAAGTTATGCGTACAAAGGTGAGAAAAAGTAGCAAATATAGCTAGGTAGCAAATATAGCCATAGGATACATTAAGTTAAAATTATTAAGTATATATAAAAATAAAAGCTATAAGTATAATAAAATATAAATTTAAAATGCTAAGTTTTTAGCTATAGCTATTTAGTGCTAATTTAATAAAGCTAGTATATAAAATATAAAACTTTTTAAAATTTAGTTTAAATAATATTAAAAACTTAAAATAAAATTTAAAAGTTTTATAAATAAATTTTTTTTTAAAAATAAGTTTATTTTATTTTAATTTGCTAAAGTTGCTTTAATTTATAAAAATTAAATATAAAAGCTATAATATATCTTACGGCTATATTTGCTACCTGACTATATTTATTACTTTTTTACCTTTATATAAATAATCTCTTATAACTTAACTATATAACAAGAAATTAATTTAAACTATTTAAAATTAGATTTGCTAAATGTTTTTTATTTTATTTTAATATGTTTGTATATTATAGCTAGGCTTGCTACATATTTTATAGCATTGCGCGCAAGTTTTTTGCTTCTTTATATAACTCCTACTTATATACTTTCTTATTATTTTTTGCATAGCAGCTGCCCTAGCAGCTTATAAATTTTTTATATTTTATAATCTTGTTTTTTTATATAGCAACCCCCCCTCTAATAAAGCTAAACAATATATAATAGCTATTGCACTATATATAATTTGCTATATACTTTTAATAATATATATTAGCAAGCTATTTTAATATTATATAATAAAATATTTAACAAATATAAACTAAGATATTGCGTCTTATATATTGTTTAAAGTAATAAATTACTAAAGTAAAGGCAAGCTATTAAATAAAGCTTTAATTATAAAAATAATTAAATAAAAATCTAGCTAAGCAATAATATATTTTAGGTCGCTAGTAATTAATTTAGCAATTAAAACGCGTTATAAGGGCTAGTTATTGTTATACAAAAGTAAAAGTCTAGTTCTTGCTAACATGTTTTTTATTATATAACTTTAGTAATTAGTTAGCTATATTTTTAATACTACTATGCTTAAATAAAAACAATTATATAATAAGGTTAAGTATATATTATATAATAGCTTGCTTTTTAAATTTAATAAGTTTTTAATTATTAGTAGACTTATTAAATATTATTGTACAACTGCGTTTTTAGTTAAAAAAGGTTATATATAGTATATTATAAATTTTAGCTACGCGTTAAATACTTAGTTTTAGGTTTATATAAAGCGCTTAAAGCGCAAAAACAATATTAAACTTTTTTTAACGGCCTATTATAGTAGGTAGTAAAGATATAGTAGATTAAAAGTTATGCGTACAAAGGTAAAAAAAGCAGCAAATATGGCCAGGTAGTAAATATAGCTGTAAGATACGCTAATTATAAAATAAAATAAATAAAATAATAATATAATTATATAAATGCTTTTGTTAGGGTGCATACCTACAAGTATGCAATTGTCTACAAAGTTGGCAACCTTGCTAACTCTTATGCCTTTTAGCGCAGTGGTATAATTTAGATCCTAACAGTTTTAATAATTAATATTATATAGGTTAAGCAAATTATATAAAAATAAGTAAATAAATAAAACAAGTTTTATAAAGTAAGTTTTATATGTTTAACAAGTTAAAGGTTTTGTTTTACTTTTTAAGCATAAAAAACTTTTTTTATCTTGTTTTTTTATTAGCAGCAATAAAACTAAAAAAATTATTAAAAAAAAATAGCTAGAACTAAAAAAATTTTAATTATAAAATTTTTATAATAATTTTATAACAATTTAATTTTTTTTAAAGTTTTTAAAGCTTTTAATTTTTTAATTTTTTTGCTAAAATTATTAAAAGCTAGGCTATTAAACAATTTTACTATAAATGCTAGTATTAGCAAGCATAGCCTTTAAAAATATATAAAAAAATAAAACAAGCTAAATTAAAACTAAATAATAAAAAAATTTAATTATATAAAAACTATAATAAAAAGACAACGCGCAAAAAAGTTTAAAAAATAATAAATTCTTACTAATTGTTATATAAGGAAGCAAGGGTTATATTGTATAAAGTTTTAACTAGCTAGTTCTAAGCAATGTCTATCCCACTTATCTGCTAGATCTGGACCCATCAATACCCCTACACCGCATCTTCATCAGGATTTAACACTTCTGGTCAGCAAGAATATAAATTTGTAAGCAATATTGAATGGAGGGCCGGAGTGAGCGTTAGAGTGCATATGCAAAAGCCATGCCACGACCAATACATGTAACTGTGCACATATAGTATGCGCATTAATTGTCGACTTCTTAGATTCTCAAGGGAGTAAAAGAGGGGTCAGACCAATGGACAAAGTAGGGTGTCAGCAGCTGAAGGCCGTTAAAAAGCTTATCTGTATTGACCTTCCTAATAAGGATGCAACTTCAGTGGTATTAAGAGAAGAGACATATAGGCGGCTACCGCGGCGGCTACTAAAAATGGCTGAAGTGTTCCTACACCCGGTTTGTTTAAATCCGGCCCCCAAACCCTAAATAGTCCCCATACAGTCTGTCATGTCCTATAAGAGCGTGGAACTCTCATGCTGACCCTGCCTTTGCTTTGCTCCTGCCTGTAGTCACTTATAACAGCCCTTCAGATTGCCCATTTCTCATCCTCTCATTGTCGGTAACCTATACGGTGTCGACAGTTCTGCTTGGAGTAGCGTTGGACCAAAGCAAATACACTACGCACACACTCCAACTACCCCTATATAAGCAGATACAGGAAACCTCTGCCTCTCAGAGAGATATTTCCTCTTTGTGCGATTGCGATAAGTCATCATCGGCCCCTTAAGCAGCGTGTACTGTAACATACGCGCCTGTCTACCGTAAGTTCACTAAGAGAAAAAGGAATGTTTTAGTGCATAATAAGAGAATAACTAATAGTTATGTAGGAATATAAACAATCACGTCTTAGCTGTTTACGGAACAGGAGTTTACAGCTGCATCATGGGGGATGTAACTGCGCTGCTTGCAAATAGCTTGGGCAACGGCAACAAAATCAGCATCACTGTGTACTACAGAACAGCAAATAACAACTACATGCAGCACAAAGAATTTGATATCAAGGACGGGGAGAGCCAGTCATTGACCTTCAACTACTTAGACAGGATTGAAATGGACAGCGCAACCGCCGCAGTTATGCTGTCTTCTAGCGCATTCGACGGCCAGGGCAGCACGGCTTATTTTACCACGCAATATGCAACCCCTGGAACAGAGGATGCGACGTACAAGAATGTGTGGTCGAGCGCAGGATTGGACAGAGTGCAGTGGTTTTATAAATAAGGGTCAGTGCTCTGCTGGTAGTAGAAATTGTTGGGTAATCACAATTTTATATAGTTTGTCTGCATCCTGCAGCCAATAAATAGTAACCAACTGATCGGGAAAGGCAACTATACTATAATATCAGACTCTTATCTGCTGTACTTCCCTGTAAACTTGTATTGCGTCAAGCTCGACATCTCTGTACCCCGCCGTTATCAGCTATACACTCTGCATGTACCGGCTAACGGGCCTTGTGTACTGTCGATATTGTAATATTTCTTCCGTGATGGCTTTTCTCCCATTGTCTCGATCTCGTCCTTCGATTTTGACGGCTTCGACCCTGAAGACATGGGGCTTGTGATTGCGTCGATCATGGACTTTAGCAGCAAGTTGAGAAGCGACGCTAAGGTCGGTATGCAGCCTATGATCATGCCGAGCCATAATTGGAACATTAAGATCAAGCCGAGGGTGGGTAAGGTGCTCAACACACGCGTCATGATTGACTTTGGAGTTGAAAAGAAAAGCAAATCCATTCACAGCACTAGAACTGCTAAGAAGCCGGCCTGCTGGCGCTATCATCTCTCTGCCCTAGAAATTATCCTGATCGCGATATTAAGTAAGCAGTCACCTTAGGACAAAGGGGAGGGTATGCACCCACTTGGGCAACAGTTTTAAAACCTTAATTAGCGTTTAAAGCTAGTAATCTAGCTCCTATTAAGGGGTGGTTGGCCTTTATAATAGGTTATAAAGTTATTACCAGCTTTTATTAAAAGGACTTAAAAGTTTTTTACCTTAGAAAGACAGCTTGCAAAAACGCAGCTAGCAGTCTTACTACCTATAACAATTATGTTATATTTAGATTAAACCATAATAAACAAATTATTAAAAAGATTGTTTTATAAGGGCTTAAAAAATTAATTGTGCTATAAACTAGTAATAAAAATAAATAGGCCCTTAAATAATATAAATAGCTCTATATAGCTTTATTTAAAAGTTAAAAGAATATGGTCACACTTTTTGCAGGCTGCAGCTATCTTAGTGACGTCTTAGAGATAGATTTTACCCTATTTCCGCAGCCGGAAAAGATGCGGCTAGAATACAGTATAGGAATCCCTTTGGGGAGGGTTGCTAGTATATATATATATAGTCACTCAGTAGTGGAGTGCCCCACTATTCTCACAAAGAATTGAATACATTAAAAGCTCTCATCTAAAAATGTAAGTTTAATATCTCTATATGCTAACAACCCGTCGGTGATAAAAAGCTTGGCTCTTGACTGGGGAGGCCCCCTAGTCCTCCTCTTCGTCTCCACCACAGTTAGACATTGCCACTCTAGCTTCGCTGGTGGCAACCTCTGGCCCGCTCTCGGGCTCTGGCAGGAAATACTCTTGCAGTTTGTCTCGTTCCTCTTGTTTGAGGAGACCTTTGTCTACCCCTTCGTCCATGAGAAAGTTGGTGAAGTTAGGAGTGAGTTCCGGAATTAATGATCCCCAATCATCCTCCTCTTCCGCTTTCTTATCGTCTACAATTGTGGACATCCCAGCATTGCTGGGACCCTCATGGCGAAAAAGAGTAGCTAAAAACCCAGCACTAGCGGAGGCCCTCGCGACTCTTTGCAAGTCCCATTGGAGTTGCAACAACTCCCAAGAAGGTAGAAGCGCCGCTGTGGGAGTGCCTGTCTCTGATCTTGTCTCCTGACTGGAGAGAATGGGGACGGGGCTCATCGCTGTTGCTCCGGCCCTGGTAGAGAAGGGCATCCGTGTCGCCGATATGCCGGCGGTATTCGGCTCCTCCGCGCGGCGTAGTAGGTGCCAGCCACACAAAGGCCAGAATAAGTTGTCCCGGAGAATGCTCCTCCGGCTTAAACGCAAACTTGGCCTTAGCAGGCGATGATAATTCTCCTTCAACGGCGTAAACACATTTCTGCCTGAAGGATGAGACCGAATTGGTGGCATCAGCCCGTACTGAGGACGCAAGGACAACTAGACATATAATAGAGAGTATCAGCAATGCCCGGGCCTACTTAAAAAAGGTGGCGAATAAGAGAAACGAACGAATGGGAGTCGACTCAGCCAAGCGGTCCCCGCTCAATGCCACAATAGTCGACCGTTATTATCCACACTGTCGGGACTCAAATATAGAACTGCTAGAAAACAGTTGCTAAATCTTTATATAGTTAATGTACATAACTTAGGTAGGGGGATTGAAACATGAACATTACACGGGCACAGACAGGTCGGTGCACACCCTTATGGTGTGACGCAAATGCATGTGGCAAGGGAGTTATTCACAACCACTCCTTTACGCTTGTAGCTGCAGACGCCCGGCTCGGTAGCCAAAGAAACGCGATTTCGATATCGCCATCGCTTTCAGTTGTTACAAAGTCTCCATCTTCGTCGCAGTATCGCAGTCCCGGATTCTCCCGCCAAGTAATTATGTCCAAATACAGTGGAAGACAAGGAGGCTGTAAAGTGATCTTGCTAATGGAGACGTATTTGGGCTAGAGTCCTTGGCGTCACTGAAACCCTGATCGCAGGGACTGAGGGCTTTGTTGTTGTTGTGTTTAACGCCGGGAACGCCACGTTGTGGTCGGTCCCATAGCCTCCCGAAGGGCATGAGGGCGTGCTAGGCTGGGACTTAGGTATACTAGATGCATTGGTGAGCCGGCTGCCCGTCTAGCAACTCGTATCTTCAGACCTCTGGGATCCTCTGATGGTGTGCCCCTATAGGGCTTTCTCCTGCATCCTCCCTCCTCCGGGTGAGGGAAGCACTCAGTAAAAACGTACATTCAGCCTTGGCTGTTTGTTCGCAGGCTCTGTGGGTCTCAGCCTCATGGCGGTAGCCTCGTTGCTCATCCCCGGGCCCGGATTGCCTCGCGGGACCAGCCCAGCGGTCAAATCAGAGACGCCTCGGCGCCAATAAAGGAGTGATGTTGAGTCCGTAGGCGGATGCCAAGGCTGTTATCCTTATCGTTGCTATTAGTGTACAGGGTGGACCTAGCCGCCAGGGGGGGGCACAGTATTTATTCTTTGTTTTCTTTACATGTAGATAGCTTCAGGAGTTAACGGCATGGCGCAGACATCGCAGATTTCCACACACAATCGAATTCTATTTACCCCTATTGAAGTGCCTGCTATTACTAGGTCTCATTAGGTGATGGTTATATTACATACGAGCGGCCGTCGGCGCCACTTCGCCGCCGGGCATTCCCTCAGCCTCGCCTAGATATCTAGATAGATACCTAATCCGTAGCCAAGTGGATAGAAATGAAGCTGTGCTCCGACCTATATAACGTCCAACGTTCAATATCTTAACGCGTGCATATGTCAGTGTAGAATTTCGTGACGTCACAGAAATCCCTAAAGTGCCCCGGATCCTCCATCATTAACCGCGGGTACGTCCTCCGGCCAGGGCCGTCCGGAGCAAGTCCATTCTTGCGCGGCTATTTCGCATGCGGTGCCTTTCTGCAAAATACAAGGTGTTCGGGGGCCTTCGCCCGCCTGCATAAGCACTTAAGTTTGGCAAGCTCGCAGTTAAACTGTTTATAATACTAAAAAAAGTTACTATGGCCGTGCCTCACTGCTAGGTACTTGTAAAGCTTTTCCTAGGTAAGTATTACTAGCTCTTTATAGCATCTAATTTTGTAGTCAAGTTAAAAGAAGCGGTACTGGTCCGAAAGCCTCGCTTTTGCCTTCTGCTACCCCTCCTCCTAGATAGCCTTCGTCAACCTTCTGCCTTGGGCGCGTACGCCGTAAGCCGTTCTGGTACAGTCAGGGTCAGCTTTGCCAAGCCCCGACCCCGCCTTAGCGAGTTCGTCAGCTTTCTCGTTGCCTTCAACCCCGCAGTGCCCAGGGCACCACTTGACCCTAACATCATAGGTTACCATTGCTTCCTGGAAGCGCAGGTAGGCCCACTGTGCAGACGCCGGTGCGTCCGCCTTCAGGCACCATATCACCCCCGTGTTGTCCAGGCAGACCCAGATCCGGCCGCTCCCGTAGTACGTATTCCAGCCCCTTCCAGGCCCCGACAGCCTCGCCGTCAAAGTTTAGTGAAGGAGTCTCTAGTTTCCTCTGGCCTGTACCGATGTACTCTTGTCCTAGGTACACTGCGAATCTGTACCCTACGTCGTCTCCCTTCTGTGATCCGTTGGTAAAGACTACTACTTCGTCGGCAGGCCGGCCCCGAAACCACCGCTTAAAGGCCTTAGCTGCCCGCGCCTTTGGCTGTTCCCTCGTTAGGTCCGCCCTTGAGCCCGGGGTGTACTTGGGCATGCGTAGCTCTGGCCGCTGCACTGGCCGAAGTAGCCTCGCTGTTGTCTGTACTTTTGTTTTCGGCAGCTCGCGCTGGCCTGCATTGCGGCCCCTAGCTATTCGCCTTGTGCCCACCCTCTGAGCCAGCGGGTGTGCCTTGTCGACAGTCTGTAATCGGTATGCAAACCGGTAGAAGGCCTTGTCTAGCGCTGCCTGAGCAGTTAGCAGGCCTGCGTCCCTGAAAACTGTGTCGGTTGGCGTCGTTCTCTAGACTGGCAGAACCGACCTGGCTGCTAGTTTTATAGCCTTGTGTATCTTTTCTACGTAGTAGCTAACTCTAGTGCTAACCGTCTCCTTTTTTGCTTGTGACGCGTTCTGTGCCAGCTTTTGCCGCCCTCTATACTACGCCTTGTTACTATATAGTGCTGTTAGCACTACACACGTAATTACTGCCTTCTACAGCATGTTGGCCGGTGGCCCGTTTTTTGTGTTAGCAAGGCTTGTATATGTCTGGCAAGCGCTATCGCCCTGTTTGACCTCTTGTTAACGTGCCTTTGAAAGCGCAGTCCACGATCAAACCAAACCCCTAGCCAGCGAACTGCTAGTGTTTGGCTGGGCCGTGCAGCAGCGTTTGTTAGGTATATTGTAAGCTCTAAGCTAACCTTTACAGGCGGATTGTTGTCATCTTTGCTTTAGGTAATATGTATAAGCTTAATTTTCTTTAGCGAATATACTACCTTGTTTGCGTCCCCCTACCTAAAGATTTTTTGCACGTCCTTTGTAAGCCTTGCAACGTTGTCGTACAGAAAGTTTGACACCTTATAGATAGCAATATTGTTAGCGTACCCAAACCAGAGGGTCGGGTCCGCGTTTAACAGCTTAGCTAAATAGAGCATGTACAGCACCAGCAATAGTGGCAACCCTTGCGGAGTGCTACACCGCACCGGGCTATACTCCGTGGTAGCGCCCTCAAGCCTTACCTGTACGCGTTGGTCCAACAGAAAGGAGTCCAGAAAACGCGGCGGGCCTACGGCCCAGCCCTGTTGCCTTATCCGCTGTAGAAGCCGCCGTCGGAGAAGGGCGTCGAAGGCGCCCTGTAAGTCTAGTGTAACTAGCGAGACCTTCTTGCCCTGTCGTAGGGCATACTTGGCGTCGTAGGTGAACGAGGCTACTAGGTTTATTGTTGATCTTTTCGGCGGAGTACCCCTGTGCTGGGGGCTGAGTACCTCGTGGATAAGGCTTGTCCACGCCAGCCGCTTCGCTACCAGCCTCTCTAGTCCCTTTCCTAGGCAGGATAAAAGTGCAATCGGCCGCCACGAGCGCGGCGACGTCCTGTCCTTTTTGCCTACCTTAGGTATTATGGCTACCTCTGCCGACTTCCACCGCGCCGGGAAGTAGTGGTGCCGTAGGCACGCGTTAAACAGGGCGTGGACGGGTCCCATGCCCATCGCCACGACGACTTTAGGGAATCGTCGTAGCGGAGGTAGTCTGGTTAGCCCCTCCTCCCAAAGCCTTACTATAAAGGCCACGCTCACCATCGATCAGAGGACATAGTCTCTCTCCGAGTTAACGCTCCCCTGCCCTCTAGACCGCACCAATCTAGTAGCTATGGACCGCGTGTTAAAATCACACGATTTCGAGGTCTGCTACGATGCGACAGTCGTCCACAAGCCCGATGCTCCAGAACTTCTCGACGGAAAAGCAACAGACCGCAAGTTCCACGCCCTCGGTTCCGCCCTAGTCGCGCTCAGAATAAGCCACTCCTGCTCGGTCGCCTGTTTGCTGCTGCTATAAGTCAACAAAACGCGCTTAAGAACCTTTGGGAACTGGCACCTCGACGCCGGCAGCCAAATTCTGGTGAGCCTCTAGTCGAAAGCATCATGGAACCGCTAACGGTTCGCATTGACGGTCTAGGTTTGACACTTCATGCGACCGTTGGGGCCCAGGACCGGCTCGGTCACCAGGTCACGTGATAGTGATCTAAGTGAACTGAGTGATCGATAGATTAGTTAGATCACTCAGATCACTTAGATCGCGGGACTTGTTGACTTCATGTTACTCATGTTCCCTATGTCTATATGGCATCATGATTTCTGCTGTATCTAGTCACTTGTTCATAGTTTGTAATGTAGGTAAGCGGGGGTTGTATTAGGTAGAGTTTTGTCTAGCTAGTTTTAAGAGATATCTATTCCACTTATTTACCTGACTTAGACCTACTAATACTTCTATACTTAGCAAAACTTCCTTAACCTAAAACACTAAAAAAAGTATTGTAAACTTTTTTATTTTTTTTTATATTAAAAAAAAAATTTTTAACGCTTATTTTTATTTTTTTTAAATTTTATTTTTATAGCTTAAAGCTATTACTTTATATTATTAAGTTTTTTTTATAAGTTTATTTTAAATAAAATAATTTAGCTAACTAATTATTAATATTTATATAAAGTTTTTGTTTAGCTTTATATTTTAGCAAGTATATTTTAAAAGTAGCTTTTTAAAAAAAAATTTGTTTGCTAATATAAGCAAGTTTTAACTAAATAGTTTTGTTTGCTATTTTTTTAGTTTTTTTTTATTTTTTTAAAAAAATAAAATTTTAACTAATTAATTATATTTTTAGCTTAGTTTATTTTTAAAATAAAAAAAAATTTTAGTTAGCAAATTTTTTTTTTTTCTTTATTTAGCTTTTTTTTTTTTTTTTTTTTTTTAATATTTTTTTTTTAATTATTATTTTTAAAAATAATAAAATTTTTTTTTTTTTTTTAGCTTTATAATAATGTTTATATAAGTAATATATATAAAAATAATAAAATTATTTTTTTATTTTTTATTAAAAAAAATTTTTAGTTAATTTTAAAAACTTAAATTTAAGCTTATAAAAATATAATTTTAAAAATTTAATATATAAAGCTAATATTTTAAGTTTAAATTTAGCTTACTTAAATAAAAATTTTTTTTTTTTTTAATATAACTATTTAATAATTATAATTAAGCTATTATTATTTATTATTAATTAAATATTTATTAAACTTTTAAGCAAATTTAAATAAAAAGTTTTTAATAAAAAAGCACTTTAAAATTTTAAATTTTTTAAATTTTTTAAATTTTTTTTTTTGCTATATTGTTTTTTAAATAAAAATATATATTAAATGCTTGCTAATTTAGTTTTTAAATTAATAAGCTTTAATATATGCTATAATTTAATTTTATATTTATATTAAAAATTTTAGTTATATAAAAATAAAAGCAAATTTATAATATTTATTAACTTTTTTAACTATTTATATATATTTTTTTAATTTAGCATTAAAGTTAAATATATATTATAAAGCTTATAGCAAATGCTTTATTATAGTTTATTATTAAGCTTATAAAAAAAAAAAGGCTATTATTTATAAATAATGTATCCCATAGGTTAATTACACACCTAGGTTAATTGCACACTTTTTTTCCTATATAAAAATCGTTTGTGCACAACATTATAACTTGGCCAATACTAATGCTATAATAATATAAATAGTACTAGTTAATTTCTAACTAAATAAAAAGTTTAAATATAATTTTTTTATATTTATAGTATTTTTATTTAGTAGGTTATTAAGGTTGTAAATAAATAAGAATTATTAAAAAGATTTTAGCAAAAAGGGCTGTGCGTAAATTTATAACTCTATTAATTTTAGTTGTACAATAATAAAAAAATTACTATTAAATAGCTATTAAAATAAAAAATTTAGTAATATTTTTTTTATTTTAATTACTTATATATTAAACTAGCTATATAGTATTATAATATTTATACTATAATATAATCCTTAATAAAAATTATATAATCTTTGCTTAGCGTATTGCTTAATAACTTGCTAAATAAAAATACTATAAATATAAAAAAAATTATATTTGAACTTATTATTTAGTTTAAAATTAACTAGTACTATTTATATTATTATAGCATTAGTATTGGCCAAGTTTTAATGTTGCGCACAAACGTTTTTTGTATAAGAAAAAAAGTGTGCAATTAACCTAGGTGTGCAATTAACCTATAGGATACATTAAGCTTATAAAAAATAATAAAAAGCTTAATTTTTTTTTATTAAATAATTAAAATTAAAAAAAATAAAAAGTAGCTAAAATAATTTATTTTTTATTTAAATATATTAATAAAAATTAAATTTTTAAGCAAAAATAAATAGTTTAGTAATTTTTATTATTTAAAAATTTAAATAGCTTTTTTTTACTTTTAATATTTTTTTTAATTTTATAATTGCTTAATTAACTTAATTAGCTAATAATTATTTTATTATTTTAACTTTTTTTATCAGTTTATTTTTTTAGCTTTTTTTAGTTATTAGCTTTATTTAATATTTAATAAGTAAAGTTTTAAGCTTATTATATAAAAAAATTTTAAAAAGTTTTTTTAATATTATTTTTTATTTATAATTTTTTTTTTTTTTTTTTAATTTTATATTAAAATT
>Ga0247782_1000629_pt1 | contig 12906 bp, 12 predicted proteins | sample UWRJL019104C5_FD_179928 | JGI IMG/M metagenome (GOLD analysis project Ga0247782, IMG submission 179928) | Plant litter microbial communities from Arlington Agricultural Research Station in Wisconsin, United States - UWRJ-L019-104C-5 | ecosystem: Environmental > Terrestrial > Plant litter >...
ACGGTAGGAGACAGAGACAAGGCTGTTTATGTAAGTGACAAGCAAACCATAACGACGGGATTCTAGAGTCGTTCTTGATGCAACCCCCATTCCCCCAACCCCCTTTCCCCCTTTCCCATCCCGCTTTGTTCTGTCTTTTTGTCGTTGTCTGTTCTCGCCTTTCCAAGGCTTTCTCCCACCCATTATCACAACCCCGAATACCGACGTCACCCTTCTCCTAATCCTCCGAAAAAGGGAAGTGGGAGTGAAAGTGAAACCCACGTTTTCAATAGCGGCGCTTTTTTTGAGCCTCTTCATCTCGCATGCTTGTACGGAGGTGTATGTAAGTACGTACCACAGACTCGTGACTTGCATTACTTACGGCTTGGCCAACGTGATATTCGGGATTCTGTTGTTTCGTCTTCGTATCTCCGTGCTGCGCCGCATGTATAATGATTCTGTAATCTCTCTCTCTCACTATTACTCTCCCCCTCGTCTTTCCTCCCTTGCGGGCCGGAAGCGGGAGGATGAGGTGGCCCCCATGCCTAAACATAGTTATGTGGTAAGTAGAAGTAGATTCTCATTCTTTTTTACCTACATACCACCATTTTGATACCTCCCTCTTCCTTGCGCCAGCCATTCGTGGGCCGAAGAAATGAATGTAAGGTTTGGCATGCACCTGCCCACACGTTGGAGGAATCGGAAGAGATCCGTGAAGTGTGCTAATGTGGCGGTATACGTATAAGACACATCTAGTCATACTTTACTTATGTACATACTTACGTTTTCTTCCTGCAGGGTACTTTCTCTCTGCTTATTAGGTATGTGGACAAAACAGATATCAGATGACGGGAGGAAAGGAGGAATACTGTAATCACATTTCTTCTTCCCCCCGTTTTCTCCTTTTCCTCACCCTTTTCTTCTTCGTGACCCACCTCGAAACTGGTGTCCGCCTTACGCCAGCCAGAATTTTGCAGCGCAAATCGCGCCTTGGTTACAGGGTAGGTATAACTTACATGCGAGAAACGGGGCTTAGTCAACAATTATAGGTATGCGGTTAGCTGTTGGCCGGCACTTCACATGCCTTTCTGAAACCCAGCCTGAGCCCAGCCTTATTTATGGGGTGTGAGAAAGAGGAGAACGGATGGCGGATACTTGCTGTGACGCGAAATGCAGACCCAGTTCCAAAAGACGCATGCACTGCGCGCGCAAAACTCCACCCGCGTCGTCGTGTAATATATGTTAGGTATGTTGGATTCCAACACGTCGGGGTACTGGGGCAGTGGAGAGAGGGTCGGGTTCCTTTTGGTAGGTATTGTGCAGGGGGTGCGGGCGCGCGCGGCGGGGGGAGGGAATGTGCTGCTTGCCAGTTGGTGTCCGAGACCCGAAATCAGGAAAAGAGCTACGCCAAACTCATCACTCCAAGTCCCAATCGAGACGATGTCGCTTTCTCTTTTCGGGCGAACTGATTTCTTTTTTCGGCCTTGTGACGCGAAATTCGACCATAGAGAGCAACCTCCTTATTCACCGCTTCCTCATGTATTAGTATCATATCCTTCTTTTGCCTCTGCTGATGTGGGCCGAGGGTTAGTCAAGTTGCTTAGCGTAGGATTATTTTTCACGAGGAGAGAACAGAGTGAGCGAGCGAGTGAGAAAAGGAGGGAATGAGGTAAGAAAAGTCCAAATAGGATTTGAATGAGGGGACGGTGAGCGTGGCCTGCAAACCATTTTCAAACAATCCTTCCCGCCCATGCTTCGGAAGCTCAGCCGCGGATGCACGGGGCCTGTCGAATGCCTCTTTCCGCCTGTGATATCTGACAGGATTTCGTGATGAGGCTTGCTCGTTAGCAACGGCAATAAATAACGGCAGATCTGAGCTGTGTACCAAGTGATATATGTTAGCAACTGCAAACACACGGCGACATGTGCAAACTGCGAATTCCACTTGGTTGCTCCTGAGCCATGGATATACGACACTGCTCAACTTTGTCGTTTGCTCTACTCATGATGTTTTTGAGGCTGCAACATAAATTTAATTGGCTCCGAATACGGCTCTGTCCCCTATGCAAACCTTGGGTAGGACACCATCATATTCATAGTCAATTATTGGTTAGCGAGGCGGCCGTCACTACTGCGGCCCTATATCAGTAAAAAATTATCGTTCCAATCTTATAGTTAGCTGTGTAAATAATAATTGTATTGAATGAGGGCGAGCTTGCTCGGTTTTCTTTATTTCTGTTGTCATTGCGCCAACGCAACAACAGTATGAAGACAATTTAAGTCCGCATCAAACCATTGGGCAAGTCCTAGTCCCAACCAACAGCTGGGTAGACCTTCCTAAGAATGACAGGCTGGTATAACATACAAATGTACCTCCCTAGCACACCTTAATGGCATTTTTATTTATTTATTTATTTAAATCTTAATTTTTAGAATTGTTTGATTAATTTTCCTTTTTCTAAGAGGTGTTGGTAGATACTTAGGTAGGTCATTTACGGGCCTGGTGACTTCGAGAAGTTTGTTGGCACTTCGTCATATCGTGGGTCAAGCGCCCCATCTGCGGATTATGCCGCCGCAGTACTCGTACATATGTAGATGTTTTCCGGCGATGAGATTAACGGCGCGTGAACGGCTTTCTTAGCTTGGCCTGGAGTGATATCATAGCTTCTATTGGTTTGCGACCGGCCTGGAAGACCTACATACACAGTAAACGTGGAGGATCGCGACACTTGTCTTGGATTGCTGTCTCTGTCCAGATGGCCCTCCACCTAGTGTGCGCCTTGACAAGATGGTTGAGGTCATAGGATCCAGTGATCATTTTGTTTTTGCGGGGTTGCTGGACCCCGTTGGAAGGGAAGCTAGCTCTTCCCCGGGGCACACACTACATAGCACTGTAGTGTGTGTAGAAGTTGCTATAAACCCGGGCGGAACCTTGTACATAGCACAGAGCCCCATCGTTCCCTAATAATCGTGTGGGTTGGTCCGGATAGTTGGGGATGGAACCATCGAGATCTACCCCGTTTCGGGACACAAGCACGTCGAAACACGTGAACAGGGTCCGATGTCGGATAGATACCTATTTTACATATTATGTATTGTGCTTTTGGTGTTATGTGTCGTACGTGTATGGAAGATTGGATTGTGCTATTGTTGTACGCAGGTATCTACCTAGGTACCTATACTGTATTCAGGATGCTATTACTATAGCAGTACAGCATACTGTATCCTCTTATACCTCGAGTCTGGAGAATCCCCCATGACAATCCACAAGGATTGCTACCTTCAAAAACATATTGATCTTAATTAAGTCCCACGTCCTTGGTATGATAATATTAAGCATATGGGGCGGTTGCAGATGGCATCAGCAGATGCTGTCGATCTTACGACGCAGTTTATCCATATCAGACTCATGTACACATACTATTACAGCAACATTATTTCACGATCGAGATTTCCTTTCCCGTGTGTATGATCCTGATCTGATTTGTGATAGAACGGCTTCATCAATTCTGTTTTGCCTGCTTTTGTTAGATGCTGCACATGAATTGGAAACATGCCTCGAGGAAGGAATGATGTCATTGCCCAGACCTCTCAGGTTCGAGACGGATGCAAGTCATCCAAAGGATCTGACCTACGCTCTGCCCCTCTGACTGTGCTGCAAAACATCAAACGACAAATGGCAGTGAATTTTTAGTCCTACAGAGGCAGAGCGAAGGATCAGTAAGTGTTATCAGGAGCGAGCAATCCAGACGCACGATATTTTTGTTCACTGAGTACTAATCTCGCATGGAGAGGCTGGATCATCTGACCGACCGGCTGGGTCCTGGGTTTCAGTTGCCTCAAAACAAGGTAGAGCTAGCTCCTCCAACCTCCTATACTTAGGCAGCTTACGACACCGTTGCCGAAAACCTAGTAGCAAAGCCATTAAGCCTAGTATTTAAATAAACATGCATGTATCATGGGAGGTCTACGTCTAAAATCATTCCTACCTGGCAATTCAAAGCGCTCACTGATTATCTAGATATTTTAGGGAGGTTATGAGAAGTTGTCGGTTATGCGCAGTTTATTAGAAGGTGCGACAGTGCTACTAAGATTAACCGCATCTATTGGAGAGCTGTTGGTGGTTGCTGAAGTTAAGAGTCCGGGGGTAGGTGCTGCGCTCAAGGGCCGTGATCGCAAAATACAAATAACGACAAAAATAAAAAATAAAAAATAAAAATAACAAAAATAATTTAAACAAGTACATTTATACACGGATATAATCAGACAATGAACTTGCGGGTTGAACAGCAAGTTACAATGTTTCTCTCATGCTCGTACGCCGCTACAGATTACTTTTCCCGCAGCAGTCACCCCGGACTGACAGTTGTCAGGTCATAATTTCCCTTTCACCGACACGCCGAGACTTACAGTAGGGCGACGGCCTATATCAGGACTCGGGATTTTTTAAGCTCGCGGTCTGCCATTCATGTCGTTCAGACTGTCAACCTATGGAAGTGAAGGAATTTGCGGAAGCATTGGTGGGTGGGAGCTTGAATGCTCTACTTCACTTGCCTCTTACTTTTGCTTGTACCTTGTCCTGCTTCTACCTGGTATCTTAAACACCTGCTTTAATGGGGTGGCTGACGAGAGCATAACTCAAAATGAGTTGAATGAAGTGGGGAGTCGCGTCTCTAGAGTAGGCTCTAGTGGACCGGTAGGTACAAGGAACGCAGGAGCTTCCAGGCACGTGCTTGTCTCTGCTGGTGTAGTTGGCAATCCATCTCTCACGGACCCGTTCTTACTTATGGTAGGTATAGAAACATACTCACGGATATCGCGGTTCTCGACAATTCTGCAAGGCAAGAATGACTGTGCTCAGCAAAGGAGCTGCATATCTTGTTCAGATTACCAGTTGCGATCTCATAACCATCTTCTCAACCCCCACCGCCAACGAAGCAAGCGCTCGATAAGCCTTCGTGGGTATTACGATTCTTACTACAAGACACTCTCGACAACATCATACTGTTCCTCAGTGTTTGCTCGTCCCGAACTGTTTTCCTTCCTCAACACCCCACTGAAAGTCAGCTTACAAAGTTACTGTGTGCAAGTGCAACTCGAAAAGTTCGTTATAGGCCAACATAAGGTACATCGTCAGCCCCAAAAAGCTTGCTTACATACATTGTCTTGTTTCCCTAATTCATCCTGCCCATACAAGGCTGTTAATTGCTAGCAAGCTACGTGTTACGTCGAAGAACCGGACACACCTTGCTTACCAGCGATATTGTATCCTGGCAGGATTACTTGAGTTTCATAGGAGAGTCTATGCCGTCTCTCTTGGAATGGAAATGCCTCGGCAGCGCTCATATGACAGGCCACTCTGAATCTGATCCGGTTCAACTTGCCCTGATGAGCTTCAACTTTTCATGGCCGCCGTGTCTCGGGCGACGTAAAAGAATGGCCAACGTCACTCTCACGGTAATATCTATTAGAAATCTAGGTATCGTACCTACATTTATTGCTATCGCCTGATTCAAGCCACGGTAGTACAACGGTCGACACAGCTTTCACAACAGGTCCCTAGATTTCAACAATCGATAATCCGGAACACCTATCGGACTTTGCAAATTGGCAGGGTCTGTTAAGTTATTAACCTAAGGAAGATGACCTGAGGTAGAGGTGCCTTGCAGTTGAGTTGAGTAAGTTGTAGGTCAGCAGGGATTAAGAGAGGATTCGATATCTAAGATTGACTGTTTAGCAGACGTGGCAAATGGCAGGATCCCTTCCTGCTCAGCTTGACAGAAATGGAGGCTTCGGTACAATACAGACGATCCAGCAGATCTGTCCAATGGTATTTATTGATTCGGACCCCGGTCATGGGCGGTACAGAGATCCGGACGTGCGTAGTACCACAAGGATTCCCCGAAAGCGATCACGCGCGTCTTACCAGAGCTTGGGGGCCAACCCAAGAGACCCCATGGAGAAAAGATGAGTCCAGGAAATTACCTCAGCCTCCGCTGGAGAAACCGCACAATTAGGCCACCGCAAGGCTAGCCCGCAGATCCATTCAACTATCATTGCTTGCTGACACTTTCTCTTCGCCACTCTCCCACCACGGCGTGGACATGCACTCGATCTCTATTGGAGTGACTATGATGAACTGCTTTGGCGGTGAGATTAGAAGGCATGATTATTAACTACGGGAATGAGCGCGTATAGGGCGCTATCGAAAAATATGTCTGATCCCCTGCTATAGTACTGCGACTGACACGAACCCAGTTATGGAATCTGCTGATGAGCTGCGGCGCAGAGCAGGGCCTTGCTACCAATCCCCTCGGCCCGTCCCTCGACAAGTTAGTGCTCACGCGAAGAGAGTGCTATAGCCACTTGGCTCATGTTGAATCTGTATGACGGGCGGATTGATTTACGCGGGCTAATGGATCCGGGAAAGCCTCCCATATCTCTGCGACTGGTGTTTGGTTTAGTAAGGCGAGCTGACGCCTCTGAGCTGGAACAAGTCACGCTACACTATGCAAGAACCTCTAGGTAATCTGCCTTCCTACGCTCCTTCAGAACGTGGGCAAGTCTCTTCTGCCGGTGAGAATCGACGCCGGGCCCAGCATCTGTCATCCGGGAAGGCCGGTTGCGACATGATGGGCCGTTCTTGCCATGGCCATTAACCATCGTCCATCATGCTTCTTGACGGTCCCTGGGGATGTTGACCTCTCCAATGGACTGCCTCGCCTCTCGGAAGCCGTAATGTTGATGCCCTGCAGAATCACTGCTAGACCGCTCTTTAGAAATAGGGACGAGCTATGGGTCACAGACGGACGCTCTGCATGTCCCTGCTCCGTCTTGCAAAAAAAAAAAAAAGGTTACAGATCTGCTCACCTTTGCGACCAACTGATAGCCCAAAGTTCAGTACAGATGTAGCCAGATATTAGACACTGAGTGCCTTTCCGTATGAGCACAGATAGCAGTGTCGGCGAAATGAGATCTACAGTCCGAAGCAAGCCACGTCACCTTATGCAATTATCACACTGCGTTGAATGACCCTAATGCCATGAAAGCAGGTAAGTGGTTTTTTATCTGATAAGAGACTTGTAGAGTTGGGGATTATGTTGAGTAAGGGCTAATCGCGTGAGTTACTTATTTCGCCATCATATCTGCCCATTAACGGAGTTCGCTTCGACCCCCACGGGCGGCGCAGTCGCCGACTTCTCATCGGCGTTCCGCCTACAGTCGAGCAGGGTATAATGCACCGGAGCTTGAGGGGGATAGCCTGGGACTTTTGCTAACTAGGTACATCTGTATACGACAACCTTATACCTTAGAGGACAGCCACGTGAATAGATGCCAGGTACAATCAATACAGACCGACAGAGGCTACTAGGTGCTATGCAATCAAGGGTAGGATACGGGGAATTGCGTGGCTTACGTTGCAATAATAACACCAGATATTGCATCTTAGTTTGCTTTGAAGAGCAATAGGGAAGTTTAACTGGAGAGGATGGGCGTGATCGCATATACCTGCTCGGTCATCCCAATTCTTTTCTCACGCATTGCATACGAGGCTGTTGCTTGGCGCCAGCAACTAAACAATTCACGAGGTGAGAGAACTCGTGAGATAGAAAGAGAGGCATCAAATCAACGGATTGCCGTAAGTTAAGGAGGAGGATGGGTGGGAGGTCACTTGCTTATTAACTGATCATCCCTACGTTAGAAAGAAAGGGTGGTAGCTCTCTGGGTGATCTCTTGGGGGGGGACCCTGCAGTAAGAAACAGAAAATACCCAGGGGGGTGGTAGGTACCTACATACTTCTTAGGATGAGCTCTTCGCGATGACGAGAAACACCAGGTGGATACATATACCTATACCTACCAATGTATTCACTCTACATGATAGCTAGCTAGCAGCTACAGTACATCGAGTACAGCAAGTACCTCCTAACCTAGGTCTGTCTGGTCTTGTGATGGGTGCGCGATGAAGCCGTTGATGGACGCGCATCGGGCTTGGCCGCAGACCTGCAGATGTTCTGCAGCCGGAACATGGTAGTGTAATACTGTTGTACCAGCCACATGGAATCAATCACCCTTCTCTTCTACTACTTTTCTCTTCGCTTCTCCACCTACCTACCTACATAGTATTCATTTATTTGCACCTGTGCGATCAAAAGTACAGAAGATGACAAGGTTGATGATGAGTTAGGTTAAGAGTTCTGGAGAATACTTGCTTATTTTGGTTGTATGTACAGCATTATTCTATTTCAATTGTTACTTAGTTTCTTAGAACCTTATCCGAATTGAGATGATGTCCTGCGAACGAAGGCTGTAAAAGTTCGGTTCACCGGATTCCTCATCCGCCCGTTTTTCTACCAAACGTCTTGGGCTTTAGGGGTTCAATTTTACCCTTTCCTCTTCCCCTTCCCCCAGTCGACCGACCGATCGGCCGACAGACCGAAAGCGGTCTTCTTCTTTTTCTTCTTCTAGACTACCCAACCAACTTAGCTGAGTACAGCATAAGTAGCACTTATACAGATGTAAGTGGAGGTACATCTGTAAGTAAAGTGGTAATGAAGGAGTTTAGCCCTGTACCGGGGTTATCTCGGCCTTGTTCGCGACTCGTTATAGAGGTTGAGATTGTGGGATACACAACATCTGTGTAGCCAACACGGTGAAGGCTTGTTATTTTTATTTTGTTCTGTCGCCAACCAGTTGTATCTAGGTTGATTGGTTTTTCTTCGGATGACATTGGTCTATCTCTGTTTCTCCCGCCCTTCCGTCTCCTTTGGCTAACGTAGGTCTTTTCTAATATATGTTACATTACATTACATTTGTGCTCCTTTAAAGCATACCTGAGTAATCAGTCAGTGTCGCGTTCTACTGTAGATGGGAGCTACGACATCAGGTAATGAGGAACTTTGATGTTCCCATGTGTGCATGTGTGTACCTGTGCCTGTGTCTGCGTCACGTAGGTTAGAGCACAGAGGAAGTGAAGTGTTGCGAAACGACCGGCCACCTCCGTCAACCTTTTGTTTCGTTTCGTTCAGCTGAGTTGGAGTTGGAGTTGTGGATAAGTATCGCATCGAGTGATGAGTCGAGTCCTGCTCATCATTGCGCGTTCTCTCATTCGGTTCCGGGGGCACGCAAGCTACACTGTTACAAGCGAAGCCCTAGAGCCAGGTGATCTTGAAAGTCTTTTTTAATTTTTTTGTGGTACAACGCTCGATAGATAGACAAACAGTTGAACAGCTAATTACAATATATGTAGGTTCTTGTCTACATCACTGGGATAGGTGAAAAACAAAAACAGCTGATTCGCCTCGGAGGTCACCAAAAACAAGGGGATACCGGATAGTTTAGTCGTAACGAGAAGTTTCGTCCGCGAAAGGGAATACTCTCCGATAAATATGTCGCATGCACTGGCGACTACATAGAAGGATCCTTGTGCGACCTCGTCATTCTTCGATCTGGCGAATGGCAGAGTTCTTCGGTGAAGAGATTCTGTGAGGGAATGAGAGAGGGTCCTGAAGAAGGCAAGCAAGCAACACGCCCTCTCTCGTACCGTACCGCCTTGCGACGTAAGCTGTGGTAGGTAGGTAACAGTAACCATCCACCCGCCGTACGTTTCAGATTAGGGTTCATGATCATGTAAACGGGATTCGGTAGAGCACAAAAGGCCATCGTCGCTTGCGTGTTCAGTAGCAAGCAGTGAATTGTGTGCGCTGTGCAGTGTCGCACTCTTCTTTTTACTGTTCCAAACGACAAGAACATGTCATGTGTAGGAACGGACGGACTCCGTGAGCTTAATTTGGCGAGCTGCTACATACATACATACGAAAAAAGCACCTGATATATAGCCGTAACTGGTAACTGGCGGTATGTATGAGATCTACGTACCTACATATCTACTGGGGAACTATTTAGGGTGGGGAGACGATGATCTGTTTTGGAGGTGACATACATATGTAAAAGGACTTTGCTTGCTTGCTTGATGCGAACGCCTGCCTGCCTGCCTGCCTGCCTGCCCACGGGGCTCCTGTATACAGAATACCTACTTACCTGGACTACCTGGGGTAAACTTATATGCGATTTGATTTGGTCGTTTACGTCGAATGCGACGCGCCTCTTTTTCTCGCTTGTCAGTACCTAGCTAACATCGCCCGAGTAGATACACGCGAGTCCAAGATCCATTGGATCGGCCCATGAACCGCCATGAACCGCCATAAACCGCCAGATTTTCAGAGGCAGAGATAGAAAGACCCTTTCGTCCCGAATGGGGGTTGAAGGTTAATGTAATAAGGTATGCTAGATTCGGTAATCTAAGGGTTCTCAATATTTATCCCCTGGTCGCGAGGTCGAGCGCACGAGCACAACATTGCTTGCGGAATGCAGAATGCCGACCTGCAATTCCTTTACGGGACGTTTAAAGCACCTCTTTCGAGCGAAAGCGGGAACGGTTTTGGGTTCATGCTTGTTGTATGCAAATAGGTAGGTAGGTAGTAGCGTAGTAGTGTACCCGAGAGACCGGGTCGGATGTGTTTGCCCAGCAGCAACAAGCAGCAAGCAAACAAATAAACGAATCGAACCGAAACGGCTCCGGTTTACAACCGTCCTCCCCGTCCTTCGGTAAGTACTGGGGAAGGTGGGAAGTGGAGGGCAGAGCAAAGGAGAGGAGAGGAGGCGAGAGGAACAGGGTGTTCACGTCACGTTTTGAGAAGAAAAAGAGAAACTCACCTTGACACTTACCGTTTACTGGGTTCTAACCTAGCTTATTAGCACTTAAGAATGTTTCTTCCTTTTTTTGAAAAAAGAATTTCAAATTCATCGCCCCAAGAAATATCGGTCAGTGGTTGAACTGTACTGGATAAATCCTCCGGTTAAATAGGAACAGTGACCTACTTACCTTGTACCTACTATTGGTATGTCTCCCCTACAGCATACCTACTACATACATAGTACACTGATCGCGATGCTTTTGCTAACCTAACTTAGCACGCTAGGTTAACACACAATTTAACCGCTGCTGGGACAATGCGCTCTAGACCTACTGGCCCGCCCATAAACGATGATCGCCTTATATATATTTACGTACGCTGTATGTAGGTATGATATGTACATGTATCGATGTAAGAAAGAGCCGGGGCCCCGCGGATCTGAGCCGTACAAGCGGGCCTGTCTGAGGTGCAGAAACGATGCTTATGTACAAGGCCCTTGTCACTCTCTCCTGTCAGTCTGAAAGTGTCAAGTGTTCTCGAGTTGCGAAATGTTTTTTTATTTTTACTTTTTTTATAAGCCGAGTGAGTGGCTTCGGTCATCATGTCGGGGAAAAAAATGAAGATGCTCGTCTGCTCCCCTTTTTTCATCTACAGGTAAGTCATGAGGACTGTGCATCGACCACTAGGACAGGACAACGCATCAATATAAACCGTCTTTCTATTTCTGACTTCTGCTTGGTTTTCGCGGGCCATGTGAACGGCAGGCGCTCCCTTGTTCGGAAATGGCCGTACGGGAGGCCGATCCGGTACGTACTTAACCGCAGGTAGACCCTTATTACCGTATAAGAATGTGGGAATCTGTGGTTGAGATAGGCTACTTGACGACATACGAAAAGGTGTCTAGCGCCACTGTCTGAGACAATCTTGCCTTAGGGCTGACATACGACTACATTTCTTTAAGAAGCATCTGCAACAGATGAACACGCGATACATCTGCATCTCCATCAGCAGCGAGCACCAAAAAAAAGACCCTTCGTCCTACGACGATTGCAGTAGTTCGATCTAGGGCTGATGTCAATTGCGCAAGGTGTGCAATGTGTAAATACCTTCTAGTTCACCGCTAGATCTGTCTTTGTGCCGCGTGAAGCCGCCACTCAGCTAGCTTCCCCGCGACTCTTCGGTCACGGCCCCTTGGGGTCACTTTGCCTTACATGGCTCCCTACCTACCTCCCTATCAGGTACAGTACACACTGACAGCGCTCCAAGACTTTTTCTCTCGCCGCCCGAATACCCTTGCCTTCGGGGCTGACCGCGCGATGCAACCAGGGAGAGGGAGGAGAGGGGAGAGAAGGGATGGATGTGGTGGCATGTCCTCTGGGCTGGTCAACTGCCGCCGAAACTGCCTTAATCCCAATTTTAAGTCTGTTTCTAGTCTAAACTTTAAATTTCTATATCCGGCACCTACCTACGCGTACACACACACACATACATATTTGGCGTTCAGAAAGGCCTGAGTGGCGGCTTATAGGGTACCCTACCCTCCCTTACCTGCCTACCTTAACCTTTACTGAGACAACTCACCTTAAAAATAAACCAATTTACTACGAAAGCGGTCTAAGTGTTGTAATAGGGTAGTAAGACGAATCTTCTTACCGCTTCGCTCGTACAAATCTTTTCGTAATCCTGTATTTCTGTAAACCACGTAACCTGGGCATCTATCATTCTCACTCTTTTCTCACTCACACTCTCTCGATCGTACTTTACGTACAACTAAGTAACTAACCACAAATGTTCGAGATGAGACAACCGACGGACGGACACCACCCTCGCGATAGGCAGGTGAGTGAAGCCTAAACGTGGCGAGAGAGTGATCTTCACCAGCTGGCTGGCTCGCTTCGTGCCGTCCCCGCATAACGAGCTGTCACGCGGTCGACGCCGCCAGAAAAATGAAACGGCTGCTCTTTCCCTCATTTAAAATTATTTTATTTTATTTTATTTTTATTTCTTTAAAAAAAAAAAAATCATATCTTATGTATTCAGCTCATTCTCGTTTTCGTCTTTTTGAAGATAGACGCGATTTCGAGCAAAGAAGGCAATTGATGATCATTCAAATTAATATATCGAAAACTGAGCTTTCTGTTTAAGTAATAAAAAACAAGGGACTCAGCTTCATCGGTGCTTCGATGCGGCGAGATCGACCCGCCAAGTTCGACTTTGATTTCGATTTCGAT